>Ga0157359_1000346_pt1 | contig 16262 bp, 14 predicted proteins | sample AttcapACBM3_FD_111482 | JGI IMG/M metagenome (GOLD analysis project Ga0157359, IMG submission 111482) | Fungus gardens microbial communities from leaf cutter ant in Botucatu, State of São Paulo, Brazil - Atta capiguara ACBM3 | ecosystem: Host-associated > Fungi > Mycelium > Unclassified ...
AAGGCATTCACCAGATAACCGGAAACAACGGACATCCATAAGACGGTGACTGGGTTGCCCAGAATCAGGAAGGTATTGGCACGGGAACGTTCGGATTTGGTGAACCAGTTACTGATATAAATCAGCATGGCGGGCATGACCGCCGCTTCCACAACACCCAGTGTGAAGCGAATAAAGGCCAGCATAGGAATATTGCTGACTATACCGGTCAATGAGGCACAACCGCCCCACAGAATCAGACACCAGAACACCAGTTTTTTGACGCTGCGGCGTTCGGCGTAAACAGCTCCCGGGATCTGGAAGAAAAAATAACCCAGGAAGAACAGGGCACCCAACAGAGAAGAGATACCTTTGGTAATCCCCAGATCTTCGTTAATCCCTGCGGCAGAGGCAAAACCAAAGTTTGCCCGATCCAGGTACGCCAGACTGTAGGTGATAAACACGATGGGCATGATATACCACCAGCGTTTTGGTGCGATGGTATGTGTCGTTTGTTTATTCATAATATGTCCTCTGTTGAGGGGGACCACATTCTGTTTTGTAGGGAAACGATGTGGCGATGTTATATATGCGCTAACCCCGGATGATTAGAAATCGCCCAGCGCTGAACGGGTTGGTAATCCTTCACTGTCACCGATCACCTGAATGGCCAAGGAACCGATTTTGTTACCGCGACGAATCGCCTGTGGCAGTGTTTTGCCTTCCAGCAAAGCACTGATCACCCCAACAGCAAAACCATCTCCGGCACCTACGGTGTCTACCACATTGTCGGTTTTAATGGCGGGTACGGTATCGCTGATGCCGTCTGCAGTTTTAAACCAGGCACCATCGCTACCGATTTTTATCACAACGGCTTTGACGCCCATTGCCAGATAAAAGTCAGCAATGGCTTCCGGTTGATCATAACCGGTCAGAATTTGGCCTTCTTTAATGCCAGGCAGAACCCAGTCGGCAAAGGAAGCCAGCTCATTTAACTGTGTGACCATTTCCTGTTCACTGGACCACAGCACCGGACGCAGATTCGGGTCGAAGGAGATGGTTTTACCCATCGCTTTCATCTCGCGTGCTGCGTGTTTGGAAAGCGCCAGAGAGCTGGCAGACAGGGCCGCAGAAACACCACTCAGATGCAGATGGCGGGCTGATGCAAAGTAGTCGCGATTAAAATCATCGATGGAGAGATGACTGGCGGCGGAACCTTTACGGAAATATTCCACCAGAGGATCGGAACCGTCATCCACTTTAGACTTCAGCTGAAAAGCGGTAGGAAAACGTGGATCGACTGTTACCTGACGACGATCGACGCCTTCCTGATCCAACTGCTGACAGGTAAAACGACCAAAGGAGTCGTTACCCACACGGCTGACCCAGCCTACGTTCAGTCCCAGACGTGCCAGGCCAACAGACACGTTGAGTTCAGCACCCGCAATGCGTTTGGTGAAATTATTTACTGTCGCAAGATCACCATTTTCGGTGGCAACAAACATCGCCATGGCTTCACCAATGGTGATGGCATCCAGTGCGTGATTGGTTTGAACTGTCATGACTTACTCCGCACGCAGCAGATCAACGTAGTGGCGGGTAACCGCCACTAAATCTGCGCCTTCAAGTGGAAATTCAATGGCTCGCGGGGCTTCAGCAGGCAGCAGCGCCAGGGTTTCACGCCACAGGTTATCAGCTTCATCCAGAGGGATCGCCCGCCAGCTATCGTTATGAGGAACGGCAGCTTTGACATGGATATAGCTGACAAACTGATGCAGCGCTTTGGCTGCCGGGAGAGGGGATTCTTCTACCCATAACCAGTTAGCGGCATCAAAAATCATGCCGCTACCAATGAGGTTTTCACCACAATCCTGGAAAAAGGCATCGAATGTCGCCAGAGTGCCATGTTCGGTCTGATCATTCTCCACCGCTACCTGGACAGACTGCGCAGCCAGTTTGTTACGTAAGGCTACACTGTCAAAACCAGGCTGGTAGTTGCCCAGGGCGTACTTAATCAATTGCGCATTTAACTGATTCGCTTCTGCCAAATGCTGATCCAAATGTGGATTAAGGGAACCATCGTCCATAAAGAGAGATTCTGGTACGGAATAGAATGCGGTCAGTGCATGATCGTGGATAGCATTTGCCAGCGTTGTCAGTGAATTCAGTTCTTCTTCGTTGAACAATTCACGACGAATTTCCACACCATCTGCTCCGGCAGCGGCAATAATCGGCAACAAAGCCTGTTGTCCACCCATATCACGGACGTTCTGATATCCGTATGCGGTGGTGACAACAACGACTTTTCTTTTCATGACATTCTCCGGCGATTTCCCCGATTTAATGAAAAAACGGTAAATGGAACCGGTTCCAAAGAAAAGTAGCAAAGCAGGATTTTATGATCATGCTCACGGAGTACGGCTTTCTGGTCGTAAATTTGCAGGGAAACGGAGAATTAACTGGTAAGTGATTGTGTGGAGCCGCGAACGATCAATTCCCCCGTAAATACCTGTTCCTGAAGTGGGAGAGATTCGCCTTCAATGCGACTCACCAAACGTTCCAGCGCGCTATAGCCGATTTGCCAGGTTGGTTGTTTCATGGTGGTAATGCCGGTGCCGGCCAGTTCCGCCCACTCCAGCTCATCGAAACCCAGTAAACCCAGCTGTTGTCCCCAGTTCAGATTCAGGTGACGCAGGGTGCGGGCGACCTGCAGTGTTAGCGCACCGTTACCGACGATCACAGCACAGGGGGCGGCACGATGTTGTTGCCAGAAGGCGCTTAGTTTTTGTTCCAGATGAGCAGTGTCGTTGAGGGAGATCTCCACAACGTCGGCAATACAGTCAGATCGTGTCGCCATATGTTCACGAAAAGCGTGGATACGTTCCAGACGAGTATTGACCATCCCGGTGGGCTCGCTAATAAAGAGTAGTGCCCGATAGCCCTGAGACAGCAAATGTTCTGTTGCCTGTAAGGCAGCAGCCTGGTTATCCAGGCCGACAACATCACAGGGAAAATCAGGGATTTTTCGGTCGATCAAAACCATGGGAAGCAGTGATTTTTGTAGCTGATTCAGTGCTTCTTCCCGCATTCCCACGGCGTTCACTACAATGCCTTCCACCTGATAACTGCGCAGTAGGTTGAGGTAGTACTCTTCCAGATCAACTTCGTTATTGGTATTACACATTAGCAGGGTAAATCCACGGCTACGGCAGGCGGCTTCAATACCGCTGAGAACGTTGACGGAATAAGGATTTGTGATATCGGCAATAATCAGCCCAATGAGTCGGGTGCGCCCACGTTTCAGCCCTCGTGCCATCTGGTTAGGGCGATAATTTAGTGTTTTTATCGCCGCCTCGATGCGCTGTTTTAAATCGTCAGAAAGCACACTGAATTCACCATTCAAATAGCGGGAAACACTGGTTTTCCCGGTACGTGCTTCTTTGGCGACATCACTGATGGTTACTCTGGTGGCCTTACGATTCATAGCTGTTCCCGATTACGTTAATGGAAAGAGACTACCATAAGTGTCCGCTGGTGGTATCAATCCATTATCATGCTGATAAACAGATTATTTTTGATTATCAGGATGACAAAAACAGTCCGTTGTATGTTCGTTAATCAATCCACAAGCCTGCATAAATGAGTAACAGGTCGTGGAACCCACAAACTTAAATCCTCGTTTTTTCAAAGATCTGGACATTGCATCAGACACACTGTTCGTCGTGGGGATTTCTGTATAGTGATGGAAATGTGTGGTTTGTGGCTGGTTATCGACAAAACTCCAGATAAAATCATGGAAAGACTCACCAGCGGCTTCCATTGCCAGTACGGCTTTTGCATTCGCGATAATGGCAGAAATTTTCCCCCGATGACGAATAATGCCACGTTCCTGCATCAATCTTTCGATATCATCGTCCCCCATTTGCGCCACCGCCCGGACATCAAAATGGTGAAAATGCTGACGGTAGTTTTCCCGCTTTTTCAGGACGGTTAACCAGGATAATCCGGCAACCTGGCCTTCCAGACAGATCATTTCAAACAGTGATTGTGTGTCATGCAGGGGAACGCCCCATTCATGATCATGATACGAAAGATAGAGTGGATCGCTGGATACCCAGCCACAACGTTGCATAGGAAGCTCCCGGAAATGAGTGGAAATTATTTTTGCGGACGGCTTTCCCCTGTTTCACACTGAATATCAGTGGTTAAGAGAGATCTGCACATTATCGCACTCTGTAACGTACAGGGTTTCAGGTAAGGACGAAATACATTGAACAACAGAGAACAGGACACAGAGAAAAAACCTGCCGACATCGTTGGGGTGGGTTTGGTCGATGTCAGACAACGCGATAGTCTGGAAAAGTCTCAGCCAGACTGGCTGGCAGAAGAGGTTCCGGTCGCTTTGGTCTATAACGGGATCTCCCATGTGGTGATGATGGCCACACCAAAAGATTTGGAGGCGTTTGCTCTCGGTTTTTCGTTATCGGAAGGCATTATTAGTTCGCCATCAGATATTTATGGCATTGATATGCAGCCTGCTTGTGGCGGGATTGAAGTACAGATTGAATTATCCAGTCGCTGTTTTATGGGGCTGAAAGAACACCGTCGGGCGATGGCGGGCAGAACAGGATGTGGTGTTTGTGGTGTGGAGCAACTGGCAGAAATTGGTAAACCGATTACGCCGTTGCCTTTTAGCCAGACATTTGAACTGAGCCAGCTTGATCGCGCACTGGCACAACTCAATGATTTTCGGCCGGTTGGACAGCTGACCGGATGTACACATGCAGCAGCCTGGGTCCAGCCTGGTGGGGAATTACGTGCCGGATGCGAAGATGTGGGACGCCATGTGGCACTGGATAAATTGTTGGGGCTGCGTAGTCAGAATACGTGGGGAGAGGGCGCTGTACTGGTTTCCAGCCGGGCGAGTTATGAAATGGTACAAAAAGCGGCGATGTGTGGTGTGGAGATCCTGTTTGCCGTATCAGCAGCAACGCGTCTGGCGGTTGATGTTGCACAACGGGCGAACCTGACGCTGGTCGGATTCAGCAAGCCGGGGCGAGCAACGGTGTATACACATCCGCAGCGGTTACGTTAGATCATTTGGTTGTAACCTTGTCGCGGAATGCTATAACGCAGGCAGTTTACCGGTTGTTGTTAATAACCCTATTATTATCGGGGCATTGATAATCCTTTTCCCGATCATTTATTTAACTATAATGATCCCACTGCTTAACCGGTGCTGCTAAAGAGCGCCACTATAATATTAATGGAGATGATGAACATGAGTTATTCACTACCATCCCTGCCTTACGCATATGACGCACTGGAACCCCATTTCGACAAGCAGACAATGGAAATCCATCACTCTAAACACCACCAGGCGTATGTGAACAATGCAAACGCAGCACTGGAAGGTACTGAGTTCGCTGATCTGCCAGTTGATGAGCTGATCACCAAACTGGATCAGGTTCCTGCTGATAAAAAAGGTGCACTGCGTAACAACGCTGGTGGCCACTCTAACCACAGCTTCTTCTGGAAAGGCCTGAAAACTGGCACTACCCTGGGTGGTGAGCTGAAAGCAGCAATCGAAAAAGATTTCGGTAGCGTTGAAGCTTTCCAGGAAGCTTTCGAAAAAGCGGCTGCTACCCGTTTCGGTTCTGGCTGGGCGTGGCTGGTTAAACAAGGCGACAAACTGGCTGTAGTTTCTACTGCTAACCAGGACAGCCCGCTGATGGGTGAAGCGATTTCCGGTACTTTCGGTACACCAATCATTGGTCTGGATGTGTGGGAACACGCTTACTACCTGAAATATCAGAACAAACGTCCTGACTACATCAAAGCATTCTGGAATGTAGTTGACTGGGATCGTGCTGCTGAGCTGTTTGCTGCGGCAAAATAATTATCCCGATGTGGCATCCTCAAGGGATGCCATAGACAGATAAATTGACGTAATTGATAAACCGGTGATGGATAATACATCATCGGTTTTTTTATACATATCAGTGAGATATCGTTCTCCCCTTTCCCCTTTCCCCTTTCCCCTTTCCCCTTTCCACTCTTCGAATCGAATAAGAGAATTTCTTTCCTGATGAGTAAAAGTGCTTAATTCATTACGAATTATTCAATTTTGCGGCTTTAAATTTTAACGTTTAAATTAATTTTGGTGGTTTAATTTTTTATCTTTTGTTAATTAATGTTCGATTTTTATTTCTTCTTGCAGTCGCTATCATTATCCACGTTTACATCTGAGACATTTTTCTGTATGTCTGGGGCAGAAGCCAAACAGGAGAATAGGGATTTTTATCATGTTCGAGTTTGATGATGTGATTCACAGGTCTGTTCCTGTTATTCGTGTGATTAATGCACTACATGATTTTTTTCATGAAAAGCATACTGATGATAATCAAATGGTGTATGCCAGTACTCGTGATATTGCGGACCGTTCTGAACTCAGTATTTATAATGCCCGGCATATTCTGATGCGCCTGGAAAAAGAAGGCGTGATATTTTCTGTGAAAAAAGGGAAAGGATTATATTGGAATAAAACGGAAAATTTTTCTAAATGATATTTGAATGACGCATTATGAGAGTAATGCGTCATTTTTTATGTCTATTGTTTCTCAGGCGCTTTTTTCAGATTTCCCGGGTAAACCTCTGCAATACGTAAATCATAAATCATGGTGGCATCTGGTGGTATTTTGGGCGGAAAACCTTTTTTCCCGTAAGCCAGTTCAGGTGGTACGACAAGGGTGACGGAACCATGATTTTTTAACTTCTTCAATACCTCCTGGAAAACAGGAGGAAAGGCGGATACAGGTTGGGTTAGTACCATTCCTTTTGCTTCCATATCTTCGATCACTGTACCGTTCGCCAGGCTCTCTTTGACGACAACATCCAGAACAGCATCCTGGGGAATCGGTGAATCGCCGGTATAGCCAATTTGATACCAAAATCCGGCAGGACTTTTTTTCGTTTGTTTTTGTTTGATGAAGTTTCGGGTGAATGTCTGTGTTGCTTTTTTCAGGTCGGCTGTATATTTTTCACGTCCTGTTTTGACTCTCTTGCTGATATCCATCAGTGTTTTTTGTAACTCTTCCGGAGGCAGTTTTTCGTCGCCCTGAAATACATCAATGATACCCGCGAGGACGCCGGGTTGATTGCTGTCCGTTGCTGCCCAGTTACGGTTTTCTGCCTGTAACTGAAGGATTTCTGTCCCCAGGGAAAGGCCCATAGCGTAGGCTTCCCGTATGGGTTTTTGTTTTAAGGTGTCGGTGGTGATTTGTGGCAGATTCGAGTGTACAGGTGCTGCATCTAATTTTGCCTGTAAGGTTTGAATTTTTCCGGCAGACACTTTTTTCTCAGCATCCAGTTGCACCTGCAATGTACGTTTTTCTTCTTCTACCTTTTCTTTTTTATCACGTAACTGGCGTAGTGATGATTCAAGTTGTTGTGTTTTTTCCCTGTTCTGTACCGCTTTCGTCCTGGTTATTTCCAGCTCTTGCTGCATGGCTGTTGTTGTAGCATGGGCAGCAGAAATCCGTTGGGTTGCCTGTTTTAGCTTCTTTTCCAGGATATTGGTGGATGGGCGAAGAGTAAATATTCGCTGCAGTTCTGCCATCATCTGTGATACGGCTTTTATATCCTGAGTTGATGCAGATGGTGAAACTGAACGCCTGTGCTGCTGTAATGATGCCAGCTGTTTTTTCAGGGTTTCAATGGTGTGATTCTGTGCTGCAATTTCCTGCTCTTTTTGTGCCATGCTGCGCTGTAACTGTGAGAAGCCGGATGGTGTTTTCTCTGCTGATGGCGTTGTTTTAGGCGTGAATTTTGTGTGATTAGAAAGCTTTTCACCGGAACGTGCAGTTCCTGAAACAGGTGCTGAACGTGGTGTTTTTTGTTCCTGTTGTTGATACTTATGCGCAAATTGTAAGATTGCTGGTGCTTCCCTGGTTTCCGCACAAACGGGTGTATTTATGGCCATCAGGGAGAGACCGAATGGAATGATGTGAAAACGGAGTTTCCCGGATAATGTTGATTGCTCTGTCATGGATAGACCTCACCATGACGTGTTAAACCTTCCAGTAATTTTTGCGCAATTTGTGCACAGAGCATATTAGCCCGATAGCGATACAGTGCATCGACAGTATCCTGCGTATTTGTATTTATTTTCTGCCGCACATTGGCATATTGCGATGCCCCTTTCATTAAAGAATTAAAGGATGCATGCATCTGTGTATATTGCGCAGGATTAACGACTTTTAAGACATCTAACTGCGACTGACATTGCAATAACCTGGCATTTTCTGACTGATATTTTTCACTGTATGGTTCGGGGGATAATGAAGTATCAGTATGCGCTTTGCGTTCAGATGGATGGGTAGTAATATCCTGTGCCTGTGCCTGTGCCTGTGCCTGTGCCTGTGCCTGTGCCTGTGCCTGTGGAATTTGCTGCGCGTTGTTATCTGCATCAGAGGTGTTTTGGCAGCCTAATAGAAAAAATGAGAATAACAGGGGAGTAATATTTTTCTTCATAAAATGCATGTGGATTGTATTTTTCATTTTGATCTCAGTTATTTTTCACGGGTACGCCATGATTCACACCATCCTTCCTGAAGTAACCAGTAGTTAAGTTCTGCAGGACGGATCATATTCAGTTTTGACATGATATTTCGCTTATGCGCACTGACGGTTTTTTCACTAATTTGCAGAAATCGAGCTACAGCGCCGTTGCTAATGCCTCTGGCAAGATAGCGGAGTATTTCTGTTTCTCGTCGGGTAAAGGATTGTTCTGGTCGTTTGGAACAGGGTTGTACCAGAATGTCGCGCAAGTTCGATGGCGCATTAATATAATGACGAACAGTTGCATAAATTTCTGTTACCGGCTGAGTGCGATATAAAGGAATGCAATAGTTGAGTTTATTATAATTAGTCGCGTGTTTTTCCTTTTCTAACGGAGTGTTATATATTGTGAATATTTGGAGTTGCCGGATCGTCATATGATGATTGAGATGATGGGCATGGGCAGCAGATAAAACATCACTGGCCAGGAAGATTAATTTGGAACGATGATTAAAAATGTGATCAGTAAAACTGACAGTTAATCCTGCTGCTGAATATGCATCACGAATGCAGTGCGTTAATCCGGCCGAAAAAAAATGATTAGGATCATTAATGACAACGGTAGCATGAGATTTATTCATAAATCAGTCCTGAAGTTATCCTTAACTAAAAGTTGTTTATTTTTTTATATAACAACTCCTGCTATCTCCTGATTGCATTCAGCAAGATTCTATCCCAGCAAACCGGACAAAAAAAGATAAGGTACATTGATGCGTAAAATGCGATATATTATGTCGCGGAGCATGACTCCTCAGATTTAATTGTTGAAGATATTATCTATTTTTATTTTATGTACGAGATTGTTGTGAGTTAATTCATATTATATGAAGTGTTCTTTTTTTAGGTATGAAAGATCATTATCTTTCTTAAATTTAAGGAAGGAATAAATAAATTAAGGAAAGTTGGTATTAGCTTATCTTGTGCACAGATCAAAAGGGGGAGATTCCTCAGCGGGATTCTCCCATTTTAATGTCATTAAAACGGCGTTCTGGCAAACCCGGTCATCTCTTTCAGACCCATCTCACGACCCAAAGCGGTGGTTGGATGAACCACAATTAAGCCACGCACGCTTTTTTTCAGTGCGCCCATGTTGGCTTGTTCTTTGCGGGTAATGGCGCGGCTGAACGGCATCTTTTGCAGTTTCTGTGCTTCTTTGCTCAGTTTCTCCGAACGAACATTACGCAGACGTTCAATTTCTGCGGTCAGTTTCTCCTTTTCTTTCAAAAGCTCACCTAACTTTTCACTATCACCAGAAGCTAATAATGGGGCTTCTTTGTGATTGAGGGCATCCAGCTTATCGCTAAGTGTTTTAATTTCTGCCTGTATTTGTTCTTTCATCATAATTGACCATAAAAATGAGTTATTACCGCAAAGGATACACTAAAGTGGCAGAAAGCGGGTATGACAGGACTATTTTTTGAAAGCCTGCTTTTGGCTGATCGACGCAATTAACGCTGTCAGAGAAAGCACCATCGTTGAACGGATAACTTGCTGATAACGCAATAATTGCATATGACGCAGTTCAGCATCTTCAGTGATGAAATCCGGACGGGGAGGGATAAGTGAAACACAATGTAACTCACTGAATGGACCCAGGATTTCGTCATCAGTAAACCGGTATTCATGGGTATCATGATTGAGCTCTTCCCGAAGTGCCATCAGGAGTTCACAGTCTTCATATTCAGGACGACTGATCATACCCAGACCATAAATCAGTTTCAGGCGTACAGATAATTCACCAAGAGGACCATCGCCGTGTAGCAAGGGTTCTACTGCATATTTAACAGCATAATCATCTTTACGGAATGCCTGAATAATCAGAATATTAATCGCTTCTGCCAGTAAATCAGCAGTGGTGATGAGAAAACTTCTGACGGATTGTCCGCGGTTCAGACGTTCCAGTATCTGATTTTCAAAAAGCAGGGGTTGTTCCATAAATGCCTGTCTGTCGTTCATCATCTGGCTGGATGTGGCCAACGTGGGCACAACAACATGGCTGTGCCCTGATGATTCATCCCTGAAAACATTATCCGGCATTACGCCATGGAGTTCCAGGTAGCCACAACGGCTTTCACTACATCGCTGTTAGCATCCAGACCGGATACCTGAGCCAGTGTAGTGGCAACATCCTGCTTGCTCAGCAGCTCTGCCAGTTCCTGTGCCTGTGGATCCTGCTCGCTGTGGTAACGCAGGGCAGCGGCAATACCTGTCACCAGATTAGTATGTGGTAACTGATATTCCAGGGTACCCAGAGTTGGTTTGATCAGACGATCGTTAGCGCTCAGCTTACGCAGTGGCTGACGGCCTACACGCTCAACATCATCTTTCAGGTACGGGTTTTCAAAACGACCGAGGATTTTCTGGATATATGCCGCGTGTTTCTCTGCATCAAAGCCGTAGCGTTTGATCAGGACTGCACCACTTTCTTCCATCGCACCTTTCACCACAGTACGAACCTGCGGATCAAGAATAGCTTCACGGATAGTATTGTGGCCGGCCAACTGGCCAAGGTAAGCGGTAATGGCATGTCCGGTATTTAGCGTGAACAGCTTACGTTCTACGAATGCCATCAGGTTATCGGTCAGTTCCATACCCGGAATAGCTGGCAGCTGGCCTTTAAACTGAGTCTGATCCACGATCCACTCACTAAAGGTTTCTACAGTCACTTCCAGTGGGTCAGTTGTCCCTGCTTCAGACGGTGGCACGATGCGGTCTACTGCAGAGTCAACAAAACCTACGTGTTCTTCAACCCAGGCATGATACTGCTCTGGTAAAGCGTTCAGTACATGGCCTTTCAGCTGGGTGGTACCACGTACCATGTTTTCACAGGCGATGATGTTTAGCGGCTGCGTATTGGCATTGTCATGGCGTTTCATCAGTCCTTTCGCGATGCCGCCAGCAATACGTTCCAGAATCTGCGGGCCTACCGCTGTGGTTACCAGGTCAACATCTGCAATCAGGTCAATGATGTCATCGCTGGTGCTGTTAACCGCATTAACACCGGTGACAATTTCAGTCTGAGCCTGTTCACCGACAACACGTACAGGGTACTGATGGCGTGCATTGATGGCATCCAGAACAACCTGGTTTACATCAGCGAAAGTCAGTTGGACACCAGCATCTGCCAGCAATTTGCCAATAAATCCACGGCCAATGTTACCGGCACCAAAGTGTAAAGCTTTCATATCATTACCCACTTAGAGAATTCAGGAGTCGATCCAAAAAAGGCCGGGCATGCCCGGCCCCTGAGGAGATATACGGTCAGTGTCTGTTATCAGGCGCTGGGTTTACCAGACAGGAGATCCAGCACTTCCTGTACGTCGGTGGTATCCGCCAGACGGGCAATCACACTGTCATCATCCAGTGCATTGGTCAGACTGGTGATCACCTGGATATGTTCGTTGTTACGGGCTGCAATACCGATAACCAGGCGAGCAATATCATCTTCGTCTTCACCGAAGTGAACACCTTCAGGATACTGACAGAAGACGACACCGGTTTTCAGAACACGATCTTTCGCGGCAACAGTACCGTGTGGCACCGCAATAGATTCACCCAGATAAGTCGGGGTCAGTTGCTCACGTTCCAGCATCGCTTCCACGTATTCAGGTTCAACATAACCGCCTTTCACCAGTTGTTCACCGGCAAAACGGATAGCCTGCTCTTTATCGCTGGCTTTGTTGCCCAGGAAGATATTGTCAGCGGTCAGACGGAACAGCTGTGGTTCCTCTTCTTCTGCTTTTACTTCAGGCGCTGACACCGGTGCCGGCGCTGCTGCAGGCGCAACAGGTTCAGCCGGAGCCGTTGTTTCAGATGCTGAGTTTGCAGCGACCAGACGTGTGGTCAGGTCATTATACAGACCGCTGTCGAGGAAGTTGGTCAGCGAAATGTGCTGAGCATGAGGTGCCTGACGCATTGCGCGTTCGGTCAGATCACGGTGCGTGATGACCAGATCAACATCACCAGGCAGGCTGTTGATTGCCATGTTGGTCACGGAAATATTGTTCAGACCCGCATCACTGACTTTCTTACGCAGCACACCCGCACCCATCGCACTTGAGCCCATACCGGCATCACAGGCAACGATAATTTTACGTACATGTGACAGATCAGCAGCAGCGCTGGTTGTCGCAGCTGGAGTCGCCTGACCTTTAGACTGCGCTTTCATATCTTTCATACGACGGGTTGCTTCTTCGATATCATCTTCTTCTTTCACTTTGCTGGTTTTCAGCAGCACAGAAGACACCACGAAGGAGACAACAAAGGCAGCAATAATCGCTGCGATGTTAGCGAAATAAGCCCCTTTTGGCGTCATCGCCAGTACTGCCAGAACAGAACCTGGAGAAGCAGGAGATACCAGACCGCCATCCAGCAGAGTCAGGGTAAATACGCCAGTCATCCCACCCAGAATCACGGCCAGAATCAGACGTGGATTCATCAGGACATACGGGAAGTAGATTTCATGGATACCACCCAGGAAGTGGATGATAGCCGCGCCGCCAGCAGACTGTTTTGCACTGCCACGACCGAAGAACATATACGCCACCAGGACACCCATACCCGGGCCTGGGTTTGCTTCAATCAGGAAGAAGAGGGATTTACCTGCCTCACTGGCCTGTTGGATACCTAGCGGTGAGAAAATACCGTGGTTAATCGCATTGTTCAGGAACAGGATTTTGGCTGGTTCAACAAAGATAGAGGTCAGTGGCAGCAGGTTGTTCTGCACCATCAGATTTACGCCAGCAGCCAGTACATGGGACAGGCCTTCAACCAGCGGACCAATGGCCAGGAATGCCAGGATCGCCAACAACATACCGATAATACCGGCAGAGAAGTTGTTAACCAGCATTTCGAAGCCGCTTTTGATTTTGCCATCGATCTTGCGGTCAAAGACTTTAATGACCCAGCCACCCAGTGGACCGGCGATCATGGAGCCCAGGAACATTGGCATGTCTGCGCCAGCGATAACACCCATAGTGGTAATGGCACCAACCACACCACCACGATCGCCACCTGCCAGACGACCACCGGTATAACCGATCAGCAGTGGCAGCAGATAAGTGATCATTGGACCAACGAGCTTAGCCAGAGTTTCGTTTGGCATCCATCCCGTTGGAATAAACAGTGCGGTGATAATACCCCAGGCAATAAATGCCCCGATATTTGGCATCACCATGTTACTCAGAAAACGACCAAAGCTTTGAACTTTGATCTTCAGATCTGATGAGGACATAAAGCACACCTCTTATAGGTACGCGCTGACCATGTAAGAGAGCGCGCTGGTTTTGGTTTGACGATGTTGCGACAACAGGCCGCGAATATGACTGTATGCACGCGGACTCTATCACGCGAATATGACGCTGCGTAGTCACTGCGAAAAGTGTGACATATATCACTATATTGAGGGGGCTTTCTGGTGTTTTTTGGTGATGTGGATCACATTTTTACTGTGTAAAAAAAGAACATCGCGTAATAAGTGACCTGAAATAGGGGGTTTGTGTGATTTGTATCACAAAATAAGATGCAACCTTTGTCTTAAATATGTGATGTCGGTCACAAATTATTTTTGGTGGGAAAACAAACAATTTGTCGTATTTCTCCTTTCCTGCTGAGTCTGTAAGAAAATGACATACAGGAATGAAAATAGTCAGTGTGGAAATAAAGAAAAAATACCCTGTGAGTCATTGTACTCACAGGGTATCAGGAACTTCCCACGAACAGGCGTGGGAAGACGATGACATGAAGGGTTATTGCAGCAGGGAGATATCCGCTACCTGCAGGAACAGATCACGCAATTTTGACAGCAGGGTCAGACGGTTGATACGTACAGCCTGATCATCCGCATTCACCATCACTTTATCGAAGAAGTTATCCACCGCTTCACGCAGTTCCGCCAGTTCGATCAGCGCATCCTGATAACGGCCTTCTGCAAAGTAAGGCTGCAATTTGCTGGTCAGGGCAGAAACATAGGTCGCCAGTTTGATCTCTTCATTCTCTTTCAGCAGGGAAGCCTGAACACTGTCGTTCAGGGTTTCGCTGGATTTGGCCAGAATGTTAGAAACACGCTTATTAGCCGCTGCCAGCGTTGCTGATGCATCCAGAGTACGGAAGTGAGAGACCGCTTTCATACGGGCATCAAAGTCTGCCGGACGTGTTGGACGACGTGCCAGTACCGCCTGGATGGTATCCACGCTGTGACCTTCTTCCTGATACCAGGCACGGAAACGACCCAGCATAAAGTCGATAACCTCATCCACCACATTGGCGTTAGACAGCTTGTCACCGTACAGACGAACGGCTTCTTCAGTTAGTGTCTGCAGATCCAGTGGCAGGTTCTTCTCAACGATAATGCGCAGCACACCCAGTGCAGCACGACGCAGAGCAAACGGGTCACGGTCGCCTTTTGGATGCTGACCAATACCGAAGATCCCCGCCAGGGTATCCATTTTATCGGCAATGGACAGTGCGCAAGCAACCGGGTTGGATGGCAGGTCATCACCGGCAAAGCGCGGCTGGTATTGCTCGTTCAGGGCAACAGCCACATCTTCTGCTTCGCCGTCATGACGCGCATAGTGCATGCCCATCACACCCTGGGTGTCGGTAAATTCGAACACCATGTTGGTCATCAGGTCACATTTGGACAGCAGGCCAGCGCGGGTAGCGTGATTAACATCCGCACCAATCTGTTCTGCAATCCAGCCAGCCAGCGCCTGAATACGATCAGTCTTATCGCGCAGGGTACCCAGCTCTTTCTGGAATAGCACAGTTTCCAGACGTGGCAGGTTATCTTCCAGACGACGTTTACGGTCAGTATTAAAGAAGAACTCCGCATCTGCCAGACGTGGACGAACCACTTTCTCGTTACCCGCAATAATCTGCTGTGGATCTTTAGAGATAATGTTGGTTACAAAGATAAAGTTTGGCAGCAGCTTGCCGGCAGCGTCGTAGACCGGGAAGTATTTCTGGTCGCCTTTCATGGTGTAAACCAGGGCTTCTGCCGGAACCGCGAGGAATTTCTCTTCGAATTTCGCAGTCAGCACCACCGGCCATTCAACCAGAGACGCCACTTCTTCCAGCAGGCTGTCGCTCAGATCAGCAATACCACCGATTTGACGGGCAGCTTCTTCCGCATCCGCTTTAATAGTCGCTTTACGTTCTGCAAAGTCAGCCATCACTTTGCCGCGTTCACGCAAAATCTGCGGATACTGATCGGCGCTGTCGATAGTGAATTCTGCTTCACCCATAAAGCGGTGACCACGGATGGTACGTGCAGATTCAATACCCAGAATCGTTGCAGGGATCAGTTCATCACCCAGCAGCAGGGTTACAGTATGTACCGGACGCACGAACTGGACGTCGGAGTCACCCCAGCGCATCAGTTTTGGAATTGGCAGCTTCGCCAGGGAAGTACTGATCATTGCTGGCAGCAGGTTCTGTGTACGTTCACCGGTAACTTTCGCCCGGTACAGCAGCCATTCACCTTTATCTGTTTTCAGGCGTTCAGCCTGATCAACGGTGATACCACAACCACGTGCCCAGCCTTCAGCCGCTTTGGTGGCCACACCATTAGCATCAAACGCAGCGGCAATAGCCGGGCCACGTTTTTCTACTTCACGATCGGGTTGTGCTGCGCTCAGGTTAGCCACTTTCAGTGCCAGGCGACG
>Ga0157359_1000347_pt1 | contig 16261 bp, 18 predicted proteins | sample AttcapACBM3_FD_111482 | JGI IMG/M metagenome (GOLD analysis project Ga0157359, IMG submission 111482) | Fungus gardens microbial communities from leaf cutter ant in Botucatu, State of São Paulo, Brazil - Atta capiguara ACBM3 | ecosystem: Host-associated > Fungi > Mycelium > Unclassified ...
CTTCACGCTTTGCCATTCCTTTCTTTGAACAACTGGGGTTTGAAAAAGCAGGGGAGAACAAATTCTTCAACGGCGTATCATTCCAGACCATGATGGCTCAGTTCTGAATTAAGGGGACGGCAACAGGCCGCCGAACAGGGTGAGAGGTTGGCTGCTGCGACAGTCGCTTTTCCTGGTCTGGGCCATGTTCAGCATGTGAATAACGCCTATCGCTGGGTGTCCGCTAATGACACCACGCAGCCCGGGAAGTCATATTTTGTGCCAGAAAGGGGGCGCCCATTCCGGACGCCACCCAGAGTGACTATTTTACTGAACGGCCCCTGACCCCGGGCCTGAAGGCCTGTTGTTTCGCACACCAGGCGATGATAAATGCAACAGCCATAAAGGCCAGCAGCGCCCAGGGGAAAGAGACTGCACCGGCGTTATTAAGAAGCAGGCCGCCAATGACGCCACCGCTGGCGATAGCCAGATTCCATGCCGTGGTCACCATCGCCTGAACCACATCAACATGATTGCCTGCCGAATCGGCGGCAGCCGTCTGCATCTGGGTTGATGCGCCCCCAAACGACCATCCCCACAGGATGATGGCCACAAAAACCACCGCCTGCTCCTGCATGCCCACCGCCAGCGCCACAGAAACCGCCGCCAGTGTCGCAAGGCTAAGCAGAACCAGAGAGCGCAGATGGCGATCAACCAGCGTTCCGGTAATCCAGATGCCGGCGAGCGCCGCAATGCCAAAAATCAGCAGGATAAGCCCGACACTTCCGGCCAGCCCTGACAGCTGCAGGAAGGGGCCGATGAACGTGTAGAGGATGTTGTGTGCCGTCATCCATAAAAAGATCACTGCGAGTACCGGCCTGACGCCGGGCATCCGGAACACCTGCCATACCGGCAGGCGACGATCGGCCTGCTGCCCCGGCAGGTCAGGAACCGCAATCCAGGCCCAGATAAAGAGAACAATTGCCAGTGCTGCCATAATTCCGAAAGGGACTCGCCATCCCATCATGCTGCCCAGCCATGCGCCTGCCGGGGTGCCCAGTGACAGGGCAACCGGTATTCCGACCATCGCAATCGCCAGCGCGCGACCCTGCAACTCAGCAGGAACGAGGCGACGCGCATAGCCCGCAAGAATGCCCCATGCAAGTCCTGCAGCTACACCGGCCATAAAGCGGGCCGCCATTGTCAGCCCGTAACTGGATGACAGGGTAGTGATGGTGTTGAAAATCAGGAATGTCCCGATGGCAAGCAGCAGCACTTTTTTACGTCGCCACCCACGGGTCAGCACTGTCAAAGGGATCGCTGCGAGCAGTGATCCCAGCGCATAAATACTGACCAGTTGTCCCGCCATCACCTGAGAAACGTCAAGTCCCGCACCGATCTCCGGGAGCAGGCCCGCCGGAAGGGTTTCAGTCAGGATGGCAATAAAGCCTGTCATGGCAAATGCCAGCAGGGAAGCCAGAGGCAGACCCCGCTCTGTTACGGTTTCGCTGAAGGCTGTTTTAGCGTGCACGGTGAGTCCTTTATCTGTTTTGTCGCGTTTAAAATTTGCGGAAATCCGTCTGAAAACGGGGCGCTTTATATATCGATCGGTATATATGTTTGAAGCTACTGCCCGAGCTGCACCTTGTCAAGAACATATGTATCGATTAGTATTTATATCCAGTCAGCGGAAACAGGAGCGGATATGGCTCAGATGGGACGTCCACGGACATTTGACCGGGATGAGGCAATTCGTCAGGCGATGGCACTTTTCTGGCAGCACGGCTACGAGTCAACCTCGCTTGCCATGCTGAAGTCGAACCTCGGTAACGGCATTACCGCACCCAGTTTCTATGCTGCCTTTGGTTCGAAAGAGGCCCTGTTTGAAGAGGTTGTCGAATGCTATATGACGACTTACGGTCAGGTTAACGATTGTCTGTGGGACGAGACGCTTGCACCCCGTGACGCGATTGAGCGGGCATTGCGCGGTTCGGCAAGGATGCAGACAGAGCCGGGACATCCCAGCGGCTGCCTGATTGCACTCTCCGCAAATACCTGCTCGCCTGCAAATGAGCACATCCGTGAGATTCTGACAGCGCAACGCGAACGGACCCGAGCGGGATTTTCAGGCTGTGTTAAGAGAGCAAAAGAAGAGGGGCATCTGGCTTCCGGCACAGACGTTCGGGCGCTGGCCACAGCCCTTCACAGTTTTGAGCTCGGCCTTTCTACAGAAGCCCGTGATGGTGCAACCGGCAAAGAACTCGATGCGGCGGTATCCAGCGCGATGAAGGTATGGGATGCTTATACGCTGAGCCCGACTGAATAGCGACTATCCGATCCGCAATCGCTCAGAAAAGCAGGGTAATGACACGCAAGCCAACGCCCGCGCAGCGCGGGCTTTCAGAATTTCTTACAGACCCACCAGCGTAATATGTTTCTTAATCGTCAGTGCCTTATACAACGCTTTTGCCAGACTGCCTGATCCCACCCCGGGGTGAGCCACATCCGGGTCTGTCCAGAACGATTTTATGCGCAGGATGGTGTTGATGCTGGTGACGCGTTCCATCTCCAGCACCGCCAGTACCGGGTGACGCATTTCGCCGAGTTCCTCTGTTGTATCGGCCTCGATAACCGCGGCGCGGGATGCCTGACTGTCAAAGATGACGTGGCAGCGTGCGCCGTTCAGATTGAGAATGTCAATGACTTCATAAAGGCATTCAACAGCCTCTGCACTGTAGGTTGCGGGCACATTAAACATAGCAAATCCCTCTGACGCAAAACGTAGTGAACAGCCAGCATAGGCGAACTGTAATCAGAGGAGAAGTTACTGTTTTTGAATGAAAAATGTAGAGTTCAAAGGTTACGATAACGCGCGTTATTTTAACTCCAGATTAGACTGGTACTGTTAATAAGCGAAGCGTGAGCGGATTCTGGCGGCAGGGCGCGGATTTGACTTAAATTAAGTTTTGCACAGGGCCAGCTAATCGTTCCAGTGAGGAATATATTTACAGAAGCATACAGCGCGTTAACGGCACTCTTCTGTTATTTTACAGCATGAACATTAGCTTAAGTTTAAGATTTATCGCTGTCTGAAATCATATATCTCCGATACAAAAAGGCCTGAATGCAGGGAGACAACTTACTCCGGCGGCGTTATTCCGGGGGTTCGACTGGATACTCTTTCAGCGATAACATTCAGCAGATCTGCAGCAATCCATTTTGATTACGTGCCTTTAACCCGGTCACGACGCATCAGAAACTCGTCATAAAACACCTCATCGACACAAAGCGCCTCACTATGGGTCGCCCATACAGCAAAACCTGCAGAACGATAGAGGGCACAGGCGGCATGATTCGTGGTAACCACGGAAAGCTGCAGGGTTCTCACGGCTTTCCCGGCCTCCATTGCTGCCGCTAATAACTCTGATGCCAGCCCTGAATCTCTCATCTCAGCCCGGACATACATTCCCCAGATCGTGGCAACATGTTTCAGTTTGGCGGCGGTATTGCAGCTCAGACCAATGATGCCCTGCAGGGTGTTATTCTGGTCAACTCCCCCGAACACAACCTGACTGCGCAATCTTTCAGCGAAGAATTGTGCCGGCTTCAGCTTCCACTCTTCATAGTCAGCACCGAAAGCATCAGGGTGAAGCTGGAGAGCTTCCAGTCTTACTCTTTTGAAATCGTCCAGATCACTCTCGTTCAGGCGGCGTACCGTAAATGCTTTCACGTCTGGTTTCCTCTGGTTGTTGAATTCAGGTCTGAGGTTGTGGTTCAGAGTAGCCCGCATCAGCCCCAATTTCTAAGCGAGCAGGCCCGTTATCTGTAACAAGTAAACGCCTAATATTCATCTAATAAATTGCTGGTATAGTGACGCAAAAAAATAGTGACGGGAGTTTATCTATGCTGAAGAAATACAGAGGTTCACAAATCCTTTTTCACTGGCTGACGGTTTTGCTGATTATTTTGGCCTACGCTACGATTGAGTTGCGCTGGATGGCAGAGAAGGGAACCTGGCAGCGCAATGCGGTGATGATTACACATTTTTCCGCAGGCTTCTGCGTGATGATATTAATGCTGGCCCGTCTCTTTCTGCGTACACGGACAAAAACCCCGCCGATCACGCCACCTGTTGCGCGCTGGCAGACGGGTGCTTCACATCTGGTTCATACTCTGCTTTATGCGCTTTTTGTCGTCTTACCGATTCTCGGACTCAGTTCGCGTTACCTGCGTGGCAAAGAGTGGGCGCTGTTCGGGATAAATATGCCTGTCGCAACAATTCCGAATCCCGCTACTGCCAGTATGCTGATTGACTGGCACGAAACTCTCGCACCGCTGGGATACTGGTTAATCGGTCTGCATGCGGTGGCGGCTTTATTCCATCACTACTTTCTGAAAGATGATACGCTGCGCAGGATGATGCCCTGACCGCGTGTTCTCAAAGCCAGAGCGTGATAAACGTTAACGGTCCGGCATCCTGCTGCCGGATAAACAGGAATTCTGAGAAAATCATGCTCTGGTTAATATCGAAATATGCCATTACAGCTTTGATGGTCGTACTGATATCAGAAGTAGCGAAGCGCAGCGATCGGCTGGGCGGCCTGCTTGCCGCCTTGCCGCTGGTCACCGTACTGGTATTGATCTGGATGAAGCTGGAAGGGCAGACTGAGCAAAAAATCAGTGCTCATGCGTGGTACACCTTCTGGTATGTGGTGCCGACGCTGCCGATGTTTGTGCTGTTTCCCTTTATCTATCAGCGAACCGGTTTCTGGCTGACACTGCTGGTCTCCTGCGCGGTCACTGTCGTCCTCTTCGCTCTCTGGGCGCTGCTCTTGAAACGCTTTGGCATTGTGCTGATGTAGCTCCGGCTGCTGAAATGCGTCTGAGACTATGCAGATTCATGGTTATGGTCTCTCAGAAAAACGGTCAGCACATCTTTGGGCGGTACAGCGCCGCATTCAGAAAGTAACCAGCCGACCGCACCACGATGATAGGTACCATGAAGAAGCATGTGATTCAGCATTTCTGCACCAGTCATTTCTCCGTGTCCCCCATCGACAAAACGAAACGTTATGGTTTCTGCTAATCTGGCCGGTGTCATTGAGTTAACGTGGTCAATATACCAGTGGGTGCAATCGGCCATTCTGACCGCCAGCGCCTCTGCGGTCGGCGTTTCTGGCGTATTAAGTGCTGTGTATCCGTGCGACTGACCCGTTATATTCGCCCTGAATATCGTGTCTGTGACAAAGATATGATTCATTAATCTCAGCATCAGGTGACGTTTTTCTGCATAAGCCGCTGCACTGACCTCTTTGACGCTTTTCAGCGTTTCGGCATCGATCCATCGCTTGTACTTTAAAAGTGTAAGAATTGATTCTTTGTCCATGATTTTCACCTGGTTTTAGCTACAGTAGATATCACTCTGATTAAACCATAATGGTTTTACGATGCCGACATCTTTAACCTCCACGCTTTATGCGCGCCTGCGTCTGTTGTTCTCCATTCTGGCCGGCGTAATTTGCTATTTTTTGCTCTCTGATAAGCCTGGGCAGATGCAGCGTTTGTTAATTAGCTGGAACGTCTGGGCATGGCTCTATCTCTGTATCCTCTGGTTACGAATGCTGCGCACCGATGCGACTGGAATCAAACGGATTGCCCAACAGCAGGATCAGAGTGCCGCGCTGGTGCTGGGGATTGTCATCGTCGCCTGTATGGTCAGCATTGTCGCTATTCTGAGTGAACTCCCCACCCTTAAAGGGCTTTCAGACACGCCGCGCCTGCTGCATCTGTTGCTGACGGCAATGACCCTGATTGCCTCCTGGGCCATGTTACCCAGTGCGTTTGCGATGCATTATGCCCATCAGCACTACCTTTACCGTAATAATGATGTGAGCCCTCTGATTTTTCCGGATAAAACCTGGGATCCTAGCTACTGGGATTTCCTCTACTTTTCCTTCACCATCGCCGTTGCCTCGCAAACTGCGGATGTCGCCACCGGCACCACAGAGATGCGTAAGCTGGCACTGTTGCAGTCTGTGATCTCGTTCATTTTTAATCTGGCTATCCTGGGGCTGTCGGTGAATGTCGGGGCAGGATTGCTTAATTAGGCTGTTTTGCCCTTAACAGAGAGCCGGGCTTTGCTCACCAGGCGTGCCGCTACCATCTGGTCACCTTTCGTGATTATAACAATGTGTAATAAGGTGTTAACTGCCTCTTCAACAGACTCGCACTGCCGTGTAAGTTCCTGAGTGTCTCACGCTTGTTATCCCGCTATCCGATAAGGAGAAAGAGAGTGAAAGCCACCGCAATGGTCACAACCAGTCTTTTAATGCTGATGAGCAGTGTTCACGCTGAAGGCCTGACCACCCCGGCAGACGGCAAAAATCTTACCGTCAGCTTCGGTCAGCCCACCATCAAACAGGTGCTCCACTACCGCAAAATGTATGACAAAAAGCCGTTCCCGGATGCTGAAATTTATTATTACGACAACGGCACCTATAAAATCATTTCTCAGGGCGAAAATCACTACGGCGTTTACGTCATGCAGGGGAAGTTTGACGATGAAACCTTTACCGTGCGTTTTATCTCTCTGCCTTCCGCTGACTGGGGCAACAAAACAGCCTTTCACCAGTTAACCTTTATCAAAAATGAAAAGCAGAACGTCTTTATTCAGAACGCTATTGTGGACACCGGCGAGGCCATCGCGCAGCAGAATGGCACCTACACGCAGGAAACCAACACGGTGACCAATCCGATTTCTGCTCGCTGGAAAAACAAATAATTATCGGGTGGCAGCGGTGCTGCCACCCGGGTTTACACGCCGCGCTTCGGGCAGCAGAGTGCAGGGTGGCGACATCAACCCAGCCATTTTTTTATCCAGCAGATAACCCGTCGCACTGAAATGCCTTATCTTATATCCCGCAGTCTGATGGGGTTAACCTCTCATCTCAGCGATATATTTTGACTGCAAAACAGATCCGCAACACCTGAACCGGGAAACGCAGCGACAGGCTATGCCTGATATAAAAATTAACCCACTCTTTTTGCTCCTGAGGCGTAAAAATGGACAATGCTCTGCCCCTGCTGGATGTGCAGGATGTCGCTTTTTCAGTCGGAGATCGTCAGCTACTGCGACCGGTTTCTCTGCAGTTACATCAGGGCGATTGCTTACTTCTGACCGGCCCCTCCGGCAGCGGAAAAAGTACCCTTCTGAAAATACTGGCTTCACTTATGACACCGACCGCCGGGAAAATTTTCTTCAGGAACAGCGACATTGCCACGTTGAGAGCTGAGGAGTATCGGCAGCAGGTGTCATACGTCTTTCAGACGCCGCAGCTGTTTGGTGAGACGGTCTATGACAATCTGGCGTTGCCCTGGCAGATTCGCCGCCAGCAACCTCAGCGGGATAAACTGGTTGCTGCACTGGAAAGCGTAAATCTCTCTGCGGACATGCTGCATACAACCGTTGAACAACTTTCAGGCGGGGAAAAGCAGCGCGTCGGACTGCTCCGCAACCTGCAATTTATGCCACAGGTACTGTTGCTGGATGAAGTGACCAGCGCCCTGGATGAAGAGAACAGGCTGGCTGTACTTTCCTTGATTCATCAGCGCTCAGCGAAAGAAAAAGTGGCTGTCATTCGCATCAGCCATGATATTAACGATATTCAGCAGGCAGAGCAGGTGCTGCGGCTTGAACCAACAGAAAGGGAGTATCTCCGTGAATCAGCATAATATCAGTGACACCTCTCTGTTACTCTCACTGACGCTGGTGGCAATAGCCCTGGTTATCAGTCAGAAAGAAAAACTCGGTATGGGCAAAGATATTATCTGGAGCGTCTGCCGGGCGATTATTCAGCTGGTTATTGTCGGCTTTGTGCTGAAGTCGATTTTCGATATCAATAACCGCTGGCTGACGGTATTGATGGTTCTGTTTATCTGTGTGAATGCCGCTATTAACGCTCGCAAGCGTGGCCGGAATATTGATAACGCCTTTGCGATATCTTTTATCGCCATCTTTAGTGGCACCGTCATTACGCTGGCCATTCTGGTGCTGAGCGGCGCAATAGCGTTCGTACCCATGCAGGTGATCCCCATTTCAGGCATGATCGCCGGAAATGCTATGGTTGCGGCAGGACTCTGTTTCAGCACTCTGAACCAGCGCTTCAGCGACAATCAGCAGAGAATCATGGAGATGCTGAGCCTGGGGGCATCGGTAAAGCTGTCGTCGGGACGTATTATCGCTGACAGTATCCGTACTGCGATGATCCCGACCGTCGATGCGGCTAAAACCGTCGGGCTGGTCAGCCTGCCGGGCATGATGTCCGGCCTGATTTTCGCAGGCATAGATCCGCTTAAGGCAATTAAATATCAGATTATGGTCACTTTTATGCTGATTGGCACGGCCAGCCTGTCAACGATCATCGCCGTCTACTTATCCTATCGACGCTTTTATAATGACAGGGCGCAGCTGAAGATAGCGGCCAGACCGCTGGATTAGCGCTGCGGAATGGCTGCTCTGAATATCACAGCATTATAAGCAGGCGGAATCAGTGTCTGGTTACCCGCAAGCGCTGGCGCCCTGTCACGGCTGGGCGGATAGGGCGGATGTCACCCATTCGCTGCATCCGGAAGAGGATAAAAAAGGGCCGCATTGCGCTCACTCTTTAATGACGGCATTGACAATAACCATACCTGCTGCATTACTGCGTTTAATCACGCCAACCGTTCCGCCAGCAAAATAATAGCCTTCAGGTTCACATACTTTTATTCGTCTTTGCAGGTCAGGATCGTCAACGTCAACGCCAGAACAACTGTTGCGACCGCCGCCTGAAAACTCACCCTTTGCGGTATAGCTGCTGACGGTGCCTGGAATTAGCCAGACAACCGTGGTGAGCACTATATAGCTGCAAAACCCAATCAGCAGAAGCGATCCGGCAAGCAGTTTGAGGTTGTTTTTCATGCCGGTGACAGGCTTTACTTTACCCCATTTTTTTATCATTAAAAAACCAGAGAGCCCGGGTGGCAGGATGGCGTATCCCAGGGCATTAAGCGTGGATTGAGTCAGGAAAGTCGTTCGTTCGATCTCATTGCGCCACACAAAAAAAGTAAATATGCAGCCCAGCGTACCGGTGATAATCAGCGCTAAACGCGTTGTCGAATAGGTCTTCATTACTCTCTCTCCCTGAATGAGTAGTAGTCTATGACGCTGAATAGCCCCTTTAACCTGAGGCGGTTCCGCGAAAGGATATATCAGACGACGTTATTTTATCTCAGAACGTTATCATGCCGACCTTTCTGTAGAGAAAGCGCATTAGCCTGATGAGTGTCATAAGGGGCCGTCATTTCGTTACCGATGCTCTGCTTATCATCAACGTATGACTATCTGGCAGCCCGTTAACGAATCCCGGCTCAGACAATATCATGTTATGGTTAAAACCCTTCTACAACATAAGGAAAGTGACATGATTGTCAGAACATGGCACGGATGTGTACCGGTCAGACATGCAGAAGGCTTTGCGAACCACCTGCAGATGACCGGTGTTGAACATTCAGAAAGGACGCCAGGAAATCTGGGAGCCTTTGTACGCAGAGAAACGCAGGGTGAATGGGAGCATTTCTTTCTTGCGACATACTGGCAGGATTCAGAGGCAGTAAAAGCGTTCGCAGGTGAACAGTCCTGGATTGCCGTAACCTATCCCGATGACGAACAATTTGAACTGCTCTCCGATCCTTACGTTTTTCAGCACCACGTCCAGACTGTCACACCTTTATAACTTTGTGCCAGCCGCCCGACGAGGGCGGTTTGTGACTCAACTGCGCCTGTTACGGAACCAAAACTTTTCTCATTAACAATCATGGTGTTAACACATGACATCTGCAAAGCTTTCAATTGTAGATCGGTCGATCTACAATTAATGCTCTTCACAGGAGAATTTTATGAAAGCAGCTGCAGGCAGACCGAGAGAATTCGATCCAGACGTGTTCCTTAATACGGCACTTGAATGTTTCTGGCTGAAGGGATATCAGGCGACATCCATGGCTGACCTGATGAAAGCATCGGGTCTGGCAAGTGCCAGCATCTATAAACTTTATCCCGATAAGCGCGCCATCTATCTTGCAGCTTTGCAGCGCTACATAGATGAGGGTATGTCAGGAAAGGCGAAGCGGAATGCAGAAATGTCACCAGACGCTGCACTGCGAGAAATGCTGGACGTTGTGGCTCAGTTATCATCAGCGCCTGCCGGAGAAAGAGGCTGCTTTACCATTGCGGCAGCCAGTGAACTTGTGCCTGGTGATGAAGAGGTCAAAGCAAAAGTTTCTTTTAAATTTAATCGCATCCTGGAGGAATTAGAGAGCATTTTAAAACGCGGCCAGCAACAGCAGATCTTTCGTCAGGATGAAGATGCGAGCGTAATGGCACAGAGCATTTTTATGATGCTGGAAGGCATGAGGATTTATGGAAAACTTCTGCCAGAGATCGACGATCTCAGAAAAAGTAATGATTTTATTGTCAGGTCTGTACTGGTTAACACGCATAACGATACCGGGAAGAGTGCGGTTAAGGCATCCGCATGATAGAGGTGGGCACCCTTGTCCGGCGGAAAAAAAGAAGAAGAACCATGGTTGTGCTGGAATATGCAGACGGCAGGGCCTTATGCGGTTGGGTTGATAGAGGACGATTTTTTAAAAGATCTTTTGAGCTGGATAAATTGAATATCTGCGCGCCCTGTTCAAACTTCTGGCCCCTGATGTAAGCGTGCCCCGATGGTCAGGGTTAAAGATAATATCCTGTGAACGGATACATGCCCGGTCAACCGGATGAACTGACTGGTGTCGGGTGCGAAGAAAGCATGGCTGATATGCCGTATCGAGCCGGAAAACTGAGATGCTTCACTCATGCATAACGTGCCTCCTGGCCCGCCCCGCAGGTATCGCTGACTCTATTCGTTCACCAGTGCGGGAAGACGTTTCAGGGTATATTGCAGTCAAACGGCATGAATCTTGCTGCAACAGGCAAACTGGCGTTTTCTGATACTGACTCCGCCAGGCGACACGATAAAATCATCCGTCCTGGCAGGATCTTCATTACAGTGCCAGTAAACTTAGGTTTTCGCAACATTCTGATCTGAAAAGTTTTTTCTCTCCGGATAAATGAAAATATTCCGCAATCCGGATAAAAACGACTCATCTTAATTGACAATGAATAGCCGCTTATTCAGACAATTGCATGAGGTTACCCTGCGTTACCTTATCCTCCTCAACACTGGAGGGCATCATGAATAACCGCAAAATCGTCGTTTCTCTGGCTTTGGCCATGACTCTTTTATGGGCTGGCGCTACCGAAGCTAAAACAGCAAAGCAAAGCGACGATCAGATTCGTCAGCTCATTATCGAAGATTCCATCGCATCCTATCCTGGTGTATGCGCATGTCCGTTTAACGCTACGCGAAATGGCAGTAGCTGCGGCGGTCGAAGCGCATGGAGCAGGCAGGGCGGTTATGCGCCGATCTGCTATAAAAAAGAAGTCTCAAAGGAAATGGTCGAGGAGTGGCGTAACAGCCATGATGCTTAAATAATCGGGATAAAACAGCGTTAGCGGCATTGAATCCAAATCATCAGGTGAATGCGTTGCTGAATAGCTAAGTTTTTCATCCGAACGGGTATCGTTAATAAATTTGACACGGTTATTATGCGGCCGCTACCGGACAAAATATTGTCCGGTAGCCTGCTATTCTGAACCGATATTAACGCTCAGCTTAATTCTGTGCTGGCTGAGCCTGCTGGTTTTTCTCAGCTTCTTTATGCTTTTTCTTCGCCATGTGGTGACCAACGGCACAGCCTGCTGCTGCCCCGGCGACACCATGATGAGCAACATGACCTGCCACGCCTCCTACTGCGGCTCCTTTCAGACATCCTTCAGCATTGGCCTGTAAATTCACTGACAGAAACAGACCAGTAGCAATAACGATAACTGATAATTTTTTCATCACTTAATATCCTGGTAGTCATAGTTGCACGTTGAACTCATCAGAGCATAGCCACTCTTATGGGCATTTATCTTGCCGGGATACAGTAATCACGATGTTAGTTACCTGTGGTTACGCTTTTCACGCAATAATACGAGGCGTTGTCGCGTTTTTAATCAGAAGCGTGACCCGAAAGCCTTCTCATATCGCATTGACCGCATAGCGTATTTATCTTCAGCCAGGGTGACTGACTTTAGCGTCAGGAAGCCAGAAAGAGAATCGGGTGCCATTGAGATCGTTTTTCTCGCAGGCTACCTTTCCACCATGTGCAAGCACTATCGCTTTGACAACGGCCAGACCTAAACCTGTTCCGCCACTCAGGCGTGAACGAGAGTCATCGGTGCGCACAAACGCATCCCATATCGTTCTGGCAAACGCCTGATCGATTCCCGGCCCCTCGTCGTCTATATGCACAGCGACGCCTCCTGCATCCTGCTCACAGGAGATCATGACCACGCCAGGGTGAGAATATCGACGGGCATTTTCCAGAAAGGCCAGCATCACCTGCCTGAAACGCAAAGCATCGCACTCAACAATCGCCGCGCTCACTTTCAGCACTAACGCGTGGTGACTGACTTTGAAATCTTCTTTCACCAGTTCAGCTAACGATTCAATCTCACTTTTGATATTCACGCGCTCATAGTGAATAGGCAGGTGTCCGGATTGCGCCAGGCTCAGGGTTCTCAGATCCTCAATTAGCCGCGTCAGACCATCGGTCTGATGAATCAGATTCACGAAGAGCTTATGGTCAGGCGCAAATATGCCGTCCGCTAAGCCCTGAAGTCTCCCGCGTAATATCGTAACCGGCGTTCTTAATTCATGTGCGATAGCGGCGTTCCAGGTCCGGCTATCATTTGAAAGGGTTTCGAGTGTTTCCGCCATCCGGTTAAAGTCTTTGACCAGCGCATTAATCTCGCCAATTTCAATTGCGCCTTCACGGGCTCGTGCACTCAAATCACCTTCAGCGACGCGTTTTGCACTGTGAGTCAGCGACGTCAGCGGTACGATCATTTGCTGCGCAAACCGTGCAGAAAAAAATACCGAAACGGCTATCGTTAACAGCGTTGATATCAGCAGGGTAATCCAGTCGCCGGTGGTTCCCATGTCCAGATCAAGCGGCAATAGCTGGCCTGAAAACAATCCAATAACCGTCGGGTAAAGTGAATAGGTGGCAAAGGAGGTCAGGAAAGAGTAGATCGTGACTTTGACGATGAGCCAGTTCAGCTGCCCGCTAAGACCACGTTGCTTCATTTACTCTCTCCCAGGCGATAACCGAAGCCTCTTACATTCTGCAGCAGGCCTGACGCACCCGCGTCATCAAGTTTTTTCCGCAATTTGCTGATGTGGCTGTCCACGGTTCGCGGTAACGTATCCCCCTCCGGAAAGCACGCTTCCAGTAGCTCATCCCGGCTAAACACCCGGCTGGGCTCGCGCACAAAGTGGGTAAGTAACCTGAACTCGGTTGTTGTCAGCCTTGGCGCAATATCTGTTCCTTGAGGTTTTATAATAATGCTGTGCTGCTGCAGGTTGATGGAAAGAGAACGGGTAGAAAACGTATCTTCCGGACGCGCCACAGCCTGGGTGCGTCTTAAAACTGCCTGTACCCGTGCCACCACCTCAGCCGGATTAAAGGGTTTAACGACATAATCATCGGCCCCAATACGCAGGGCAGAAAGTTTATCCACATCGTCGTCGTTTGCCGTAAGCATAATGACCGGGGTATTGCCCCGCCGACGTATTTCGGTCAGGACCTGCCAGCCATCCATGACCGGCATGCGGACATCCAGTATGATCAGCTGGGGTGAGGATGTCGCACAAAACGCCAGTGCCAGCGCCCCGTTTTCCGCATGACGTACGGTGTAACCTGCATTCTGCAAATAGGCGGTTAATATTGCGGCTATTTCGACATCATCTTCGACGATTAAAATCACGCTGCTATTCATCCTTATTCTGTCATCGACCTGAACCAGCCCGGAGCGCGGCGGTCAGATCTTATTTTCAACGACCGCCGCCGGGCGCGAATTAAAAAATGTCAGTTTCGATATGGCCTTATTACCACCGCGATCATGATATCAGCTCCCTGGAACAATAAATCAGACGCGATCCTCCTTTGCTGCGCGGTCTCCCTGTCACGTCTTAATCGCTCTCAGCTTATTTCGCAGTGTCATGACGGTGACAAAAAACAGCGGAACAAAAATAACGGCCAGAATCGTGGCGCTGATGATGCCGCCAAAAACGCCGGTTCCGATAGCATGCTGGGTTTCACTGGCGGGCCCGGATGCCATTATCAACGGCACAACGCCTAATCCAAAAGCCAGGGAAGTCATAAGGATCGGTCGCAGACGCATTCCTGCCGCGATCACGGCTGCATCCCGAAGGCTCCTGCCGTCCTGATGTAACTGTCTGGCAAACTCAACAATCAGAACGGCGTTTTTGGCTGACAGCCCAATGACGGTAATCAGACCGACTTTAAAGAACACGTCATCAGGCAAACCGCGGATCATCACGGCGGCGACAGCGCCTGCGATACCCAGCGGTATGACCATTAACACGGAGAGCGGAATAGCCCAGCTTTCATACAACGCGGCTAATACCAAAAAGATCACCAGGATAGAGAGCGCCATCAGCATGGGGGCCTGTGTGGAAGAGTGCTGCTCCTGTAACGACTGGCCGGTCCATTCAACCGCGAACCCCGGCGGCAGCTGTCTGGCCAGCGTTTCCATCTCTTTCATGGCATCCCCACTTGAAACCCCCGGTGCAGCACTGCCGGCGATCCTCAATGCAGGATAGCCCTGATAGCGGACCTGCTGCAGAGGCGCTGATGACCATACCGGTGTAACGAACGTCCTGAGCGCGACCATCCGGTTTTCACTGGTGCGGACATACAAATTAAGGATGTCATCAATTTGCATACGATCTTTTGCAGCCGCCTGAATAATCACCTGCTGCATTCGGCCTTGATTGGGATAGTCGTTTATATAGAGCGAACCCATCGAGGCGGAGAGCGTGTCACTGATGCTGGCGAACGAGACGCCCATGGCATTGGCCTTTTCACGATCAATGTTCAGCCGGACAGTCGTTCCCGGCGGCAAACCTTCCGGATAAACCTGTGTGACCTTGCGGCTTTTAGCCGTAAGCTGCAAGAGCTTAGTCTGCGCGGCGTCCAGTGCGGCATAACCCTGATTCATCCGATCCTCCAGCCTCAGCGTAAAGCCTGACGAGGTGCCCAGTTCCTCAATGGCCGGAGGCATCATCGTCATGATGGTGCCTTCCGGCGATTCGCGCATCGCCTGTTCGACAAAGGCAACTTCACCCCGGGTTGTGTTATCACCGCGTTCTTTGCCCTCTTTCAGAACGGTGAAAGCCAGTGCGGTGTTCGCCCCGGCACCGGAAAAGCCAAAGCCAATAATGGATTGATTGGTTGCGATGGCGGAACGCGAATGCAGCGCATCCTCATACTTTTTCACTACCGCCAGTGTCCGCTGCTGAGTTGCCTCCGCCGGAAGCTGAAACGCGGTCATGAAATAGCCCTGATCTTCTTCAGGCAGAAAAGCCGAAGAGAGCTGACTGAGGGCGAGCCCGGTTCCAGCGCACAGTGCAACAAACAGCAACATCATTCGGCGGGTTCGCTTCAGCGTCAGATCAGTCCAGCCCGAATAGCGGTTTGTCAGCCGATCCATACCCTGGTTGAAGATGCCGAAAAAACCGCGCCGGGCATGAGCATCAGGCATTTTAAGCAGCGTCGCGCACAGTGCGGGCGTCAGCGTCAGCGCCAGCAATGCGGAAAACAGAATGGCGGTCGCCATTGAAAAGGCAAACTGGCGATAGATAATCCCAACGGAACCGCTGGCGAATCCCATCGGGATGAAAACGGCCGTGAGCACCAGCGTAATGCCGGTGATGGCCCCCGTTATCTCGTGCATCGCTTTGGAGGTTGCCGCACGGGGGCCGAGGTTTTCCTCTCGCATGATGCGCTCAACATTTTCAACCACGACAATCGCGTCATCAACGATAATGCCGATGGCGAGCACCAGCCCAAACATGGTGAGAACATTGACGGAGAAGCCAGCGAGCAGCATTACGGATAGCGTGCCCAACAAGGCAATCGGCGCGACAATGGCCGGTATGAAGGTATAACGGACGTTTTGTAAAAACAGATACATCACCACGAAAACCAGCACCATCGCTTCGAGAAGGGTGTGGATCACCTTCCCGATTGAGAGCTTTACGAAGGGGGCGGTGTTGAAAGGGAGTGC
>Ga0157359_1000348_pt1 | contig 16258 bp, 9 predicted proteins | sample AttcapACBM3_FD_111482 | JGI IMG/M metagenome (GOLD analysis project Ga0157359, IMG submission 111482) | Fungus gardens microbial communities from leaf cutter ant in Botucatu, State of São Paulo, Brazil - Atta capiguara ACBM3 | ecosystem: Host-associated > Fungi > Mycelium > Unclassified ...
AAAGATAAATTCTTATTGAACTTGATCTCCAGTGTTCAATAGTAATATACCAAATCAGCACTCATTTCCATCTCAGACTTCATTCATTTATCTGAAGCTGTGACCACATGGCAGATAAACAGTACAGCATATAAGCTAAAGCTGTTATAGCAACCACTTGCCATAACGGCACTCATGATATGCTGACTTCAGCAAAGCTCTCAGATGGCTATCTAGTAGTGGGGATTACAAGAGAACTCAACAAGGAGCCCTCGCTGCATTGCTCCTCTATTTATATAAATTATATGTGGTCTGTACTACAACAATATTTACCAGCCCTTATGTCCATGCCTCTACCTCATGTCCATTACTCATCTACCATGCATCTTCCTTAAGGCCACCATGCTATGTCCATGTGCCCTGACATCATACTCTTAATCTCCGCTATACATGTGTATACTATGTGTACACTATGAGGAACCCATGTCCCTTGACATCACTCCTAACCCTAACTCCTATCTAGACTCCTCTTGATTCTTCTAGACCCTAAGTCCTTCCAGACCACTCTAGACTTCTATCACATGACTTCCAAGTCACATACTCTTCCTCTGTTGTAGACTAATAAAATACTATCTTATCTATGTCCAGCTAACCCTAACCCTAGCCAAAGTCTGTCCATACTCTTGTCTTATAACAAAAGCCAAGGTTGTTTTATAAGTTTGCATTATTAAGCCAAGCCCATAGACCTTCACCTTCTACCTTCACCTTCTAGTATGAACTGTACCTGACAATTGATTAATATAAAGCATTCAAAGATTTGTTTTTGTTATGATCTTAAGCTTGACTCAGATAGAAACTTAGGCAAAGACTTAAGTAAGAATATAAGATATAATAAATATGAGTCAAAGATAAAACAAACTCCAGCATATATTCAAGTTATAATAAATATAAGATGAATACCTGTAGAACATGAGATAGTAATTGTAATAGTTTTCAAGAGAAACTTCTAATATATTTGGAGTTTATTCTAAGATAATTTTTAATAAAACTGTTGTACAACATCTTATAGAGATTAAAAGAGAACTTTATAATAACTTCTTGCTGAATTTTACAATACTACTATCTATTCTATCTTGCTTATACTGTTAAACTCTCTACCACAGAACTTACTATTAGTAAGTGGTTATTAGTTGTCTATACTATACTATGCCATCATACATTCTATTCTTTTAATAGGTTATAAACTCTGATTACCTTAATCTCTAACTAGTACTTTTTAGGCTACTTTTTATCAATGAGAAAAGCTTGACTGACTTTATTAGTAAGCTGATATCTGTCATGTGACTACTATCACATGCCTCTTCATCATCCAAGAAAAAGGAAACAAAACAAAACAAAATAAAAAAAAGAAAAATCAAATCAAATCAAAGAAAATAGATAAAATAAAATAAAATATTAGAGTTCAAGTGTACCATAACAATAACATACTAGTCTTGCTGACTATCTCTTTTAGAAAATCTATATTAAATCAGCTCTTACTTTCATCACTTACCTTAATACTGTCTTTACTGCTAAAGATATACTAAATGTTTTAGCACTTTTTTAAGCTACTAATGTAAATAAGATAGCTAAGAGAAACTTCCTCAACTCCCAAGCTCTAGCTATTCTTAAATTTACTTTGCCAAACAATCTGTTAATATATTACTAGTCTAATATTAAGGCTTATTAGACTCACTTGCAAATCTTGATAGAGATACCTAGTCCAGTATCAGTTTTCACTAACTATTAGAGAATAATTTCTTTCCAAATTTTTGATAATCAGAACTCTGCTCCCTAGATTGCTAAGCTTGATTCTCTTTATACAAGACTTTATAAGAATAATTGTAGTGTTTCCTCTATTCTGAGAGTAATAACTCTCTTGTCTGCAATTTCTTATTTATTTCTATCTCTCTTCTTTCTTCTCATATATCCATCTCCAATCTTACTTAATATTTTATATATTCTGCTATTTAAGCAGAATTCTCTTGATGAACTAATACTGCCAATGTTGCCTACTACTCTGATGTTTCACATAGGAATAAATTACTTTAGTAGAAAAAGAACTTTCAGAAGTCATAGAATGAGAGTTCTTTTAAGCAGCAAAAGAGAAAAAAGAAGAATAACCAAGATAAAAAGAGTGGTAATACCCACTAAGTAGATGAAACAAGAGACCAGGACAATAATAGTAGCAATATCTATCAGATAGACAGTATTATTGCCTTTGTAAGTATGGCTACCATTTCTCTACTAATTTATCCTCTTTGTCAGAGTTGAAAACAATAGACTTTATTTTCCTTTCTTATTTCCATTTTATTTTATGTTTATTTTCTTATTTAAGACTTAGAGTTAGAGTTAGTGTGATGTCACAAGTGACTGCCACAAGGTAGTTACCCAATCACATAACACAGAAAAAGTTAGAGAAGGTTCTAGAACAGATAGCATTCTATAACATGGTTATAGTATATTAGCTTTATTATATAAACTTTAGGGTAAGTTAGTTGTAGTATGTGCACAAACTATGGTCTGTGGTATATAAGATAAACTAGTTTGTAACAGAAACTCTATTGAGTTCTCTTATGTCAATCTAATATAGAATTTTTTTTCTAACTCTTAGTTTCAAATCATAACACATACTATCCTAAGCCTTTAGTCATAGTTCCTTGACTTAATGATTGTCTTTTTACAATATGTGCTCCTCAAAGTAGTCTTATTTAAGAATTCTAGATACAAACAAAAATACAAGTATTAAGTTCTACAAAAAGCACTTAGAGAAGAAAGAAATTTCCTAACCTATTTATTGAGACCTCAACCTCTAGGATTATAGAACTGCCTGCTAAAGATCCCTCTTTCATAAAGATTGATCTAACTTCAGCAACCACTCCTAGAAGGTGAACAAATGATGACAGTTATAGTTTTTTTAGATAGCAATAATAGGTATAAAGTAAATGGTTAGACTTCTGGTAACTAGCCATATATACCTCTTTTCTTACAAATTGATGATTCACTAAATTTCTTAACTTAGTTCATCCAACTTATGTGAAACATTCTCAAATATTATGATACAATCATCTATACCAATATAATAGCTGTAAAAGGAATTAGTTATATATACATGGCTTTAAGTTAAGATAAATTTGTTTTGCCTAACAAGCTTATTGTTGAGAATCTCTCCATATATAAGAAAGCACTATGTTTCCTATATAAAAGTAAGAAAGCACCTTATAGTAGCTTTTGTAAAGATAAATAGTTCTTAAATTCTGGTACCTCTACCTATTTTATTAAAAGCATCATTATTTATAATTACTTCTAGCACTGTTCTTATTGAACATAAAATCTTCAATTCTAAGAAAGAGACCACCAAGGTTGTTATTCAAAACTATGGCCAGTATATTGTATTTTGAGTATATAGATGTATCTCTTTTCTACTAGACAAATTCTTCAGTCTGGATTGAAAGTAGAAGGTGATAAAAGTGGTTTTATCTTCTATATCTATCAGCTACTTCCAACTTTTAGAACAATATGTAGATTGTTGTTAGATGTAGTGTTTTGTTTTATTATTATTATTATGAATATATTTGTATATTAGTATGGATGTTATTAAAGATGTAAGTAAGTAGGAAGGCACAAATAGTGTTAGTAGAGTATACAGATAACATAGAAAGTTACAGAAGAGAATAGGTAAAGTTAGAAAGAGAAATTTCTCAGAATTGAGAGTGTCTACTATTAGGTTATATAACTCAGATGAGGGGTATACTAGAGTCAAGTGGTGATAACATTTTCTAGAGATCAAGAAAGTGAGAAGGGTATCTACAGAAGTTAGGTAATGTAATGATAATCCTTACCAGAAGTCAGAATAGAAACATAGCAAAATTGGAAAAGGATATAAGAGTTCCAAGTAAAGTCTAAAACTCTGAATGGTAAATCTCAAACTTATGGAAAGAAAACTTGGAAGTTCCAGAGTAAAGAGATAACTAGTAGAAGAGTATTGGAAGTTGACAAATATCAGATTTTTCAAGCAGATATGATTGAAAGTAGATAGACTTAATACTAATAATCAGTAGATTGTATTTGAGTAAGTTAGAATACTAGAAGTAGAGGCAAGAAGAATTCAGTGGAGTCTAATATTTTTACTAAATAATAGAAGACAAGCAAGAATAATTCTAAGGAGATTTGATAAAAAAATACTGTTATAGACAAAATATTAGAGGTAAATTGCACTTGCTGGATTATTTATGATAGTAACATGGAAGATGGGACAAAAGAGAAACTTAGCAAGCCAAATTATAAGAGATAGACTGAAAGTGATACTTGTATAGATAAGATGACCTTAGCTTCAATAGATAATATTATACCAAACCTATTTGTCATATAGTCATAACTTCAGATAACAGAGGAATTTAGATAGAAGGGTGTGAGTATGGTACAGTTCAAGTTGACTATCAGACTGGAGAACAATATATAGTAGCTACATTCTTAAATATAAAAGTAACAATCTAATAATATTCTATTACTGTATATACTCTGGGTGGTCAGTTACTATGGGAATTGTCATTTGGTATTACATTTTATATTCCAGTCACATCTATCTCTACCAATAAATAACTACCAGTTTTTATCTAGACTTTTATTCTCTTTCCAGTGTGAATCAAAACTAGCTATATTATTTCAGATATCCTTACTAGTCTAGGTTAACTTCATAAATATTCCTTTCTTGATATCTAAGAATCACAAGCAATTAGAGTAACTCACTTAACAGTTACATTCCAGATAGCTACTCTAGATATACTAACTAGTATATAATCTAGTTTATACTATAGTACTTATTCTGAAAATTGACTAAAACTAGCATCCCTCTTCTAATATTAGCAAAAATATGTCTTACCACTCTCCAATAGTTTTTCACTCTCTAAGTTTCTAGTTCCTAATCCAAAATATATGACTAGTGCAACTTATAGAGGCACAGCATATAAGCTAAAGCCAAAGATCATCCTACTCTATCTTCCACATTCTTAGATAATGTAAATCACTTAGTTCTGGAACATCTGAGATTCTCTTTCTGTATCTTGAATAATAAGGTGTAAACTATATCTGACATTTAGACTACATATTTGATGAGAATTTTAGTTCTCAAATTAATGGTAGCTGGGAATATAGTATTATCTACTCCAAAAGTGCAGATATCAGAGGGTATATGACATAAAAGTATAGAAGATCTGTAATAAAAAAATGTGTGATTATAAATGATGATCTTGAAAATACTGTTAAATACTGTTAAATATAGTTTATATCTTATTAAGTAGACTCTCAAAAGTCATGTTAGTAAGCATGTGTTATCTGAATATATAGAGTACAAATATCAGAATAATCTTTAGCTTCAGCTTATATACTATATTTCTACTAGTTGTACTAATCATATATTTTTAAAAGAGATACTTAGAATGTCTAGTAGACTTGTCTACCAGAAGGTAGTAAGGTTTACTATTGCTAATATCAGAAGATAGTACTAGTTTTGGTTAATTTTCAGAATAAAGGTTTATAGTATAACTACTAGCTTATATACTAAGTATTCTACTTATGATAGTTATTTAGGAATTTAGAACAAATATAACAAGATACCTAGACTTTGAGACTTTGTATTATTATTTTGGATATATATCTGATAAAGTTATGTATTATATCCTTGATAAGATTTATTTTCCAATATAGAAATATATTTGCTATAATTGCACTTTTGAGAAGATATACCAATATAGTTTTTCTGAGAACTCTGTTTTGTTAAAGTTAAAAATAGTAAACTCTATTTATTTTCTTTTCATTCTTAATTTTCTTTTCTTTCTATTTATTTCTTTTATTTTGAGCTTAGGGTTATAGGTTAGTATAATGTCACAAACCTGTCACATATCACAGTCACAGTTATATAAGTATATATTATAAAAAGAATATAGAAGATTCTAAAATAATAATGTTATACAGTATATTTACAATATATTAACCTTATAAATAACACATGGCCTTTAGAGTAGATTAGATAAGGTCTTATATAGACCAACTAGCTAGATAGACACTTTATATTAGGTACTCTATTGAGTTCTCTTGTGTTAACCTAATACAAGATTCTTTTGTTAACTTAACTCTTAGTCTTTAATTGTAACAAGTATTTCTTTACACAACCATCCTTATCTCTTCTTTTCTTTATATAGCTACTATTGTAGATCTTGATAGCCTGTATGATAATATCCATTCTATAGTTGTGTATAATGATATACTTATAGATTACCTCTACAACTCAACAAAACACTAGTCATTGGATATAACTGAACTTCTACTCATAGATCATAGGATTTATGTACTATTTACAAACAACCTTTACATATGTATCCTTTAGTACCACTATAATCATATTCTCATAAGACATTTCAGACAAAACAAGATATTGGAACTCATCTACCATAAATATATTTAGTTCTCTATATATATAGATATCATAAACTTCTATAAGTTTTGTGTTACTTGTATAAGATCCAAACTACAATACCACAGACTTTATATTTAAATTTGACACAATTCTTGTTATTGTTGATTAACTCTCTAAATATGCCATATTCATTCCAATAATAGATACTATCACTTTGTATGATCTAGCTAAGTTTTTTTTCATCACTATCTTTTTCAAATATAGTGTTTTATCTTATATTACTTCTAACTATGGATCTGAGTTTGTCTTCAATTTCTTCTGATATTTGGGATCTATTTCTGATATGTGACTTCATTTTATCTCTGGATACTATCTAGAAAGAGACAGCTAGACAGAATATACTAATTAGACACTAGAATAATATTTCTATATTTATTGTAACTACTAACAAGATAATTGGTTAAATCTTCTTCTACTTGCAGAGTTTGCTTACAACAATATACTTAGTGCTACTACTAGCATCTCTCTATTTTTTGCAAATAAAAACTATTATCTAAATATCAAAATATATCTAAAATGTCATATTGCTTTTTTCTGTGCCTATAACTTTGCTATAGACCTTAACAATATTCAGAACATCCTGAAAGAAGAAATAAATATTTACTGCATAACAATGGTACCAATGGTCAACTAATGTATATAGACTTCTAGTCTCAGATTTTTAGATGAGGCAATAAGTCTTCATAAAAGCTCAGCTCTTTCATACTTTACAACCCTAAAAAAAGCTGTTAAAAATATGTCTGGAACTATTCAAAATCATTGACTGAGCCAGCATCCACTTGTTCACTATTTACTTTTTGAAATTTATATATGCTATCTATTTAGACTTTTATATATCTATGTTTAAGCCTACTACATCTAACAATTTTTCTAGTTAATCTAACACCTTCTACTATCTATCATAATAGATAGTAAATCCAAATATAAGAATACAGAAGAAGACTTTGATTAGCTATCTACTTCAGAGCTTGCTTATACTTCTAAAGTAGTATCTAATTTCTATCTTGCTTACTTTAACAAGCTTGGTCTACTTTGACTCAAATACACACTAGCTGAAATCTTATAACTAACTATTTCTTCCTCTCAGATCTAATTTTATTCTTTTCACTTCTTATTTTACTGAATAATCCCTATATATTTTTGTATATGAGTAGCTAGTGCTTTAAGGGCTCAGTTTCAAGAAAAAGATATTATTACATACTAACTTGATCATATTCATTATTTATCCCAAATAACACTAATCTTATTCAAACTTATTTGCCCTTTTTCAGAATAGATTATGTTATATTCAAATTACCAATTACTTTGCAGACAAAAGCTCTCTCCATCTCACAACAAATTCTATGGAGTTCCAGTCAATAACTCTATGATATTCAACAAACTCAGAGTATGCACAGTCTCTTATTATTAGAACACCTCTTCTCATATTTAAGAATGATAATTATCATGTATAATTTCCAAGTCTGATAATTAAGTGCTATACTCATCTCTAGTTAAAATCCAAACTTTCTCTTCCTAAATTATAATTATGTGACAAAGTTAGACTAGGTACAACATTTTACAGTTGAAGCCAATGTTGTCATCTATATAGCAATTTCCATGCCTACTTCCACCAAGTCCTAAAATTGATCTGCCTTCCATGCTATATCTATGGATTTACCTAACAAGTATGAATTGTACTTAGTATATATCATACCTTAGTAGTCTTGTTAGCATGCCATTACTTGTCAAAATAATAGTACCAGAATGAACACTTATTTTAGATACAGTTCACATCTTATTATCTGAAATCCAGTAGGATATCTTAGAAGTCTAGAATTAAGTGATTATATATTATCTGAGAATGTGGAAGGCAGATCAGAATAATCTTTGGCTCTAGCTTGTGTGCTGTGCCTCTACTAGTTATATATTGTATATATTTTGAATCAGAACTTAAAAACTTGGTAGGTAGAAGACTACTGAGGTATGTTGTTGCTAATACTAGAAGAGGGGTGCTAGTTTTAGTTGATTTCAGAATGACTACCACAGTGTAAGCTACTGGATAATATACTTAGTTAGTATACCTAGAATAGCCATCTGAACTATAACTACTAAGTGAGTTATCTTAATTTCTAGTAATTCTTAGATATCAGAGAATGGAAATTTATAGAATTAACCTATACCAGTGAGAACATCTGAGGTGGAATGAAGGAGTGTGATCTACACTGGAAGGGTTAGAAAGTGTAGATGAGGGAGTATGAGTTATCTATGAATTGGAACAAATGTGGTCAGAATATAGAATATAATCTGTTATCATTAGTAGTATAGTTTTTTTTGCAGTCCAAATACTTGAAAGAGTAAGAAAAAGTGGTACCAGCTACAGTAGCTTCTCTAAGAGAATTAGACTTAGAATTAGCCTTGTAATATTAAACTAAGAGTTTGTAGCTCTCCACTTTATGTAGATTACTACACTTCTGACATTTAGCATTTTAAGCATAATAGATATATGTTAAATGTTCTCAGTGCTAGCAATTGCAATACTAAATAATCACAGAATACATAGCAGTCTCTCAGACTATAGTAGTATGTCACTCAAAGTTAAATGAGTGATTAATAAGAGTCTTATTCTTAAAGCCTCTTTAAAAGTTTCAGATTTTGATCTAGATCACTGACATTTAGAGCTGGAATATGTCTTCATAATATAAGGCATAGATACTAATGTGATACTCTTAAAAAAAAAGAGCTAAAAAGGACTACTGTTATTTGTACAGGAGTAATTGGAAAAGAAGTGTTAAAGTTCTAGTAGAAAATGTTTAAAACCTTAAAAAGATTTAGACTAAGGCAAGAGAGGCTCTATTTCAGTGGTCTCACTAAGACTAATAGTATCAGAGTTAAATATAGTAGAATTTGTTTTTTATTATTATTGTTGCATGTCCTCTACTTCTCTGTCGTCTCCCTGTTGTCTTCGTCTTCTTTGCTGTTGAGAAAGCATCCAGGCCACTGTTCAACTGTGAGATGGAAAGCAAGTCCTCATTGATCATTTTATTCCTTTCAATCACTTCCTGTTGTGAGACCAGATTATATATTTCATGAACCAGCCAAAGCTGGTCTTTGGGCGTGTTAGTGAATACTTCCTTCAAACACCTGGTCCTTCATGTTCTTTCAGCAGTCAGAACCATGTATATGACATGCCCACATCTCATATTTATTTTTTTATTTTAGACTTAGGGTTAGAATATAGCATGACTATTACAAATTGTCACATTGTTTCTTTCTCTCTTACCACCATCTTGTATAGTAGTACTTATAAGAGAATTAGCAAATACATTGTTTTCTACTCCATTTACTTTTTCACAACCTTTTCCAATGGCTAACTTACCATTTAATATTGACATCATCAGGGGAAGATCCACTTTTTCTAGCAGAATTAGTTCAAGAGAGTCCTCAACTCATTCAGATATGTTATCATTCCCATACTACAAAAGAATGGAGATACAGAACAAACTCCTGAACAAGAATGCTCAGGAACCAGTTAATAGTTTGGAACTATCTTATGTATTGAATACTGAGCAGGTAGACAAATCAGTTGGAATGGCATCTGACATATCCTCTAGGAGAATATACAATGTGTTTGAAGTAAGACACTAGCTCTCAACAACATATCTAAACCACAAGGTGAGAGTGTTGCTAATATTAGTACTGACATGTGTTCTCTACAGGAGGTCATTAACATTTAGTTATCTTATGACATTAATCAAGTGACTGAACAAGAGTCCTGGAATGGTAACTTCTATCCTATTTCTCTTCATGGTGCACTTAAGTATCTTCTATCTAATTCCAAAAACATCAAGAAGTCATTGCATTGCATGACTAAATATATCAAAAATAAGAGTATTAAAAGAAACAAGACAAATGATGTTCCAAACCTTAATAGTATAGGTGAAGCAGCATGGAATTTCATTTCTGCTCTTTATAAATCAGAATAGAACTTACTTGTCTCTAATCAAGATAACAAAACTTTTAGACAAAATGTTATGTTCAAATTTACCTAGAAAATTTAAGAAATCAAAAACAAATCCAAGAGCAATAAACAAACTAACAAGCCAGCAAGCTTTGTCAAATTATCTTCTCCAATCCAGGCAAAAACTCCCAAGGAGGTTTAAAAAATTTCCAAGTTCTTCAAAAAGACTAGTTAATCAACAGAGAAGAAAAATGCTAAGAAATCATACATGCAAGCTTCATCTGCATCTTTTAATACCAAGGAAATTCCTAAAATCAAAGAAACTTTCCCAAAATTGCAACTAAAAAATTCAAAAAAATTCAAAAAATCATCAATAGTGATGGTAAGTCTAAGCCAAAACTAAACATAACAATAAAGAGTCCATCTAGGAAGCAAGTCATTATTCTTATGAGTAATAAGAACAAATCAAAATTTATAGAATTGTCTAGCACCCATATTACTAATCTTAACAAAGCACTAAAAATATCAAATCTGAAGTTATGGCTGACTTTGTATATATAGACCAAGTAGGTATTACCATTGTTACCAACAAAGTTACATCTCTACTTAATCTTCAAACAATTGAGAAATATATCAAGAATGCAAACCTTATCAATGTGGCTGAAGTCAATGTTCCTTGTCTTTTCCAGTCAAAATTATATTTAAAGATTATAGGTATTTCTTACCTATTGGAAAATACTAATACTCCCATTTTAACTAATATAGTTGAATCCATCATTAAGAACAACCATATTTTCAACAACATCATGATTGCTTCAAAACTACACATCATCAAAGTATTACAAAAATCAGACATGGCAATTATTTGGCTGGACATTTGGAATGTTCAAAATGATAGTAATACTAGAGGACTTACTAGAAGTGGGATCATGCAATATTTTCTTGTAGCTCAAGAGTCAAAATGCATTAAGTATAATGGACCTCATAAAACTAACAATTCACTTGGTGCTGCAAGACTAACTTCAAAATCAACCCACTAAGGCTTGAGATAAAACAGGGTGAACTATGTCCTTATATATTCAAATGTTTGAATTGCAAAGGTGACCACCAAGTCAACTCAAATTTGTGTCTATTCTGGAAGCATCTATTCTGGAAGCATCAATTCAATAGGAAGTAGCACTCCAAAAAGTATCAAGAACTTTGAGACATTAGAAGATAATCAATTCACTCAACTGTGAGCAGTGATCAAGTATGATTTGTAAAAACATCAAAACTTTCTTCACAAATCATTTATAAGAATAATTTGCTTACTAACACCATTTTAGAAGTATAAAAAGATTTTGATATAATTTTCATCCAAGAACTACCTTGGTCAATTATTTGTTTCATTCAAAGTTTGTTAAACAAAAAAGGAGATCTATTGGTAGAAGTACTAAATCATCTAAACTGGGTCACTTTTTCTAGGAACATCAAATGATCATGACTTTCCTAGAGTCATATCATATATAAACATAAGACTTTTACAATTTTGCTTCTCTTTATAGAAAAATATTTTCAATCATAGGAATATTTCATGTGTTTCATTCTTTAACAATGGATCCATTTAATTTTTAATTAATGTCTGCTCTAACTCTTCTTAAACAGCTTTGAAATATCTAAAGGATACTGAAGCTAATATCAATACCATTTTAGTTATGACTAGAAACTTGAACATTAAAGACAGTAGTTGGGATCTCTCTTTTCCACATTAGTCTATACACTGATCTCCTTATAGATATTGCAGACTTTATGAATTTATGTATGTCCAAACCTACTAACCAAGTTCCTACTAAGTATTCAGACAATCAAAATGATTTGAACTCAGTAATTGACCTTATGTTTCTTCAACCAAACTTATCAAAACTCAACAATCATATGATCTACCTGAAATGGAGATTGTTGTCAGACCACACACCACTTACTGTTGATATTGCAATTACTGAAGAATATATTCAAACCAAAAAATGTATGATTGTCAATAACAGTGAAGAAGAAAAGAATTTCCTTGCTGGCCTCATAAAAACTATCAAGGGATTAAATACAGGACATATCTCAAGCAAAGAGATTCTCAAATGAACAATACAATAATTTGCAGATGATATGGAAAAAATTTGGTTCAAGCATTCACAAATTGTCAATATCACAAAACACTCAAAATTCTGGTGGAATAAGGAGTGTTAAAGGAAACTTGATAGTTATAAATCCTCAAAGAGTGTCAAAGACTGGAGGAAATTCAGGAATGTTATCAAGAAGACCAAATGTGCATTTTTTGATATCAAAATCCAAGAAATTTCAGCAAAAAGATGCAGGTTATGGGAACTCATGAATTAGGTCAAGAAGTGCAAATTACTGGCCATTGAAGCTATTCAACATAATGGTTGACCATGTCTAGAACTTAAGGATCTTTGGCAAGCTCTTCATTCATCATTTAATTCAGCTCAAAGTTGTTAGATCAATCTAGACTTGTTAAATGAAATTCTGAACAAACCTGTAATAATATGGATGCTGTTCTCTGAAGAAGAATTCAAGAGTTTAATCATAAAATACAGCAATTCATCAACTTGAGGGCCTGATAAATTGTTGTGGAGACATCTCAAAGTTATTGTCAATGATAGCATGTCTCAAGAGTTTTATTAACATTGCTAATACATGTATCAATTTAGGACATTAGCCATTGTATTTTAAAATGTTTAATTCTATTATCATCCCCAAGCCTAATAAGGCTTCTTACAGCTCTTCTAAGATGTTCAGACTAATTGTCCTATTAAATACATTTGGTAAACTCATCAAGGAAGTCATTGGCAAAAGAATTCAATTCAAATCAATCTCCAAGAATTTCATCCATTCTTATCAACTGAGTGGTCTAAAACAATACTTTATTACAGATGTGGGAGTTGTCCTAACTCATCTCATTCATGTAAAATGGGTCAAAAATCTTTTGATGAGCACCTTGGCTTTTGATATAGCACAGTTTTTTCCTTTGCTAAACCATCACTTACTCTCTTTAATTTTAGAAAAAACAGACTTTGATTCCAAAATCTCCATATTCTTTCAAAATTATTTAGTGGGTAGAAAAATAAAGTATCTTTAGAACAGTCTCTCTTTTCCTTCTTTTAACATTGATATTGGTATTGGACAGGGTTCTGCCCTTTCTTCTATTTTATCTGCTTTATATTTTTTTTCAAATATTTTATATTTTTGAAAAAAGATTAAAAAATCTAAAAATTCCAATTTCTATCCTCTCTTTTGTAGATGATGGACTATTTGTTGCACAAGATAAATTCTTGACTATTTTGAATTCTCATTTATTTTGTAGCTACTATATTATATCTTTGCTTCTTAAGTAGTTTGGACTTGTTATTGAACATAGGAAAATAGAATTTTTCTATTTTTCTAGGTCACATAAATCATTCAACCCTTTTCTGCTAGACTTTATGACTCTAGGAGGTCCTATTCTTCATCCCAAAGAAACATGGTGATATTTGGGATTCATCTTCGACAGAAAGTTGATGTTTTAACAACACATCAACTTTGATGCAAACAAAGTAATATTAACTGTTAAGTACATGAAGATGCTCAGGAATTCATTGAGAAGACTCATCCCCACTCAAAAACAAACTCTATACAGAGTGTATGTTTCTATTGTATTTTATAGCTTTCTGCTTTAGTTTTACAACAAAGCTCTATTGGTATATCTCCTTAATATACTTAGAAAAATGCAATAAAGAGTGGCTATATGAATACTAGAAGCTTTGGAATCCTTCTTTTATTAAATTCTTTTAGTTCTGAATTTTCTCCTGAAACTAGACTAATCAATATTTTTCCTAGTTGATTTTATTTTCATTGTATGGATAGAAAATGTGAAAAAGGCAAAAGAGTGCATATTTACAAACTTGATGAAACCACACTCCAAGCATTGGCTGATTCCAAAACAGCTGTCATTATATCAGATGTGAATATCAAAAATCAAGTAGCTATTTCAATTGTTCATATCCATATCTATGATAATCTTATCATCAAAACCCTTTATCACATTGTTAATATCACATGTACTGAGGCTAAACTCTTTGCTATTAGATGTGGCATCAATCAAGCCACCTAATTAGTCAATATTAACCATATTATTGTCATCATGAATTCAATTCATGCTACAAAATAAATTTTTGATTCATTAGTTCAGCTATATTAAGTTCAGTTGTCCACAATCTCTAGGGAATTCAGGGAATTCTTCAAAAGAGATTAACATAATTCTATTGAATTTTAGAATTGTCCAAGTCATAACAAATGGACTCTCTATAATATAGTCAATAAAGAGATAAAATTATCAATAATTGGAAAATAATGTTCCAAGCCTCCAATACTAAAGGAAGATTTTTCTTAAACCTTCTTGATGACAACTTAAAATCTGTTGAACCTTCTTATTCCGAAGAAGTATTGTGGCTGAAATTCTTTGGTTACTCCAATTTATTATACACCGGAGCTTCAAGAGCTATCATTAATCATACTTCTATAGAAGAATATCACCTTAGATTCTTTCTACAAGAAGAATTTAAATGCCCATATGAACAGTATCTGATCAAAACAAGACAACACATACTCTATGAATGTAGAAGACTTAACAACTACTGGAATCTAAGATGGGATACAATAGCTCATTTCATACTATTCCTGAAGTATAACAACAATACTTTTTCTTTTGGAGAGAGTATTACTTAGTCAAATTGTGCCTACTTTTCTTAAGTAGATTTATTTAATTTTTCTTAAATTTATTCTTCATGTTGTTTGAGTTTGTATATATGTAGTTATAAAGTAGCTACCACAGACTGCTTACATATCTTATGTAATAAATTGATGTTTTTAAAAAATATCACAAATTGTCACAATACATGATGCTGTATCACATATCAAAGTTATAGTCACACAATCATATGTTACATAGAAGAATATAGAAGATTATGAAACAATAATATTATACAGTATATTTACCATATATTAATCTTATGGACAGTATATAGTCTTTAGGGTAGGTCTCACATAAACCAATTAGCTAGTATATATAAGGTAAACACTTTGTACTAGAAACTCTATTAAGTTCTCTTATATAAACTTTATACAAGATTTTTCTTTTGACTTATTACTGAGTCTTAAGTTATAACAAGTAGTTTTCTTTAGCTATTGCTTAATTACTTCTAGCTCTGCTACTGAGGTAACAGAGTTGGTAGACATAGACACACTATCTCATGTCTTGTAAACAGATTCTACTCTGAGTTTGGAGAAAGTCTCAATCAAACTCTTGTTACAGAACTTAACTGCCAAAGTAGCATTGGCCACAATAATTTCTGTAGTAGGAAAATCAAGTGAAATTAGGACTTGCTACCTAATAGGCTCATAGATCATCATTTTAAGTATCTTTGAGAAGCATCTATACCACCTAGTATATAGAAATAATTATAGCTTGAAAAAATTTAGAAAATACCTCCTTAAGTTTTAACAAGTGCAAAAAGTTCTCATAAAATGAGGCAGAGGCAAGTCTTGGAGCTTACTAAGTAATGTTGGCTTTTGTAGTCTAAACAAATGATTTGACCTTAGACTTGAAAGATCAAGAGAACAGAAGGAGATACTATCTGGAACTTAGTAGTCTTAGAGGTTATCATAGCTAGATTAGATGTTATAGCTGAACCAAGATAAGTTATTACTGGTTTTGAGACTAAATGAGTTGTTATAGCTATAAGAAGAGAAAAAGTCTATAGAATGAGTGATGTCTCACTCTTAGAGTTAGAAAAAGA
>Ga0157359_1000349_pt1 | contig 16230 bp, 9 predicted proteins | sample AttcapACBM3_FD_111482 | JGI IMG/M metagenome (GOLD analysis project Ga0157359, IMG submission 111482) | Fungus gardens microbial communities from leaf cutter ant in Botucatu, State of São Paulo, Brazil - Atta capiguara ACBM3 | ecosystem: Host-associated > Fungi > Mycelium > Unclassified ...
AGAAGTTTCCAGAATAATATTATATAATATGTTCTACACATACTGATCTTATAAATAGCTTATAGTTTTTAGAATAGATAGATTTTGTATAGCACAGACCATTAATCTAATATATATAAGTATAAGATAAATACTTTATATTAGGAATTTTATTGAGTTTTCTTATATAATTCCTATACAAGGTTATTCTTTTGCTCTCACTCTTAAGCTTAAGTCTTAACATTAAGTCATAACACCATTTAATCTTAGATACCCTTACTAGATTCTTAACAATTCTATAAATCTCTATCCCAAACATTTGAACATCACTTTTAGAACCAGAGTAACTTGCTTAGTAGTTTTTATTGATAAATAACTATCCTAGATAGCATACTTAGTATATAAGTTGGTAGTTATACTGTAAAAGCCTTATTCTGAAAAATAACTAAAACTATCATCTTCTTTCAGTGTCAGTAATAACATACTTTCCATCTTCTAGTGGACTTATCCACTAACAACATCTTGAGTACCTCTTCTAAAGTATATGACTAGTGTAATCAGTAGAGATGTAGCATACAAGTTGAAGCCAAAGATTTTTTCATATATATAGATAATGCAAGTTGCTAATTTGAACTTTTAAGAGCTTACTATTAGGTTATAATGATATACTTTTATTTTTGCAAATACTTATTAGACATAGTTCACACCTCCATAGTTCACACCTCCTTTATAATGATATAATTAGTTATTTACTAATAGCTGTTATAATAGCTATTAGCTCTATTAGATAAAAATAGTGAGTAGTAATCATATGATAGCAACAGCTTGTATATAGACTATAATTTTTTTGTATATAATAAACTTATGCATCTAAAAGTTTGATTAAGGTTTAGATATTACAAATAAGTGAGTAGTTGTCATATGCTAAGTCTACCTGTTCCAAAGACTGTCCTCCATAGCAGTAATGTTATGTTCAATCCCTGATAAAAGCTTATCTTCTATGATAGTTATATTTCCTGCAACATATTTCTACAGTGGTAATACAATCAAATTTAAACTTCTTAAGTACTCAGTTTTCTATAATGGTAATACTCCTATCAAACTTGGTCTTTTATGGTAGAGTTTCTCTATCAATCTCTTTTAGTGTCTTACTACTAAAACTTCTGCTTAAAGCTATACTCTAAAATCTCTAAGTATCTTCTATTATTCTTACTTGTATATAAGACTAGTAATTATACTGTAATTCACTAGTTTGATAATCAAATATTCAAGTGAACTCAATTTCCAGTATTCTATAACAACACACCACATTAGCACTTATTTTTCTTCAGACTTCATTCTACTTCCTAGAGTTATAACTATGTAGTAAACAAACTACACAACATATAAGTTGAAGCCAAAATTATTCTAGAAAGTTCACATCACAATGCTCTTTATATAGAATTTCTATACTCAATACATTTCTAAGCCAACTCTATGGGCTTTCATCTCTTAGTATAAACTATACCTGATAATAGTTCCAATATTGTATACATTTATCTCTACTCTCTTTTGATATCTTTAATAGTATAAGTTTATCTCTATCTTATACTTGATTGCTTCCTCTATGTCATATGTTCTATTTACTAATACTGGTCACTTTAACTTAACTAATTTAAAACTAGGTTATTTTGCAAACTCAGGGCATATGAAAAACCCAGTTGTTTTAAAATTCAGGAGTATCTTGATAGTAACTGTTACTTCTTTATAAGTATCAATCTTCTCAGTATTGATTTTTACTTATATTTCTCTTAAATATCCTTCTATTCTTCTTACTTCTACTTCTATTAAGCTCTCTATTTGTGTAGAATTAGATATATTGTCTTTTATACTAAATAATACAGCAAACTAAGAAGAAACTGACTTAAGTCTAAAGAGTTAAGACAAAAGTGTTACTTGTATACTGAGAATACAAGAGAAAAGTTCCTAGTATAAGATAGTCTACTTCATATACTCTAGCTTGTTGGTCTATGTGTATAGACTAGCCTACCCTAAAGTACTGACTGAGTTTTAGAAAGTTCTTTAATATTCTACTAGATTACATAATTATATAATTATAAATATAATAAATGTGATACCTATATAATAATATATCATACTTCTATTATGCTTTGTGACATATATGACTATTATGTTGTACTCTGAGACTAAGTTTATATAAGGAAAAAAAAACAAGTTCAACTATAAATAAAAGTAAAAAGTAAAAATGGCTGAGTTTATTTGGGTAAATTCTAACATTATAGAGAATATTAACACTTGAAGTTTGAAGTTTGATACAAATGCAGTACTTAGTATTTAAGACTAGTAGTTACTCTATATTTTTTAGTCTAATAATTGACAAAAGCTTTTATAGTTTTCTTTCTTTCTTGCTCTCTTTAGGCATGGTTCATACTAGGAGATAAAAGTCTGTAAAGTTGGCTCAGAGTTTATACTAAGTGTAGAAACCCATACAAAGTATATGGTGTTATGGACTTTCTTAACAGAAGAACTTAAGAGTTTTAGAGTACAGTTTCAAGTAAAGGTTTTAGTGGTGAAACACTGATAGGAGTTAGGATAGGGAAACTCTACCATTGTTAAAGGCAATTCATACTCACAAGAATTATCTACAAGTAGTATGAAAGACAGAATAAATAATGTGTCAGGATAGAAGATAGGATTGGAAGAGAGTCAGAAGTAATACTTTATAGATAGAATAACTTTGACTTTAATAAAAGATGTTATATCTAGCTTAACCTCATCATTTAGTTATATTTTGGAAAAGAGAACTCAAGTAGACTTAGAGCAAGTGTAGCACAATTTAAGTTGATTATTAGACTAAAAAATCCAAATGATGACTATTATTCTTAAATACAGGAAGTCTTTTCTAATAATACTATTGTTGTGTATACTCTGGATTGTTAGGCACTATGAGAGTTATAATTCAGAACTTGATAAAATTGATAGTTATCTTAATAGCAGAACAGAATCTTCCTTTCTAAAACCTCAAAGTATTTTGGTCTAATAGTTACAGATCAACCACCCAATGTTTGAATCTCTCTCTCCTTTTCCAAATAATATTTGCTCTAAGTGAGCATCCTATAAATCTTATCAATACAGACAACATTTTAGAACTTCTTCAGTACTACTTGAGAGAAGTAACCAAGTACCAATATATCTGGAAAGCTTTGACTAATCTTTAGTATTTAATCTCATTCCAGTATTCATAGGTATATCTCCACCTTTACTATTTTCTAGATCTTACTCTTTTATAAATAACCTAGCATTCAGGACCTCCTTGTACTGTCCCAAACTCAACATATTTCTATCTATAGACTTTATAGATAACTATAAAATGGACTATGTTTTTTTAGCACCTGCTTTCTCTATATATAGCTATTCCAGATCAATTCACTTGCAACTAGAACAAGATTCTCTAGACTCTGTCTTTCTTTAGAAGTTATCATGTCTTGAAATAGTTAGAAAACATCTTTCATAAAGAATTCACTACTAGGACCTTCCCAATTATATTATAGCTAAAGTTTGAGTAGCTCTTCTTTCTTATCAACACTACTACCAAAGCAGTTTACTGGCTAGAAGCATATTACCAGGGAAACCATACAGTAAAAGACTACTTAACTAAGATTCAAACTTTAATTTTAAAGGCTAGATACACTGATCTACATACCATAGTAGTTAAATTCTACTATAGATTTAAGATGGTAATCTAAAATCAGATTATGACTCTGCTGAAAAGATCTGAAGACATCAATTCTATCATATAGTTTAAGACTACATGATAAATTAAGCATAAAAGGCTAATAAAGCATTCTAGTCTACTTAAAAAATTATTTCTACTTCTCTACTAATCTCTATACTCTAGTCAACTAAGATTCTTTGATTATTTTTATTTCTTGTTCAATACACCCTATTCCTCTTACATTCTAACATCAACTGGCACTAGTACTTTTACAAGATATTCCTATATTATATTGTTAGATATAGTTCATATCTTGTTATCTAAGATCTGAGAGAGTATCTTAGAAGTCCAAAATAAGTAACTATGTATTATCCAAGAATGTAGAAGATAGATCAGAACAACCTTTGACTTCAGCTTATATGCTACATCTCTATAAGTTGCATAGATTACATATTTCAGATCAGAACTTGGAGACTTAGAGAGTGGAGATCTACTAGAAGATAGCAAGATGCATCATTGCTAGCACTAGAAGAGAGGTGCTAGTTTTAGTTGATTTTTAGGATAACTACTACAGTATAGACTACCAGATTATATATTAGTTAGTATACCTAGAGTAATTATCTGGAATAACTACTAAGTAAGTTACTCTGATTTCTAGTAATCCTTAAAGGTTAGAAGATAGAGGTCTATGGAGTTAACTTAGACCAGTAAGGGCATCCAAGGTAGAATGGAGATATTTGATCTGCACTAGAAGAGGTTGGAAAGTATAGATGGAGAGTAGAAGGTTATCTATGGATTGGGATGGATGTGGTCAGAATACAAAATGTGATATATATACAAACTCTGTTTTATATCTGGTTAGGGGTGTTATAAGTATGGAAATCCAAGTTGCCTGGTTCATGAGTACCCTATTATGTTAGATATCTAACTGATAATAGCAGGGTAGTATGAAGAGCTTATGGAAGATTTGAATACTTTGATAAATTTGAAGGTAAAATAACAATAAGAACTCTTAGAGGAGAGTAACAAGGATAATCTGTATGTAGCCAGTATTTTGCATAGAGTAACTTACATTCCAATTACTGAATAATATATTCACTATATTGTCTATAAAATAATACACAGAAAATAGTAATGAGAAAGTTTTTTCCCATTTAGAGCAACAACCAGAAAATAAGAGAGCTAGAAGTAGAGTTTTAGGTATATCCTATCATGAGTACCCTTAATGTCTATAAAACTTTTTTGTACTTCTCTATCTTCCTTAAAACTACTAGTATCTTCCAGTTCTTCTCAGTATATGCACTTGTCAATTCTGGAGCTACTAGTATCTTTGTGAACAGAAGTTTTGTTGAAAAATACCATTTAAATACCTACAAACTCTCCAGGCTCATACTAGTCTATAAAGTAAATAGAACTTTCAACAAAGCAGGCTAGATGTTAGGAGCATAGTATGAAGTACATATATTTCTAATATCAGATATTAGAGGTAGTAAACATTGTTTTCTAATACAAGACATATGTGAAGCAGATCTTGTTTGTAGTCTTTAGCTTAGACAAGAGAAACCTTACTCTAGAGTTCATATGGCTAAAATTTCACAACCCCAAGGTTGACTGGTAAAAGAGAAAAGTGCTTATTGTTATGAACTAAAACCTTTAGAGCAAGATAATAGAACAACTCTTGTATTGAGTAACACAAGAGAACTCGATAGAGTTCCTAGTACAAAGTAGTCTACCTTATATACTACTACTCATGGTCTGTGCTCACTACTGTGCATCCTACCCTAATGACCATGTGTATGACATGAGGCCAACATATGTTGTCCATGTTGTATGACGTTACTTTATTCCAGAACCTTCTACTCTATTCCTCCAAGTCTCATGATCAATCTTGTGACTACACCATCATCTTGTGACTGATGTGACAGCATGACAGATAATCCCTAATCCGAGCTGTTCTAAAAATAGAAAATGAAAATGAAAAAGAAAGAAAAATAAACTAAAAAAGAAAAGAGAAAAATAAAAATGAAGTCTACCATCAACGATCTTGACACTTATGATCCATTATCCTACTTACTGTTCTAGTTGTCAAGTTATCTATAAAATAGATAAGCTAAGAATATAAGCTCTTGATACATGCTGCTTTGGTCTTCTCTCTATTGTAAGTACTACTCTTAAGCTATGGTAACTACTAAATGAGAATATAAACTAAGTCTTATTCTAATATATATAATATAATCTATCTCTAGAATATTCTTCTGAGTTCCATATTATATGATTGTACTATGTGGCTTATTAGGTGATTTTTTCAAAATTAACAATTTATTATACAGAACACAGTGGTAGACTGTAATAATTTCACAATATAATTATTTAGATTTAAAAAAATAGAAAAGAAAAGAAATAGAAAATGGAAAAAGTAAAATAAAAAAAAGACTGATTATACTAGTTGTCCTAAGTGATACCTTTTTAGAAGCAAAATGTTCCAAGATTAAACTCTAGAAATGTAAGAATATTTTTGAGAGATTCTCTTTTAGAATTCCAAGATTTTTTATATCTTGTACAATCAAATAAAATATATCTTCTCATTTTTGTTAGAGTTGCAAAACTTGGACTCAAGTTTTTCCTAATATCTTTTCATTTTCTTTATATTTTCATTTTGATTTATTTTCTATTTTTGGAACTAGGGTTAGGGTCTAATATGATATCATAATCATACTGTCACATAACAGTCTCATCATCTGACATAGTCACAGTAATGGTCACATAGTTACAAGGTCACAAAGAACATAGTAAAAGGTTTGAAAATGATGATGTCATACAATGTGCACAATATATGTTGATCTTATAGCTAACACATGGTTATTTAGGATAGACTAAAGAAGTAGAGTACAAACTATTAGTAGTTAGTATATAAAGGTAGATACATTGTACTAAGAACTCTATTGAGCTCTCTTGTGTTAAACTCTAATACAAGGTTTCATCTTATTATCTTACTCTAAGGACTTTGGATTGTAACAATTTTGATAGAATATTCTTTATATATATACAAAGAATTCTTTGGGAAAAAATCTAAGCCAATATTTGCCAATAGGAGTGTGATTTGTAATCAATTTTGTAATATATATACATATTGAATTTGAAAGACCAAAGTATTTTAGCCACATACTGTTCTTAAAATATATTAGGTGAATAGGTTGATTATCATCATTGTTTAGATCAAGGAAGCTTCTTCTCTTGTATTCTGATGCTTAGAAAGTTATCTGCCATTTACAAACAATATTACCATATTCTTCTTTTTACCTAAACTCTTATGAAGATTTGCAAAGGAAAGTAGGATTAATTTGAAGCTATTTTGACTTCTTGTTAACTCTAAGATATAGAAACTATTTGATACTACTTGAACAATCCCAAGAATTGATTGAGTTATTTGAGTTCTTTTTGAAAAATATTCTAAGATACTTTGATATGGAAATAGAGTGAAGTTGTTAAGAATGGATGTTCAAATCAAAGATTTTTCCAGCAGCAAAAATAGTATCTGTAATGATGATGATATGTGAAATATCTTATAGTTGAGTAGTATAATTGATACTATATCTGATAGTGAAAAATTCTGCTTTTGAAAAAGTCACATTCATTATATAATGAACAGTCTTTGTAATTATTTCTTAATCTTTATAAATATACAAAATTGAGGTGGCAACATTATTCTTGATACTAGTGTCTGAAACTATGAGCACAGTATTATGATTGGCAAGGAAATCTCTATAGATGTTATCAAGTCTGTTCTGATAAGCAACTAAAGCTTCAGGATCTTTTTGATTAACTGAGATAAAAGAAAAATGATCAAAGAAAATGTTTATCTGTCATATATCAAGTCCATCTATTCCAAAAACATATCACTGCAGTGATAATACAACAATTTGGACATTTAGTCTTCCATAATAGAGATATTTCTATATGATTTAGCCTTCCATAGCAGAGTTCTCCTATCTGACCCCTTTTAGTATCTTATTACTAAAACCTCTACTTGAAGCAATGTACTGAAATCTCTAGCATCTCTTATAAATCTGACTTATATATAAGACTAGTAGTTACACTGTAATTCACTAGTCTGATAATTGATGAAGATAAACTTCTATTGAACTCAATCTCTGGTGTTCAACAGTAACACACTAACATCAGTACTCACTTTCCCTTTTGACTTTATCTAATTCTCTGAAATTGTGACTATGTAACAGACAGGTAGTATAGTATATAAGCTGAAGCCAAGATCATTCTGACAAGTCTATATTATCAAGCTCCTAGCAAGGAGTTTTACATACTTTATATATTCCTGAGCCAATCCTGTAGACTTTTACTCTTTAGTATGAGCTGTGCCTGACACTATCAAATGAAAACCTGGAGAAATTTCTTTATTTAGACTGTCAAAACAAGAAAATAGTTCATTTAACCAGTTGTTGGTATCCATTATAGGACTCTTGATTTTCAAATACTATTTAGGTGTAAGATAAGTCATTGTCATGTAATGTAGCTTAGCCTTTTTGGAATGATACTCATTTAACAGTGAATTGATTACATATTGCTTGGAGAGTGTTGCCATTCATAGGTAATGTTATCTACTAATTTTGTCAAGGTGGAAATGGATAGGAATGAGGCTGGCTATAGCTTCAACTTCCTATAATGGCAATGTATAAAAAGCTCCCATAATTCAGAGAGCAGCTTTTTGTATTTTCCTCAGCTTTTTGAGAGATTGATATAATAGCACTCTTTTGAAATACCAGAGCTGGAAATTATATGGAGTAATAGGAAGTATACATATTCTATATAAAAGACATTTGTGTACAGATAAAAGTTCCTTAGTTGAGTTCTCCAACATCTTCATGTACTTGATAGTAGATAGGGCTTTGTTGGTGTAGTAATAGATATGATACTGAAAAGAAAGTTTTCTATTAAGAAAGAAATCTAGATATTAGACAATCTAGAGAAATAAAAATGTTCTGAATTGTCATACTCAATGACAAGGCTGAACTGTCTAAAAAGAGAAGAAATAATACTATAACTACAAAAGAGATTTGCATTTGATTTTTTAACACTTTTCTCTTGGAAAAGGAGACCATTATTAACAAATAACAGAAAAGAAATCAGAATGGGAATAGAGAGATTTTTAGTTTTTTTTTCAAGTATATAAAAAATTGAAGCAATATAAAGAGCCAATAAGATAGGTAAGAGAGTGGATCTCCAACCAACACCAATATTAGTTCTAAAGAAAGGAGAAGTTAAATTGTTCCAAACATATTAGGTTTGTCTATTAATTAAATAATCAGAAAAAAATCAAGATATCTTTGAATCAAAGCCCATGTTATTAAGAATCATGAGAAGAAGACAATAATTAAGAGAAGGAAAGAATTGCACTATGTCAAATACATGAGTGCTTGTATAAAGACCTTTTATCCACCCTGTTTGTACAAGATAAGTTAAAAAGATGCTGGCATCCATTGTTGAACTTTTTCAATTAGTTTGCCTAGCATTTGAAGAAGCACAATGTAGCAAAAGACTTTTGGGATGTTATACAAAGGTTTATTCAGTTTTGGAATAATGATAGATGATGATTTTTTGAAATGTGTTAACTAGTGGCTGAAGTTAATATATACATTCACTATGTTGACAATGTTAGAATAGCATTTATTGTCTATTAGTACTCCTTTGAGATAACTCTAGGAGATATGATCCAGACTAAAAGTAGACAAATTATTGTATGTATTGATAGCATCTTTGAGTTCCACACTAGAGAATAAAAAACATTCAATTCATTGGTATAAAGATATTTTCTCAAGAACTTGTAATTCAATGGGATGATCTTAAGCTGAATTATATAATTAGTATAGTGCCTACTACAACTTGTCCAAATTGTTGTATTGTCTGCCATCAAATTTGATGGCTTATATAGCTGGAAACTTGTGCTTTTTGACCTAGTCCATAAGGTCCCATAGTTCTTTGTTAGATAATGTGATTTTTTGAATTTTGCTATCAAAAAAGACTCTTTTAGCTGTTTTCTTATACTTAACCTAGTCACTTCTTTGCCTGGAAATCCAATATATGGCTAAATCTCTATTATATTTCTTGTTCCACTATACTTTAGACTATTTAGTATGTTGACCAGTTTTGAAAATTTGTTTCAAAGGTCTTCTACAATAGTAGTGAATTCTTGAGTTATACTTTCAAGTGTTTCATAGCTAGTGATGTTAGTCATCTTTATAAAGCCTAACCTGTTTCTGAGCTTGTTGATGAATTCTTTCTCTTTTTCACTATTCCTAATGATAGATTGTTACTTTTCTTAAATAGACTCTTCCTCTGCAATAATAGAAATTAATAAAAGACATGATCCAATAGGCTTCAAAGGTCTGGTGAAATTTCATGATTATCAAATTCCACCAATCCTGCTTAGAAACATTAAATCCAGTACTGAATTCTAGTCTTAAGAATTATCTGTATATCAAGTGGAAACTGGATTGATAGGAGTTGATATTTCTAAACCAAAGCTATCAGCCACTTCTTGAAGCATGTTTTGTATGTACTGAATGATAGGAATATGATAGGTCTCAATCATTATCCCTAATATTAAAGTCTTCTGTCATAATTAGAATATTATTTAAATTTACCTTAGTATCCTTTAGATACTTTAAGGAATTTTGTTGTTTGTCTGAATATATATTAATAATCAAACAAATTATGCCATGATTGAAAAAAAATGAGATTAATATATCAATGATTCAAGATATCCTTCCTTAATGAAAATTGTAGGCCAATCAATTTAGCATTGATATAAGTAATGACTCTTGAATTACTGTTGGTAGATGACCTTGCAAATATGATCCAAAACAAGTGGTGAGAAGTACTAACAATGTTTTCCCCTTCTTCAGATAAAGAACTCAGAATTTAACAAATGATTGACCAGGATAGTTCTTGAATAAATAAAATATCATAATTTCTGTTATTTTCTAGAATTGTCTCAGTGAGTAGTCTATTCTTGTGAACATTCTGTGAAAAGAGGTTAAGAGATTTTAGAATCATGGTTTACCCCTATTCACAGTTGAGTGAATTGAATTAACTCTAATTTCTCAAAGCTTCTACATCTTATTATGCTATTTCTTGTTAAACCTATGTTTTCAAAAGAAGCAGTTAGTACTATCTGTCTGGTAGTCACCTTTACAATTAGTACATTTGAAGATATGATCATATAGTTCTTTTTTTGGAGTTTTGAGTCTTGGAGGATTTATCTTGAAGTTAGATTTGCAATACTATACTATATCTCTGTGATGTTCAAGTTTATACAGTCCATTATATTTCTGACATTTAAATCTATGTATATAACATGTATGGGTGGTGTACCTCTATTCCCAGCAATTCTTGCATTGTAATACTCTAGAGTTCATATTCATTTCCCTAATGTGTCAAGATCGTTGATGGTGGACTTCATTTATTTTTATTTTCTCTCTTATTTTATTTTTCTTTGCCTTTTAATTTCTATTTTTTTATTTTTAGAACAACTCGGGTTAGGGGTTATCAGTCACGCTGTCCCATCAGTCACAAAGTTGATGGCAAAGTCATGAGACTGATCACGAGACTTAGGAGAAGGGAGTAGAAGGTTCTGGAACAAAGTGATGTCATACAGCATGGATAACATATGCTGGCCTCATGTTTTACTCATAGTCATTTAGGGTAGGGTGCACAGTAGTTAGCATGGACCATGGGTAGTAGTATATAAGGTAGACTACTTTGTATCAGGAACCCTATCGAGTTCTCTTGTGTTACTCAATACAAGAGTTGTTCTATCACCTCACTCTAAGGTTTTAGTTCATAACATGATGATTGCAATGTGATAATTTACATTAAAGCACCTATTAATAAGGCACTTTACTTTTGAGCCATTCTGCAAATTCCAAATATTGATCCATATTACTGTCATGTCAGATTTTGGGAAGGTCTTAATAACTTGGGAACATGAGGCCAAAACCAAGTCATTAAAAATGTGATTGCTTTGAATCACTCTTTTTATAATGTTAGGTATAATAGGAAGATTAGTATCTTCTACAAAGTACAGAATACCTAAGATCTTAAGTTGTGGAAGTCTTGGACTTATGATATTGCTTGAGTTTATGTTGTTCAAGTCCTTAATGTATTTCTCCACCATATTCAAATCAGAGAATGCCACTACTTTGTTAGGAGTCACAATAATGCCTTTGTTGTTCAACTGAATATAATCTGCAACAATTTCAGATTTTATGCTTTTCAGCAACCTGTTGATGTTTTTAATGTACTTGCTTGTTTGAATAATGATTCTTTCAGTATTATTTGTACTCATTGAAATAATAATTTATTTGCAAGAGACCCTTAGTTGTTATATTGAACTTTGGTTTATTTTTGATATCTGACTTATTGATGACTTCATGTACTTCTAAAACTTTATTAGGAGAAAGTCTGGAAAATACTTCTTTAATCTTGATTATTTTGCTAATATCACCTTGAAAGACTTGAGCATATGATTTAATGTTGGGTTTGAAGCTCAAAGACAATAATAGATTCTTATTGTAGAATTTAGATTTGGCCAAGATGCTTTTACTAGGCTTAAGAGGAATTGGAGAGAGAATTCTTGAAATATCTGCTTTTTTCTCTTCTGTTAATTTACCAAAAAATGATTTGCCAGAAGCCATACTGTTAGTGTATACCTTGTTAAATTGTAAAGATACACTTTGCCTGAAAGTTTTATTCTTACTTGCTATTAGTTTGCTCTAGCCTGATTTATTTGTCAAGATAAAATTCTATACTGCAAAACCAAACTCTGCAATTTGAGTGATGTCATCTACTATTTTATCCTTTGGTTTCTATTGCTTAACAAAAGCTACAATTGTGTAAAGTGAGCATATAATGCTTTTAGCATTACCTTCTAGATATCCATTGATTCCCAAAATAGAAATTGGACAGAAATTACTATTCTATAATTATAGATCAGCAAGTTGATTAATAGCATAGAAAATTACTGATGGTCTTGGGTCTTAAGAAATGACTATGTTATCAGTAAATATAGATTGTTCATCAGCATAAAGGATAGCTGGTGCTACCTAGCCTTGAGAAGTATACATGTTGGTAACATAAGGTACCTTGACTACTAGCACCATATTGTTAAGATTGTAAGAAATAAACTTAGATTTTCTTATTTTATTTTATTTTCTTTTCAATTTACTTTTCATATTTTTCTATTTATATATTACATATTGACCTTATGTCTAACACATGGTGGTTTAGGATAAAATGCATAGTAGTTAGCATGAATGACCATTGGAATAGATATATAAGGTAGTCTACTTTGTATAAGAGCTCTTTATTGAGTTTTCTTGTGTTTTACTCTAATATAAGAGTTTTGTTCTTTTATCCAACCCTAAAGATTTAAAATCATAATATTAGAACTCAATTACCTATCCAAAGACTGTCCAACACAGGATCTTCTTATTACTCTTATTCATTTTCATCCTCAACCAAAGAACAACACCACTCTTTAGTCAAGAAGAGATAGCTAGACTCTAGGCTCAAGGAATACACTAGTTAGGCAGAGAAAGCTTAGTTGTTTGATTGTATCAAAGTCTACTGGTACACTTCAGATGTGTCACCTTTTGTGGACGTGATATATACATTCTTCTTGTATCAGCCTTATGCTACAGATCCCCTTGTAGTCTGTCTATGCAGAGGAACTGCAGTGAGCCTTAAGATGCTGCTTAGAGTAGAACAGTCTTCTTAGACCAAAATCATGATACAAATTAGTAGTCAGTAGGGTGAAGTAGTCAGTAACAGTATAGGCAGAGCAAGGAGAGTATCTGCTATTACTTACTGAGATTTTATTGTCAGAGTACGAATCGGAGAGTGAAACTAGCATAGGTTCTGCACTCCTCTTATATACATCATCACCACTACCATCATCCTCACTATCTCCCATTGATTCCTCCCCTTCTTACAATATGAGTCAACTTGACTTCCAAACAATTATTAGGCAGCAGCAGGAATAATTGGTGGCAATGCAGGTGTAAATACAGGCCCTGTTTGTAGAAGAAGCAGTAGTAAGAAGAGAAGAAGAAGGAGCCATCAAGGTGGCAAAACCACAAATCTTTAATAGTATGTCATCGAAGATTTCAGGATTTATCTCAGTGTACAAGTTATACATTAGAAGAAAGTTGAGGGAGGAGTTAGTAGAAGGGCAGATTCAGTGGATCTTATTATATGTGCAGGGAGGAACAGTAGATATATAGAAGGAGAATGTCCTAGAAGATTTAGAAGTAGGAGAAGTAGAATATGAGTCAGCAGAAGAATTTTTGATAGAGATTAAGAAAGAGTTCAGGGGAGAAGATGAAGAATTGGTAAAGGTAGCAAAGCTAAAGAGGATGGAACAAGGGAACCAGAGTATGGAAGAATTTGTACAGAATTTTAAAAGGGTAGCAAGAGATAGTAGGTATGAGAGTCGACTGCTAATTGAAGAGTTTAAAAGGAGTATGAATGGGATGATAAAGAGGAAGCTGATGAAGACAGAGAATTAACCAGGCTCAATTGAGCAGTGGTTTAAGAGAGCAATAGCCTTAGACAGGAATTAGAGGGAGAATAAAAGGGAGGAGGAAAGGCTGAGGGGACAAAAAGAACAGGGAGAATAGCTCCTAAACAACAGGAGCAAAGACAGATATTGCCATGACCCCAAGTATAGCAGAGGAGGCAGGAAATGCCATCCTAGCAGATGACAACAGGGCCTGCTCCAATGGAGGAAGTTGAGAGAACAAATATAGTGGTAGTAAGAAAACAGGGGCAGGGACAGGGAATAGAGGCTTTCAGAAGAGACCCTTATGTGATGGAAGTAGACAGAGGAAGGAATTACTACACTTGTGGAGGATTTGGGCATATGGCCCAACACTGTAGGAATAGGGCACAGAGAGACAGAATAGGAGAAGGGAGAAGAATAAAGTATGGAGAGAGGAGAGAGAGAAATTACAAATATTTGAACAATTTAAAAGAGGTGGAGAATCTAGAGTCCCTCAACTAGATTCTTATAACAAATTCAATGTACTAGCTAGAGAAATACAAGTTGGTACATCAGAATCAGAGGGGAATGAGGAAAAGGTAGAAGTAAGAAAAACAGAAGAAAGACTATTAAGAGAGGTCACAGTAAAAATTGGGTTGGAGAGAATTGACATGTAGGAAGGGATAACAGTAAAAGCATTGTTAGACAGTAGGGCAACAGGACTGGTCATGAGCTTTGAATTTGTCAGAAAACAAGAGTTCAAATTGAAGAAGTTGGAGAGACCAATGCATATAAGAAACATGGATGATTTGCTCAACAAAGAGGGACCAATAGAATATATAGTGAAAGCAAATATTTATTATCAAGAACATAGGGAGAGAACTAAGATCAATGTTATTGGGAGGCAAAAGTGGACGGTGATCTTAGGGATGCTATGGTTGGCTTGGCACAACCCAGAAATAGATTGGAAAATGGAAGAAGTAAAGATGACAATATGTCTAGAGAAGTGTGGAAAGCAGTAAAGACCGATATAGGGAAAACTGGGGTGGTAGAAACAGAAAGAAGAAGAGGCAAAGGAAGAAGCAGGAAGGAAATGAGAGGAAAAAGAAGAGGAGAAGAAGCAAAAAAGAGGAAAAACAGTAGAGGTAAAAAAAATAGCAGAAGAATAGGAAATATGGGATGAGGAAGAAGAAGTGGCAAGATCAGAAGAGGATGCAAAGAAATTGGTTCTGGAGAAATCTCAATGGTGAATTAAAGTATTCAGTAAAAAACAGTTGGAAAGAATGCCCACCAGAAAAATATAGAATCATGCAATAGAGTTGAAGAAGGGATTTGCACTGAGGAAGGGAAAAGTGTATCCATTTTTAAGAGAGGAAAGGGAGGAAGTGAAGGAATTCATCTGAGAGCAGTTAAGAAAGAGATATATCTGACTGTCAAAATCACCTTAAATGGCACCAGTATTTTTTGTAGGGAAGAAAGATGGAAAGAAGTGGATGGTGTAAGATTACAGGTACTTGAATGAGTGGATGATAAAAAATAATTATCCCCTTCCTTTGATATCAGATACACTAGAAAACATAGGTACGAAGAAGATATTTACAAAGATGGATCTAAGATAGGAATATAATTGTCAAGATAACAGAAAGTAGACTTAGTTTTTTATTATTTTCTTTCTTATTTTTATTTTCCTTTTGATTTATTTTCATCTTTTCTATTTTTAGAACTCTAGGGTTAGAGTTAGAAGTGATTGATCACATCAGTCACATTTGATAGTGTGGTCACAACATTGATCATGGGACTTAAGAGAAAGTCATAAAAGGTTTTAGAACAAGTGATGTCATACAATATGAATACCACATGTTGACCTCATGTACTACACATGGTTGTTTAGGGTAGGGTACACAGTAGTTAGCATGGACCATCAGTAGTAGTATATAAGGTAGACTAGTTTGTAAAGGGATCTCTATTGAGTTCTCTTGTA
>Ga0157359_1000350_pt1 | contig 16227 bp, 15 predicted proteins | sample AttcapACBM3_FD_111482 | JGI IMG/M metagenome (GOLD analysis project Ga0157359, IMG submission 111482) | Fungus gardens microbial communities from leaf cutter ant in Botucatu, State of São Paulo, Brazil - Atta capiguara ACBM3 | ecosystem: Host-associated > Fungi > Mycelium > Unclassified ...
CGAGAGGTCTATGCGGGAGCCCGTCTGGGTTAAGGTTCCTCCTCTCACGATCGAAAAGGCGAACTCATGAGCTTCAAGACCCCTCTCCTGCTGGCCGGCGCTGCGCTCTTCACCCTGCTGGCCGGTTGCGGCTCGCATGAAACCCGCGATACTCCGGCAACGGCCAGCCCGGCGGTAAGCACCACCGCCAGCAGCAGCGGCCGGTGCAACTCCGACCTGGTTCAGGACTTGGTCGGCAAGGCCCTCTCGCCAGCGTTGGCCGAGGAAAGCCGCCAGCGCGCCGGCGCCCAGGTCGTCCGCGTGGTCCGCCCGCAGGACCCGATGACCATGGACTTCAACTCCCAGCGCCTGACCATCACCACCAGCGCCACCCTGGTGGTACAGACCGCCACCTGCGGCTGATCCATCACGGCGACCTGCCCGGCCCACGCCGCGCAGGTCGCGCCCCCGGCCTACAAGCCGACGCCAGATGGGCTGCGCGCTACTGACCGGCCAAAGTCGTCGCCTCAACCACAGCAACGGCTCCCTCACCCAAGCCCTCATTGAAACCCTTAACGTTAAGCGTTATTATCCATGTCAACGGATAGCTTCAAGGCGATGGGATGATCCGCAGTTTCCGTTGTAGAGATACCGAGGAGTTGTTCACGACCGGGCAGAACCGGCGGTGGAGCCAGATAGCGACCGTGGCGACGCGGAAACTGGCGATGCTGAGTGAAGCGGTAGAGCTGCGCGACCTGAAGTCCCCGCCTGGCAATCGCCTGGAGCCACTCGAACGAGACCGCCAAGGCCAGCACAGCATTCGAGTGAACGATCAGTGGCGGATCTGCTTCGAGTGGACTCCGCAAGGGCCGATCAACGTGGAGATCGTCGACTACCACTGAGGCGATCGGCGGAATGTTCCGAACTACCCACCCCCTGGCTGATAGTGAATAGAGGTAACGCCATGCTGACCAACGGAATGCGCCCGGTTCATCCCGGCGAGATCCTGCGGGAAGAGTACCTGGTTCCCCTGGGACTGAGCGCATCGGCGCTGGCCCGCGCCCTGGGCGTCTCGGCCCCTACCGTAAACGATGTCGTGCTTGAACGGCGCGGGGTGACCGCCGATATGGCCCTGCGCCTCGCGGCGGCCCTCGATACCACCGCGGGTTTCTGGGTAGGGCTGCAAGCGACCTATGAATTGAGAAAGGCTGAGATCGCCAAGGGCGAGCAGATTCGCGCGCAGGTAAAACCACTACAGGTTGCCTGACGTCTAGCTGACCGATACCGGTCGTTCTCGGTAGTCGAGGCAGCCCTGTCCGCTGGTCCCCATTGACCAGAACCGCGTCGCTAATGGACTCAAGCCAGAAGACTCCTGGGCCACGCAGACACCTGGCCAGTATGGCCAGCCCAGCCGGACCTCGGTAGGCTCGCCCTTCTTTTTTTGAGAACGAGTCTCGTTCGTCAATGCCATCTGCGCTTTCCCACTGCCTAACGCGCCCGTCCACCTGGCTGGCCCTCGCACTGCTGCTTCTGCTCCTCTGCGCCCAGGCGCGTCCCGTCGATGAACCCATGGACGCCAGCGTCCTCGCTCGCCCCGGCCAGGGCTACACCTTCAGCGACCTGCACCTGGATTCCGTCGACGGCGCGCGTCACTACCAGGTGTGGATCGCTCGCCCGAAAACGCCCGCACCTGCCAACGGCTATCCAGTGCTCTATCTGCTCGACGGCAATGCCGCCCTGGGCGCTCTGAACGCCGCATTGCTCGACGACCTGGCCCATCGCCCCAAGCGGCCGGTACTGGTGGCGGTGGGCTACAGTGGTGGCAAGCGCCTAGACGGCCCAGGCCGGGCCTACGACTACACCCCCACCGCGCCCACCAGCGACCGCTTCCGCCAGATGGCCACGGGCGGTGCCGACGTCTTCCTCGCCTGGCTGCTGGAGCGCCTGGAGCCGGCCGTGGCCCGGCAGGTGCCGCTGGACCACACACGCCGCACCCTCTGGGGCCATTCCCTGGGCGGCCTGTTCGTCGCCCACGCCCTGCTCACCCGCCCGGACGCCTTCGCCCAGGGCTACGCCGCAAGCCCGTCCCTCTGGTGGAGCCCCGACGCCCTGCCCCAAGACGATGCAGCCCTGGCGCCCCGCTTCAAGGCCCATCCTGCCAGGCTGGTCCTGCTGCAAGGCGGCGCCGAACGCGACCTGCCCGCGCAGTTCCAGAGCCAGGTCCCAGCCGACGCCACGCAGCGCCTGACCGACCGTCTCAGCCGCATCCCCGGTATCCAGGTGCGGCTCGAAACCCTGCCGGGTCTCGGCCATGGACCCATGTTGGCGGCGTCGCTGCGTTGGCTCGCCGAGCAGGCGACGTTCTAGCACCCGCTTGTCTCAACCAGCGCCCGAGCTTCTGCGCAGGTAACCGACGTCCAGCTGCCCACTGGGGCCTGCCTCTTTGCAACTCCTTCAGCGGCAGCGACTCAGGTCGAATCACCTGTCGATGCGCCTGCTAGACGCTTTCGCGCCAAGAGACCGTTGATACCCCTCAGCCTGACGCTCGTCGCTGAATCCGTTAAGAACGTCACAAAACCGCTGTTACACTTGAGCCAGTCTTTTGACTCGACTAGCAGGATGCTCGCTTCGCCAAGGACTGGCCTGGATTTACCTCAGCAATTTCTCCCTTTCCAGCCCTTGGCGTTTTCCCCGTGATTCTCGTACCCGCCCAGCGGGATCGTGAAGCAGGCACCTCTACCCATGTCAGCGAGATCCATGTCGAGTCCACGCGGAGGGCGTGTCTCGGCATCCATACGCCCAATCACACAGCACAAGGGATTTATGAAGAAGACGCTGATGTTCGCCGTCGCCACCGGCCTGGCCACCCTCATGGGTTGCGCTACCGAATCCTCCCGCTCGCTGGAAGTCCAGCAGGTCACCTCGGCCAACACCCAGTACCAGGGCGTGCGCCAGCCCATCGCCGTGGGCAAGTTCGACAACCGCTCCAGCTACATGCGTGGGCTGTTCTCCGACGGCGTGGATCGCCTCGGCGGCCAGGCCAAGACCATCCTGGTCACCCACCTGCAGCAGTCCAACCGCTTCAACGTGCTCGACCGCGACAACCTGGCCGAGATCGCCCAGGAAAGCGGCTTCGCCAAGCAAGCCCAGCAGATCAAGGGCGCCAGCTACGTGGTTACCGGCGACGTCACCGAATTCGGCCGTAAGGAAGTCGGCGACCAGCAACTGTTCGGCATCCTCGGCCGCGGCAAATCGCAGATCGCCTACGCCAAGGTCAACCTGAACATCGTCGACGTGCGCAGTTCGGAGGTCGTCTATTCGGTGCAGGGTGCCGGCGAGTACAGCCTGTCCAACCGCGAAGTGGTCGGCTTCGGCGGCACCGCCAGCTACGACTCCACCCTCAACGGCAAGGTCCTGGACCTCGCCATCCGCGAAGCCGTCAACCACCTGGTCAACGGTATCGACAGCGGCGCCTGGCGCCCCGCCCCCTGAGCAAGGAAGCCTCCATGAACAGCGTATTTCGGTCCCGTGCCGCGATGATGTCGCTCCTCCTCGCCACCGCCGTGCTCGGCGGCTGCGCCAACCAGCCCCGCCCGCTCTACTACTGGCCGGGCTACCAGGAGCAGGTCTACGGCCACTTCACCAAGCAGAGCGCCCCCGAGCAGCAGATCGCCGAACTCGAAGCCGGCCTGCAGAAGGCCCGCGCCGCCGGCCTGACGCCCGCCCCGGGCTATCACGCCCAGCTCGGCATGCTCTACGCCGAAGTCGGCAAGACCGACCAGGTGCGCCAGCAGTTCGAGACGGAGAAGGCTCTCTTCCCCGAATCGACCGCCTATATGGACTTCCTCATGCGCAACCTGGCGAAGAAGTAAGGAACCGACCATGCCCAGATACCTGCTCAAAGCCCTGACCCTGCTGGCCGCCTTCGCCCTGCTCGGCGGCTGTGCCAACCAACAGAAACCCTACGACTACACCGCCTTCCGCGAGAGTAAGCCGGCCTCGGTGGTCATCCTGCCACCGGTGAACAAGTCGCCCGACGTCAAGGCCAGCTATAGCGTCCTCGCCCAGCTCAGCTATCCCCTAGGCGAAGCCGGCTACTACGTCCTGCCGGTCGCCCTGGTCGACGAGACCTTCAAGCAGAACGGGCTGCTCAACCCGGACGAGATGCAGGCCGCGCCGCTGCCCAAGCTGCGCGAGATCTTTGGTGCCGACGCCGCCCTCTACACCGAAGTGACCCGCTACGGCACCTCCTACCAGGTCATCAGCAGCGAGACCGCCGTGGTCGTCACCGCCAAGCTGGTCGACCTGCGCAGCGGCAAGCTGCTTTGGGAAGGCGCCGCCGGCGCCAGTACCGCCGAGCAACAGCAGAACAGCGGCGGCGGCCTGGTCGGCATGCTGATCACTGCCGCCGTCACCCAGATCGTCAACTCCATCAACGACCGCGGCCACGAAATGGCCGGCATCGCCGGCGTGCGCCTGCTCACTCTGCGTCCGAACGGCGTGCTGCCAGGACCGCATTCGCCGCTGTATGGGAAGGACCTGGCGGCGCGTTGAGTTCGGCAAGGAACGAACGAAGAAGAGAGACCATAGGCGCCGCGAGGCGCCTGGGGAGCAAGCGGATGAGTACTCCTGAGACCTATGTGAAACCCACGAACCTGGGCAGCTGGCTCGCGGCCCAGCTGGTAGACGGCCTAGTCGTCATGTGGTCCTCAAAGAGCAGCGGTCGGTCAACCCATGAAAGCCACAAGCCTATCTAGCGGCGCCCGAGGCGCAGGGCAGCGGTTGGCTACGCCACTGTTGCCAGACCTGCTCCCATCCCTGGGCATGGTCCGCCTCCACCGTCACCAGTTGCAGGCAGCCACCCCCGACCTTGCGTCGATAACCATCGGCCAGCGCGGCGGGAATCACGGTATCCAGGCGACCCACCAAATGCCGTTGGGGGATGGCACGCAAGGCTTCAGGCCTGGCCAGGGGGTCCAGCGACTCGGACAGCGGTTGCAAGTGCTGCAGCGCCGTCCAGGCCTGGGGATCCAGGTTACCGGCCAGGGTTTGGACAGCCACCACATCCTGGCGCCGCTCGGCCAACAACAGGGCGATGGCCGCCCCTCCGGAATAGCCAACCAGCTCGAACTGCTGGACCCCATAGCGCCTTTTCAGTTCGTCGAGCGCCACCTGGAAACTAGCGATCACCGCGCTGCCGAAGCGGGCCGACGTCCAGATGGCGGTGTTACAGCCCACTCCTTGGATGTATTGGCAAGGGCGGCCCAAGTAGGCGACGTGGCCGGGATCCTTCAGGGCAAGGCGTGGGACCAGCAGATTGCGCGGTGTGGGGTCGAGGCTGGGTTGGGTCGCGGTCGCCCAGGCGTGACCGTCGCCTTCCAAATAGACACGCAAATGACCGTCAGTCTGTGGCTGGGCCGGGATCAGTCCGAGGACAGGAAGCGTCGGACTGCCCAGCCTCTCGACGTGCAGATCGCTGCCAGCCGTCAGGGTGGCCAGTCGCTGCTGGGGCGAGGTGCAGCCAACAAGGCTCAGACAGGTGCCGAGCAGCAGGGCCAATCCGCAGCTTTTCATCTCACGACTCCTTCGAGCTTCATCAGGCAAGTGCCGCGAAACGCCAGCAGCGGAAACGATATTAACTCAACGCCATTCAGTGGCCGTGCGCTTCCTACTAAAAAGCCATCCCAAGACAACCGATTAACTGGAGGCTAATTAACCAAGGAAACTTAGGCCTCTAAAATCCGCTTCAGATGCACAAGATAGCTTCACATCAAGGACCTTTACATGAAACCTACTGCTTTCAAAAAGTCACTCTTAGCTCTCGCTATCAGCACTCTTGCCCAGCAAGCTTTTGCCTTGGACTACGATGTATCCAATGGCGCACGAGAGTTTTCCAGTCAGACGATCAGTGGCCCCCTCCAGCTGGTGAGCTCGCGAACCGCTACGCTTTCTGGCAATGACCTCGGCATTCAAGTCAGAAACAGCACTATTGGCGGTGACTTCGTCAATAACTCCAATATTTCATTGGATGCCAATGGTTTCAGGATCTATGGAATTGGCATACAGCGAGACTTCGCTCCAACTCTCCAATCCACCATTAACGGCAATGTCATCAATAATGGCACCTTAGACCTCCATAATGCTGGCGATGCAGAAGGCTTCGAAATCGGGCACAGCACTATTTCTGGCTCCGTTATAAACAATGGCAACATTCTGCTCAATATGGCATCCAATATCAGCGGCTTTGGATCACCAGAAGCGATGTATCTGCATGGCGCCCAGATCAGTGGCGATGTGATAAACAATGGCACTATTAGTGCGATCGGCAAGTATGCTACTGGCCTAATATTCGACGCCGATGGTCCGAATAAAATTTCTATCGGCGGCAAGATCATCAATACCGGCACCATTCGGGCAGAAGGCGATGAAGCTTTCGCGTTCGACTTCGAGACCGATACGGTCAAGGGTGTCACTATCGAAAACAGCGGAACGATCTCATCCAAAGGGAAAGAGTCGCAGGCGTTCTCTCTCTTCGATCTGCAAGTCGATCAAGTCCTGAATACCGGCACAATCGAGGCCCATGGCACAGATGCAATAGCCTTCAAGGCCTATGGTGCCATCTTCACTACGGCCAACCCCAGTGGATCGCGCGGCCTGATCAACCGCGGCATCATCTACTCGGATGGCGTAGCCATTCAGGCGAGCCGCGACCAAACCTCCCCTTTCGAGATCAACCAGCAAGCCGGCTCCATCAGCAGCGCCAGCGGCACCGCCATCTCCGGCAACGGTGTCGCCAGCCTGAACTGGACCGGCGGCACGATCCAGGGCGATGTCCTGGGCGTCACCGGCACCACCGTAGCCGGCAACGCCACCTTCGTGGGTGCCCACGCCATCGAATCCAGCGTGAACGTCAACAGTGGCACCTTCGGCTTGACCACCCAAGGCGCCAGCATCGGCGGCAACCTAGCGGTCGCCAACGGTGCGGCCCTGGGCATGCAATTGTCCAATGCCACCCAGCCCACTACTCCCTACTTGACGGTTGCCGGCAACGCCAGCTTCGCCAACGGCTCGCGTATTCAGCTCGGTGCAGAACCGGGCAACTTCACCGCCACTACGGCCGGCACCCAGTACACCCTGCTCAGCGCCACTCAAGTCACCAACAACGGCCTGACGGTCGCCAGCAGCAGCCCGCTACTCTCGGTACGCAGCTACACCAGCGACAACAACACAGTGAAGGCCGTGGTGACCGTGCAATCCGACCAACAGGTAGGCCAGGAGCTCGGTGCCGTAGGCGCCTCTACCAACGACGTTAGCGCTTTGAACGCCTTCAAACGCGGCGTCCTGGGTACGCTCGCGGTGGATGATCCGCTCTTCCAGGCCTTCACCTCGGCTTCATCGCCCCAGGCCTTGGCGCGATTGAGCCAGAGCCTGGTACCGGAAAGCAACGGCGGTGCCGTGACGGCGGCCATGGCCGGCCAGTCCGCGACCAGCGCCGTCATTGGCGGCCGTCTCAGTGGCCAGCGCAACGGCCTCTCCTCGGGTGATGTCCTCACCGACACCGGTGTCTGGATCCAAGGCCTCACCGGCAATGCCGATCAGAGCACCCGGGACGGCATTGCCGGCTACTCCTCCAACACCTCGGGCATCGCCATCGGTGCCGACGGCAAGCTCAACCCCAACACCACCCTGGGCCTGGCCTACAGCTACGCCAACACCAACGTGGGTTCGGACAACGGCAACCGGACCGACGTCCAAAGCCATCTGTTCACCCTCTACGGCTCCTGGAACTCGGGTAACTGGTTCACCGACGGCAACCTGTCCTACGGTCGCAGCAGCAACGAAGGCAAACGCTACATCCTCGGCACCCAGGCCAAGGGCGACTACGACAGCGACCTGATCGCCCTCAACGCCCTGAGCGGCTACACCTTCCAGCTCAATCGCCAATTCATCCTCGAACCGCGGGTCGCGGCGCGCTACGCCAACGTGCGGACGGATGCCTTCAGCGAACACGGCTCGGTGGCGGCATTGCGCAACGGCAGCCAGCGCTACGAGCAAGGCGACGTCGGCGCCGGGCTGCGCCTGGCGGCGGATCTGCCGCTGTTCCAGGGCACCCTCAAACCCGAAGCGACCCTGATGGCCTACCACGACCTGATCGGTGATCGCATCAGCCAGACCTCGGCCTTCGTCCGCGGCGGCGACAGCTTCATCGTGAGCGGGGCCTCCCCCGTCCGCGACAGCTACGAAGGCACCCTGGGGGTCAGCTACGCCCTCGACGCCTTCACCGTCGGCGCCACCTATGGCTACCAGGCGAAGTCGGGCTACGACGCCGACTCCCTGGTGCTGAAAGCGCGGTACGACTTCTGAGTGGCGTCATGGCCTACCCCGGCGAACCGGGGTAGGCCGCACAGCCTGTCACTCACTGTATTTAGGAAGCGACCAAGCCATGATCGTCGGTATAGACCTAGGTACCACCAACAGCCTGATCGCCGCCTGGCGTGACGGCGCCCCCCAGCTCGTTCCCAATGCGCTGGGCGAGCTGCTCACGCCCAGCGTAGTGGGCCTCGATGACGAGGATCGCCTCATCGTCGGCCGGGCGGCACGCGAACGCCTGCAAACCCATCCACGGCAGACCGCCGCCCTGTTCAAGCGCTACATGGGCAGCGCCCGGACCACCACCCTGGGTACCCGGGACTTTCGCCCGGAAGAGCTCTCGGCCATGGTGCTGCGTAGCTTGCGGGAAGATGCCGAGCGACACTTCGGCGAGCCGGTCGAGGAAGCCGTCATCAGCGTCCCGGCCTATTTCAACGATGCCCAGCGTAAGGCCACCCGCATTGCCGGTGAACTGGCCGGTCTCAAGGTCGAACGCCTGATCAACGAACCCACGGCGGCCGCCCTCGCCTATGGACTCCACCAGCGCGACAGCACCAGCACCTTCCTGGTCTTCGATCTGGGCGGCGGCACCTTCGATGTGTCCATCCTCGAGCTGTTCGACGGCATCATGGAAGTACGTGCCAGTGCTGGCGACAACTTCCTCGGGGGTGAAGACTTCGATACCGCCCTGGTGCAGGCCTTCGTCGCTGCCCAAGCGGCCAAGGCTCAGCAGGCCGACGAGCTGGATCTGGCCGATCCCCAGCTGTTCAGCCGACTCCGTCGGGAAGCCGAGCGTGTACGCAAGACACTCGGCCAGGAAAACCAGACCACCTTCACCCTTCGCCATGGCAGTACCCAGTGGCAACAGCCGTTCGACCAGGCCCAGCTAGCCGAGCTCTATGCCCCGTTGCTGGCTCGCCTGCGCGCGCCCATCGAGACCGCCTTGCGCGATGCGCGGATCAAAGCCAGCGAACTGGACGAAATTCTCTTGGTTGGCGGTACCACCCGCATGCCGCTGGTCCGTCGGCTGGCGGCCGGCCTGTTCGGCCGCTTCCCCTCCATCCAGCTCAACCCCGATGAAACCGTGGCCTTGGGTGCTGCGGTCCAGGCTGGCCTGAAGGCACGCGACGCCGCCCTGGAAGAGATAGTGCTGACCGACGTGTGCCCCTACTCCCTGGGCATCGAGACCAGCGTCGCCTATGGCAATGGCTACGAACGTGGGCACTATCTGCCGATCATCGAGCGCAACTGTGTGGTCCCGGTCAGCAAGGTGAAGCAAGTGGCAACCCTGAATGATCAGCAGACCCATGTCCGGCTCGAGATCTACCAGGGTGAGAGCCGTCGAGTCAGCGAAAACATCTTCCTTGGCGAGTTGGAGATCGGCGTTCCACCCAGGCCCGCAGGCGAGGTTATGATCGACGTGCGCTTCACCTACGACACCAATGGCCTGCTCGAAGCAGAAGCCCATATCCCGCTCACGGGCGAAAGGCGTCAGGTCGTCATCACCAACAATCCCGGCGTCCTGTCGCCTGCGGAGATCGCCACGCGTCTCGCTGCACTCGCCGAACTCAAGATCCACCCGCGCGAAGAACAGCCCAACACCCTGTTGATTGCCCGCCTGGAGCGGCTCTACCAGGAAGGACGCGGAGAGTTGCGTCAGCGTCTCGATGCCATGGCTACCCATTTCACCCACATATTGGAAGGTCAGGACCCGCATGAAATTCGGAGCCTGAGACTCCGCCTCAATGAAGAGCTGAACCACCTGGAAAAGGGTAGCTTCGAATGAACTGCTGGACTGTCCTGGGGGTGTCGCACGAGGCCGACGCGCGCACCATCAAGCGACAGTATGCGGCCCTGCTCAAGCGCTGCCGCCCGGACGAGGATCCCGCGGGCTTCCAGCAACTGCGTGAAGCGTACGAACAGGCACTCGATTGGGCCGAGACACGCCAGGACGACCAAACCGAAGGCCCTACCGATACCACGCCGCTATTGGTCCTCCTGACCGAAACCCTTCCCGCTTCAAGTCCTACCCCCGCCTGGCAACTCGCCGAGCGCCTGGCGGACGGCCTGGATGTCGCCAACTTCGATGAGCGCCTCGAACAGGCGCAACGCTACGCCTGCATCGGCGAATTCGAGGATATCCTCCTCCACCGCTGCCAAGCCTTAGATATCGCGAGCATGGCGCTCACCGAGCGGGCCACTCGCCGCTTCCAGTGGCTGACGCCCTGGCAACGCAACGACCTTTCCCGAGAAGCGCTGCAGCGCGTCCTGCACAATCTCAAGCATTATGTTCGGATCACCATGACCCAAGCCCTGCGTGATGCCGACGAGCAGGGGTGCTTCGACCTCTGCCAGCATCTCGGCAGGCAGCCGTGGGTGCAATCATTGGAAAACACCCAGTGGTTCCACGACTGCATCGCCCAGGTGCTGATCGAAGCGGACCACTGGCCGGAAGACCTCTTCGAAGCGCTATCCAAGTCTCTTGGCTGGAAACAGCCGGGCACCGCACAACGATGCGGCGAACTCTTCTGGAACCAACTTCTAGCGCGTAGCCATCGCAGTATCTTCCTAGCGGAGCAGCAGCGCATTGCCAACCAAGGAGCGGACTCAAGCGCCAGACGCGCCGCGCGACTGCTTTTTACGCCCCTGACCGAGGACGAGCGTGTCAAGCTGACGGCGCACTTCACCAACGAAGATTGGCAACACTGCGAAAAGCTCTGCGAGACCGTATGGCAGCGCCATCCCGAGCTATTAGCGGAGCTGCCAGGGCTCGCTCCCGACGTCTGGCGCCCCCTGCGGCGCAAACTTCCTATTGCGTCCATCGCCCTGGCTGTAACGACGGGCGCAATAGTGAAGGGTTATCAAGACTACTATCGTCTAGGAGCAAACCTCTACGACACCTTCCTGGTGGTAGCACTGATCGTCGTCGTCCTGGGTGTCTGTGGCTGGCTGCTGACGATGTTCTGCCGCTCACTGAGCTGCACGTACTGGCGCTTCGATAAGAAGCTGCAAGAGCGCCTTGGCCGCTGGCTGAGTCTGCGCCGACCACCGCCCTTACCTATCCGCGAGAGCCTGCCATTCTGGTTTCTGGCTGGAGTCTTCTACGCCACTCAGGGTCTGGATGCCGTTATCGCCTATAGCGCTACTTTGACCATCCTGGCGCTCGCCAGCCGTACCGATCATTTGACCAGAGCTATCCATTGGCTTCTTGGCGCGCCCCGCTCCCCCCGGCGGGATGTAGCGCTCGGTGTAGCCATAGGCATGACACTCTCTCTGGTCTTCGTCCTGGCGGCTAGCGCCAACTACCGCCCTCTTCCCGTCAATCAGGGCTTGCAAGCCTGGCCCGGGCGGTTCTGTTCGAGCGCAGGGCAAGGGCTTGCCCAGTGTCGATCGCCTTCTTGGTACCCTGAGGGTACAGAGACAAAGCCATGATCAGTACACGGACGTTTCTCGTTGCCGTCGGCCTGTTCCTTACGGTCATCCTCCTGACGAAAGCCCAATTCAAGAGTCCCGAATATTCCTATTTCAACGTCAGTACGGAAGCCGCCAGCCGCTGCCTGATCTACAGCGACACCTTATTCCAGGAGCGCCTTGCCGACTATCGCAAGGCCTCGGCAAGGGTCTTGGAAAAAGGCGAGCTCCATGCCTATTTCCGTGGCTTCGGCATGGGCTCACCCGACCTTTTCCCCGGATCCGGGCAAAGGATGTCCGCTTGCCTCGAACACTTTTTCCTCGATAGTGGAAAGGAGTCTCAGCAAGCATTGCTCACCAGCGGCCGCACCTATATTCAGGCGTTCAATCAACTACGCCCTGTAGCCCAAGCGATCGAAGTCCTCTATAGCAGCGCAACGATCGTGATCGATCACCAAGAAGCCGCCCAGCTGGATGAAAGCTTCAACCAAAGGCTAGCGCAGTTGCAGAAGGCCGAGGTGCCGTTTCGCCCAGCCTTTGAACCTGCCCAGTTGCTCATGCGCGCGCAACAGCTGCAACAGATCGAACAAAACCTCGGCCGTGACCAGCATTGGCACATGCTGAACTTCATGTTGCTGGCGCGCCGAGCCATGGATCGGTTGGAGGGCGATCGCACACTTCCTGCCCTTACCGTCACCGAACTATCCGCTTCGGTCGAGGAACTACAACGCGGCTGGCAGGCTGCCCATCTTTATCACGAAGCCTATCCCCAACTCAGCTCAGTAGGGGGCAACAAAGCGGTATGGCTTGAAGTCGAGGCCTCGGCGAAACGTTGGCTGGACCGTCTGGCCACCCTACAGCAGCACTGGTCGCTCAAGGCTAGCCCCACAGCGCTCGACGCAGATCTGCGTTTCGTCCAACACGACTATGACCAGTTGCTCGCTCGATACAACGCCACCGTCGGTAGTCGATACTGATCGTTCGTCTTAGTGCTGGCGACCATCGAGCAAAACAAAAGGGGCAGCATCGCGAGACGCTGCCCCTTTTCCATTACGACAAAGCCACTTCAACGAAGCCGTTATTTCATCAACTGAACGATCGCAATGGCTGCAATAAAAGCCGATGCCCACTGCATGGGTATCCAAAAGATCGTGTGACGGCGCTTGAGCACGACCTGCTCCTGGGTTTGGGGATCTACCAGCACTCGCCCCTGATCGCTGTTGAGCTTGACCCCAACGATCCAGACCAGTGCCGCGGCGACCATCAACACTACCGCTGCCGCGGCCTTGTGTGCACTGTACCACCCTCCCCCCAGCAGCGCATCCATACCGAACTGGCCCGCCACCATTAACGCAACCGGAATGATAAGCGCCAGAAATCCATAACCCGACCAGACTACGAACATGACTGTCTCCTTGGACGTGCTGTGATGTGCTACAACCCGAAGCGATCGCCTAGGCTCTCTACTGCGATCACTCTGTAACATTTTATCTCTGTCGACGAAGAAGACAAAAGGAAAGCAGATTTATTTTTTCGGACTCGGAGTGCCGCCTAGGCCTAACCTGAACTGACCTCACGAATCTAATCGTTAAACTAATATTCTCTCTACTCACCGAGAGACGAACATTTCTGGCTGGCAGGCCACTCTGTAAGGCGGCACAAATTATGCCAATTCCACTATCTAGCGACAGCAGGCAAGTGGCAAACGTCTGTCTCGACCCCAATAAACTCGGAGTAATAGGGGACAGACCACATTTTACTACTAGATATCGGGCGTGCTCTTGGGGCGTCCTGGCTTCCCTTTTGTGACTCTTCGCCCCAACGCGGCCTCCACTTCGGTAGAAAACTTCGGACTTCCCAGTGCGTAGTTCCCATTCGTCGCAGCACGTATTTGATCAACTAGCCCTGGATCTAGCTGATAACGGAACAACTCCCTATAAGCCTCAGCTCTGAGCACCTCATCTCGACCCAACGCTTGGTAGAGTGAGTGTGGGCAAGCCAGCACCGAGGGCTTACCTTGTGCGTTAACCCGATAGCTGGACCAGCGATATTCCGCCGGATGCTCAACCATACCGGCGCGGATAGGGTTCATCTCAATGTATCGATAACAAGCCGACACATAAGCTTCCTCCTGCATGAGGCAAGAGCGGAAGCGACCTTCCCACAGCGTACCGCTACGGCGGTAAGTGCGATTCACATACTGTACGTAACGCTGCCCTAGCCCCTTCATCATGAGCCCTGCACTATCAGGGCTTTCGGGCGTGACCAACAAATTTCTTTGCTTGAGCCACCAATACATCCAAATAAAAGAGATAGTCCTCGTCAGCGTAAAAGCACGCTGAGCGATTATTACCTCTCTGAATCAGATGAAGTGGACATCCTGGCAAAGAAACGCGTGCTCGACGTGGCATAAAAGGATCTCCCCCCATAGAGCTCCGTAATCATAAATCGATAAAACGTGGTCTGTCCCCTATTATTCTCATGTCCCCTATTATTCTCCGCTGAGCGATTATTACCCCTCTGAATCAGATGAAGTGAACATCCTGGCAAAGAAACGCGTGCTCGACGTGGCATAAGGATCTCCCTCCATAGAGCTCCGTAATCCTAGATCGATAAAACGTGGTCTGTCCCCTATTGCCCCTATTGCCCTGCCAGAGACACCTTTAAGCACTAACCATCAAGTTCTATTGAGTTGACAATTTTTGAAACCTCAAGCATCAACTGATCACTATTGATTTCGTACTCTTCTCGGCAATCGTCACTCGCGCAATACATATCTGCAAGACAAAATATGCTAGATAAACACTCACTTAAAACAGGTTCGTCGTGAAGAAGAAGCCCGGAATCCCGCTCTATTTTCCAAAGTTCGATATATTTATCTGCAAACTCCTCAGCAGTTATTTTTCTTAAAACAAAAGACCTAGCAAACTCCAGCAAAACAAAACTCATCTCAGAATACCGTTCTTCATAAAGTTATCAAATTGCTGCGTCCCGGGAGCAAGTTTAAACCCTGTAACAAAATTCCCTGCACCATCAACAACAACCACGTTATTGGTGGCCGAGTTGAAGAAAACTTTAGAATCTTTGACAAATCCATATGTACCTTTTTGAACGGTAGCTGCATCGCTCATATGTGCTTTTATTGCCGACTCAAACTGTGCAAGCGTTTCTGGGTTTTTCTTTGTAGTAATAACACCAAAGTCCGATGCATGTTTGAACTTTTTATCAAGTTGCCTTTGAGTAAAATTAAAAGTCTGCTCAGGAAAAGCGCCCCCATTATTTGATTCTATCTCGTTATGCGCCGCTCCCGAACTTTCCTTTCTGGAAAGAATTTTCTTACCAGCCCCCACCACCTTGGCACTAACGATACCCAACAACGTAGTAGCTATGAGCGTCCCGCCACCGATTAAGTAGCTACCGTACTCGTCCTTGGCATCCAAGTCGGTCTTTTGCATACTTTCGGCAACATATTGCCCAGCTACATCAACCGCCTCTTTGACTTTTTCAGCATAGGCGGTTTGGCTGATCACACTATTCACAGCCAGAAGTATGAGTCCTTTGGGACCTTGTGCTGCGGCCATTACCAAGCCAACCGTTTCCGCTTGGTCGGGATGGGCCTTAATGTACGCGTTAATCTGCGATGAGCGCTCTAACACCACCTCTGCCAAGGTAGCAGGCCGTCCCTCGATATTCATGTCCTCAAGCTGGACGACCTCCGGAATACCCGCTTCGGCAAGGCCTTGGCGAGTCTTTTCGAGTTGGCCGCCCTTACCGTAGTCGCTGATTCCCTTCAGGGCATCCAAAACTTCGCTCTGGAACTGCTCATTCGCCAACAAAGCCCTTGCCTTGTCACGTGGCAATCCCGACTCCAGCAATGCACTCAACGCCTGACCAGCAATCTCCGCGCCACCTGCTTTGATCGCCTCAGCACCAGCTCCCGGATGCATGAAAGCATCCAGCTGATTACCGATCACCAATCCGACTTCTTTAAAGTTTTGCGCTGCGGTCTTGTCGTACTCAGTGAGCTGCCTAGCCCAGTCTTTCGCCGTGGTCGTGGGCTGGCTTACCGCTTTGATCGACGAATCACTGGCATAGAAATCAGTACGGCTGCTTTCATCCTTGGTGATTTCGGAGCTATGGTCCTTGTCGCGATTCAGACCCGCCGTGGAGTCCTGACCCGTTTCGGCGTCCTGGCGTACCGTGATCTCACCGGCACCCACCGTGGCTCGGACGATCTGCTCGCGGTCCTTCTGGTAGTCATAGCCTTCGACGCTCCAGCCATTACTACCGCTATTTTCTTTACCTACACGGCTGGGATCCTGTTGAGCACTACTGCTACCAGACGCACCGTTGCTCAGTCCGTAGGTACCCCCGACGTTCAGGTAGTAGCCGTGCTCACGGTCTTCTCCGGCGATGTCGCGGAAGCCCAGGCTACCGGTGTCCAGCTTGAGGTTGCCGTTATCCGAG
>Ga0157359_1000351_pt1 | contig 16198 bp, 14 predicted proteins | sample AttcapACBM3_FD_111482 | JGI IMG/M metagenome (GOLD analysis project Ga0157359, IMG submission 111482) | Fungus gardens microbial communities from leaf cutter ant in Botucatu, State of São Paulo, Brazil - Atta capiguara ACBM3 | ecosystem: Host-associated > Fungi > Mycelium > Unclassified ...
GGTGAGGGGGGGATTCGAACCCCCGATACGTTGCCGTATACACACTTTCCAGGCGTGCTCCTTCAGCCACTCGGACACCTCACCATATTGTAGACTTCATCAACCTCACTGGCTGACGGGGCGCTAATGTAGGGAAAAGTATGGCTGAGGTCAACAACCTTCCTGCATTTTTATGTTCGTTTAATCAGTTTTGCATCACATCGCTGATTAAATCGCCATTTAAGGCGCGTATGTATTGGTTTAACGAGGATTTAGCAAAATTTTCACTTGCCACATCTTTGGTTTTCCCTGAGCCTAAAGCAAAAGAAAAACAGGAGAAAACACATGGACATCATTTATTACCATCCTACCTTTGATGCTGATTACTGGCTTAATGGTCTGCGACGTCGTATTCCGGGTGCGAATATCCGTTTATGGCAACCTGGCGATGATCTTCCTGCTGATTATGCGGTAGTGCGTGAGCCTCCCGTCGAAATGTTAAAAGGGCGCAAGCTGAAAGCACTCTTTGCTATTGGCGCGGGTGTGGATGACATTTTGGGGCAAATCAAGCACAACCCGGAAATGTTAGCAGAAGGCACTCCGCTGTTCCGTCTGGAAGATACCGGTATGAGTCTGCAGATGCAGGAATACGCGGTCTATCACGTGCTGGGGTGGTTCCGTCGGTTTAATGAGTATCAGCAACAGAAGCGTGAAGCTCACTGGCAGCATCTGCCGAATAATAACCGTGAAGATTTTACCATCGGTTTATTAGGCGCAGGTGTACTGGGCAGCAGTGTGGCGAAAAGTATGCAGGCATGGGGATTCCCGGTGCGTTGCTGGAGTCGTTCACCAAAACAGATCGACGGCGTGACCAGTTTCCACGGCCAGGAACAGTTATCTGATTTTCTGTCAGGCACAAAAGTGTTGATCAATCTGCTGCCAAACACACCGCAAACTGTTGGCATTATCAATCGTCAGTTACTGAGCCAGCTACAACCCGGTGCTTTTCTGATGAATCTGGCGCGTGGTCCTCATGTGGTTGATGATGATCTACTGGCTGCGCTGGAAGCTGGTGAAATCAAAGCGGCAGCACTGGATGTCTTTAACATTGAGCCGTTACCTAAAGATCATCCTTTTTGGGCGCATCCGGATATTGCCATCACGCCACATAATGCCGCGGTGACGCTACCGGAAGAGGCGATGAATTATATCTCCCGCTCCATTCTGCAACTTGAAGATAATCAAATGCCGGAAGGCCGTGTTAATTTAGAACTCGGTTACTAAACTCATAAACAGGGCTGTGGATGCCATCAGCCCTCAGTTCAGGAGGAAAAGTATGTACCCTGTTGATTTACACATGCACACAGTTGCCAGCACCCATGCTTACAGTACATTGCGTGACTATGTGTTACAGGCGCAGACCTGCGGTATTCGGTTGTTTGCGATTACCGACCACGGACCGGATATGGCTGATGCTCCGCATTACTGGCATTTCGTGAATATGAAAATATGGCCACGTATAATTGATGGAGTGGGAATATTGCGTGGTATTGAAGCCAATATTAAAAATATTGACGGCGAGATCGACTGCAGTGGTCCGATGCTGGATTCCATCGATATTATCGTTGCAGGTTTCCACGAACCGGTATTACCGCCTCAGGATAAAGAAAGTAATACCGCAGCGATGATTGCAGCCATGAAAAACGGTCTGGTACATATTATTTCCCATCCGGGGAATCCGAAATACCCGATTGATATTCCGGCAGTGGCAGCGGCGGCGGCAAAATACAATGTCGCTCTGGAACTGAATAACTCTTCGTTTACCACGTCACGTAAAGGCAGTGAACCGAACTGTCGGGAAATTGCCAGAGCCGTGAAAGAGGCAGGAGGATGGTTGTCATTGGGATCAGATTCCCATACGGCATTCACTCTGGGTAATTTTGAACACTGTTTGCGGATCATGAAGGAAGTGGATTTTCCGGAAGATCGCGTGCTAAACGTTACGCCGCGTCGGTTGCTGGAATTTCTGGAACGGCGAACCGGTAAGAAAATTGCCGAATTTGCCGAATTAATGGCGTAATTGTTGCGAAACAGGTAATAAAAAAGGGAATGACCTCGAGGCCATTCCCTTTAATGTATCAGCTTACTTAGATATCAAAACGATCCAGATCCATGACTTTGGTCCATGCGGCAACAAAGTCCTGAACGAATTTCTGTTTTGCATCATCGCTGGCGTAAACTTCTGCCAGAGCACGCAGAACGGAGTGAGAACCGAACACCAGATCCGCACGGGTTGCAGTGTAGGTGACTTCACCACTCTGACGATCACGACCTTCGAACAGTTCAGCACTGTCGTCGGTAGCACGCCATGCAGTACGCATATCCAGCAGATTTACGAAGAAATCATTGCTCAGAACACCAACGCGATCAGTGAACACACCGTGTTTGCTGCCATCGAAGTTAGTACCCAGAACACGCAGACCACCCATCAGCACGGTCATTTCCGGCGCAGTCAGTGTCAGCTGTTGTGCTTTATCCAGCAGCAGAGTTTCAGTTTTAACACCGCCTTCAATACGACGATAGTTACGGAAACCATCCGCGACAGGTTGCAGCAAGTTGAAGGAGTCAACTTCAGTTTGATCCTGACGTGCATCCACACGACCTGCAGTAAATGGAACCTGAACAGAAACACCTGCCGCAGCGGCTGCCTGTTCGATACCCACATTACCAGCCAGCACAATGACATCCGCCAGAGATGCTTTACCGGATTCCTGCTGAATGCGTTGCAGTACAGGCAGAACATCACGGACGTTGGCGTTAACTTCCCAGCCATTTTGTGGAGCCAGAGCCAGACGGGCACCGTTAGCACCACCACGTTTGTCACCACCACGGAAGGTGGAAGCAGACGCCCATGCTACGGAAACCAACTGACTAACGCTCAGACCGGAAGCCGCAATTTTTGCTTTCAGTGCAGTAATGTCATCAGCACCTGGGTTGTGAGTCGCCTGTGGTAATGGATCCTGCCACAGCAGATCTTCTTTTGGAATTTCCGGACCGATGTAACGGGATTTTGGACCCATATCACGGTGAGTCAGTTTGAACCATGCACGCGCAAACGCTTCGTTAAACGCCTGAGGATCTTCCAGGAAACGACGGGAAATTTTACCGTAATCTTCGTCGTAACGCAGAGTCAGGTCAGTCACCAACATGGTTGGTTTACGTTTTTTCGCTGGATCAAATGGATCAGGAACATTAGCTTCTGCATCCACAGCTTCATACTGGATTGCACCAGCCGGGCTGCGAGTCTGTACCCAATCATATTTGTACAGGTTTTCGAAGAAGTAGTTACTCCATTGGGTAGGCGTCTGAGTCCATACTACTTCCAGACCGGAAGTAATGGTGTCCGCACCTGCACCGCTACCGTAGCTGCTCAACCAGCCCAGACCCTGTGCTTCCAGTGGTGCGCCTTCTGGTTCTGGTCCTACGTGAGTTGCTGGCGCTGCACCGTGGGTTTTACCCAGAGTATGACCACCGGCGATCAACGCAACAGTTTCTTCATCGTTCATACCCATGTTACCGAAGGTAGCACGGATAGCAGGCGCTGCTGAACGAGGATCACCGCTGGCTTCAGGACCTTCAGGGTTAACGTAGATCAGACCCATTTCGGTCGCACCCAGAGGTGCAGTTGCCAGACTTTCAGGGTGACGGTGTTTCAGCCACTCTGTTTCGCTACCCCAGTCAACATCCATATCTGGTTCCCAGACGTCTTCACGACCAGCACCAAAACCGAAGGTACGGAAGCCCGCATTTTCCAGCGCTACGTTACCTGCCAGTACGTACAGGTCAGCCCAGGAAATTTTCTGGCCATATTTCTGTTTGACTGGCCACAACAGACGACGTGCTTTATCCAGGCTGGCGTTATCAGGCCAGGAGTTCAGTGGTGCAAAACGCTGCTGACCACGACCTGAACCACCACGACCGTCAACGCTACGGTAAGTACCGGCACTGTGCCATGCCAGACGAATAAACAGACCAATATAGCTGCCCCAGTCCGCAGGCCACCATGACTGTGAATCAGTCAACAGTGCACGGATATCGGCTTTCAGCGCGAAGTAATCCAGTTTTTTGAATTCTTCGCGATAGTCGAAATCTTCACCCAGAGGATTAGAACGGTTGGAATGCTGATTCAGCAGATCAACACGCAGTGTACCAGGCCACCAGTCACGGTTCGTGGTACCGTTACCTGCACTGTTAGTTGGTGCATTTTGTTCTGTGGACGCACCATGATGGAAAGGGCATTTACCTGCTGCATCATGATTTTCGGGTATACTCATTTTCTTGCCTCCAGCAATATAAGTTCGGCTATAAAATTAGCAGCTAAACATGACATAAGTATATTGGAATGGATCTAATACACTGATAGTCGTTATCTTTCAAAAAAGCCATTTAACGGAACAAAATTATATGAACGAGTTTTCCATCATGTGTCGTATCCTGGGTTCGTTGTACAACCGCCCACCACAGGATCCTCTGCTGGAACCCCTGTTTGCCTTACTGCAGTCGGGTAAATTTCAGCAACACTGGCCGCTGGAACAGGATGAATTGCTGGTACGTTTACAGGCAGACAGCGATCCAAAAGCGTTAGCAGCAGATTATCATGCGCTATTTGTTGGTGATGATTGCAAGGTCACACCCTATGGTTCTCAATGGGCAGAAGGACCGAAAGAAGCTGATGTCCGGGCGTTTCTGACGGCTCGGGGAATGCCTCTGGGTGACTCTCCGGCTGATCACTTCGGTGCATTATTGCTGGCGGCATCCTGGCTGGAAGATCAGGCTGAAGCGGATGAGTTCCAGGCGCAGGTGACATTGTTTGATGCGTATTTATTACCGTGGTGTGGTGCCTTCCTGGGCAAAGTAGAAGCGCATGCTACCACAGCATTTTACCGTACGCTGGCGGCTATTAGTCGTGAAGCACTGCAGGCGATGCGCGATGAACTGGCTGAGCAGGAAGAGCCGCAGAACGATAACTGATTCACGGAATAACGCTGAACAAGATGACAAACCCGCAGGTTGTTCAGCGATTTTCGTCAGAAAAAGAAAAAACGCTGCTTTTTCACCATGAAAAGCAGCGTTTTTTTATCCAGTGGAACCAGAAACGATGTGGGAACAGCAATGATATTGGTGAACTGCGCCACGATTATTGGGACAGAGGTCGCGTTGCTAGCGGCGATAGCGCAGTCGCTTCAATTTTGCGTGCATTTTAAGGTTACGCAAATTCAGTACGGCAATAGCCGTTCCGGCGATGACCAGCAATGAGCCCACAATTTTGAAGCTGTTCATCTCGTCCCCCAGGACCAGCACACCCATAATCACTGCCAGCACCGGGGTGAGCAGGGAATAAGGCATAATCAGGTTGACGTTATAGTGTTTCAGCAGGCTGTACCACAGGGAATAAGCGATAATCGACGATCCTACAGCACTGAAGAAAACAGCAAACCATCCGCGCCAGGATGAATGCATTAACAAGGTGATTTGATCGGATTCCAGAGCCCAGGATGCACATCCCACAATCGGGATGGCCAGAAACGATAGCCATCCTGTCATTGCAATCGGATTGATTGAGGGTGATTTTTTCACAATCATATTACTGATTGCCCATCCAAACGCACTCAACAACATCAGTGCCAGCACCCACCAGTTTGGAATCGTTGGACTCCCGGAAAGTACCACCACACCCGACAGTGAAATGGCAATCCCCACCAACTGCATTAAACGGAGTTTATCTTTCAAAACTACCATTGCCAGTAACATAGCTATCGGTGTCCCTAACTGAACCACCACGGCGGCAGTACCGGCATCAGTATGATTAAGACTGATAAACAACAGTGAAAAATGCATAAAACCAAAAGTGAAGGCCAGCATGGCCAGATAACCCAGTTGCTGACGATTGATGCGGGTAAAAGGCACCAGAATAAGCGCGACAACGACAAAACGTAATGTCGTCAGTAACAGAGGTGGTAGATCAAGTAACCCCCACTTGATAGCGATATTATTAAATGCCCAAATAGATACCACCAGAAGAATGAGAAAAAAATGCCGTAGTGCCACCAGACAGTCCTTAAATAAAATCTTTCATGCCTGTTTATGATGGCATGAAAAAAGAAAAATGAGATGTCAAAGGCAGCTTTTTTTCAACAAACTGGCAGGAAAGGAAAAATATTCTTACCGGCAGCCTTATTTACAATATCCTAAAGACGGTATAAGACTGGATACGAGTGAAATTGATAATCGGGAATACAATTTATCAGGAGACATTCAGTGAAATTACCCTTGGCAATTATTCAACTGGAAACCCCACCATCAGCGGTCAGTGATCGGGTCGGGGAGCAACATAACTGGTTTATACAGGCGTTGGCGCTTGTTGACGGAGAATATACCGTTATTCGTCCTGATTTAGGTGAGGATTTACCTGATCCTGACGCTATTTCCGGGGCGATCCTTAGTGGATCTTGGGCGATGGTGACAGATCATGCCGACTGGAGTGAACGTACTGCGGCCTGGATTCGGGATACCGTTACTCGCCAGCTGCCATTATTGGGTGTCTGTTACGGGCATCAGTTGATGGCTTATGCGCTGGGTGGCGAAGTGGGGGATAATCCGCAAGGCGGGGAGTATGGTTTACAGCAACTGGAACGGGTTGCCACAGCGGTCCATGATCCTTTGTTGTCCACCTTGCCACAACACTTTACTGCCTGGTTGTCCCACCGCCAGTCGGTACTGACTCCGCCACCGGGTGCACAGGTATTTGCCCGTTCAGAACGGGAAAAATGCCAGATGATTCGTTACTCCCCACAAGCGCTTTCTGTGCAATTTCACCCGGAATTTACCCGTGACATTATGTGGGCTGGATTAAACAGCAGTATGGGGCGTGATAAAGCCGACAGTTTGATGATGAATCAGAATGAACCCGAATGGCCACGAAAATTCTTGCAGGATTTTTGGCAGTCATTACAACCTGTTGCTAAACGTGCCTGATTATCGCAAAACGGGGTGGTGCTAAATGTGCCATTCCGATCTTTTCTAAGAAAAATCTATTTTTCCTTCCAGTTTCGTCACAGTTTTCTCTGTTGTGATCTGACATTTTGCGTATTCCCGACAATATTAATGATGGGTTATTTAATTGTTGATGGTTCGTCGCCAGACGAGAATTTTGCTAACAGGAGAACGACAATGCGTTACGCTTATCCAGGCAGTAAAGATTCCCTGATTACACTACAGCAGCAATACGGTAACTATATTAATGGCGAGTTTGTCGCGCCCGTTAATGGTCAATATTTTACGAATACTTCTCCGGTTGATGGTTCGGTGATCGGCGAATTTCCCCGTTCAGATAAAGATGATATTGAAAAAGCGCTGGATGCAGCACATGCAGCCGCCGATGCCTGGGGGAAAACATCGGTACAGGCGCGTTCACAGGCATTGTTGAACATCGCTGATCGACTGGAACCGAATCTGGAACGCATCGCGGTTAATGAAACCTGGGATAACGGTAAACCGGTACGGGAAACCCTGGCGGCTGACCTGCCTTTGGCGGTGGATCATTTCCGTTATTTTGCTGGTTGCCTGCGTGCACAGGAAGGCAGTGCTGCTGAAATTGATGAAACTACCGTTGCCTATCATTTCCGTGAACCGCTGGGCGTTGTGGCTCAGATTATTCCGTGGAACTTCCCATTGCTGATGGCTGCCTGGAAACTGGCGCCAGCACTGGCAGCCGGTAACTGCGTGGTACTGAAACCCGCAGAACAAACACCACTGTCCATCACATTGTTTGCTGAACTGGTGGGTGATCTGCTACCGAAAGGGGTACTGAACATTGTTCATGGTTACGGGCGTGAAGCAGGGGAAGCGCTGGCATCCAACCCTCGTATCGCTAAAGTAGCCTTCACGGGTTCCACCGCAACCGGTGGACATATTCTGGAACTGGCAGCGAAAAGTCTGATCCCATCGACTGTGGAACTGGGGGGTAAATCACCAAATATCTTCTTTGAAGACATCATGCAGGCGGAAGAATCCTTCATTGAAAAAGCGGCTGAAGGTCTGGTGTTGGGCTTCCTGAACCAGGGGGAAATCTGTACCTGTCCTTCCCGCGCACTGGTGCAGGAATCCATCTATGAACCATTTATGGCTGCGGTGATGAAACGAATTAAAACTATTCGTCGTGGTGATCCAATGGACACTGAAACCATGGTAGGGGCGCAGGCATCACAGCAGCAGTTTGATAAGATCCTGTCTTATCTGGATATTGCGCAGCAGGAAGGGGCGGAAGTCATTACCGGCGGTGGTGTGGAACAGCTCGATGGTGAGCTTGCCAGCGGTTATTACATCCAGCCAACCTTACTGAAAGGTAACAACAGTATGCGGGTCTTCCAGGAAGAGATTTTTGGACCGGTAATTGGTGTAACAACCTTTAAAGATGAAGCGGAAGCTATTGCCATTGCTAACGATTCCATCTATGGCCTGGGTTCCGGGGTTTGGACACGGGATATCAACCGAGCTTATCGTGTAGGAAGGGCAATTAAAGCTGGACGCGTGTGGACCAACTGTTATCACCTTTATCCGGCACATGCTGCCTTTGGTGGTTATAAAAAATCAGGCATCGGTCGTGAAACACATAAAATGATGCTGGATCACTACCAACAAACGAAGAACCTGCTGGTCAGTTACAGTACGCAACCGTTAGGTTTCTTCTAATCTCTGCGGCGAGCAGGGCGGGTGCTTCTGCCCTGTTTCATGTTCGCCCGTGAAGTAGGGTGATTGGCAAACGCCGAAAAGTAAAATGGCTCCTTCAGACAGGAGCCATTTTTTATGTTATCCGGGGATTATTTCCCACGAGCCATTTCAGCAAGGGCTTCCAGTTGAGCAGTCAGATGCTGACGCGTCCCTTCATCACTGATAACACCGGCTTCTACGTCAATACGGCTACCCGCCTGACCAATCATCACTTCCGGTTTATTCACGACCTGAGCATTCAGGAATACCAGGCTTTGACGCAGATGGTATTGTGCACGTGCACCACCAATCGCACCTGGAGACGCTGTCTGAATAGCCAGCGGTTTACCAGACAGTGGTTTACCTGGCAGCAGGGACAGCCAGTCGATAGCATTTTTCAATACACCCGGTACAGAATAGTTGTATTCCGGTGTAACAATAATCACAGCATCGGCAGCGGCAATTTCTTCACCCATTTTTACTACTACATCTGGCATGCCTTTGGCATGAACATCACCGTTGTAGTAAGGAAATTCGCCGACAGAACCCAGCGCTGTGATTTCAACACCAGCAGGAGCCAGTGCTGGCAAATTTTTAGCCACGACAGCATTCAGTGAATTGCTGCGCAGGCTACCCAGCAGGGTAACAAATTTCAGAGGACGAACATTGGACATTGATAAATCTCCATTTATATAGATAAAGCCGACAGGCGTTATAAATCGGTTGCAGATTAGCATCTTTCTGTTCGTGAACAGGTAAAAAAATTGTGAATATCAGCGATAAACAAAGCCGTTAATGCCTTTGTTGAGCACAGAATGCGGGCAAAGATTGTCATCTGTTGCCATGAGGTATACTGTTAGCGCACTATTCATTTTTATCATCACCGCTGCGTGATCATGCCGGTGACTGAATCGCTAAATCGAGGTCGTTTTGTCCAGTAATTCACTCATTCAGCGCCCAAGACGCTTACGCCAGTCTGCATCTCTCCGTTCCATGTTCCAGGAAACTCAACTTAGTCTGAACGATCTGGCTCTGCCAATCTTCGTTGAGGAAGGTCTGGATGACTACAAACCGATTGCTGCTATGCCGGGTGTGATGCGTATTCCGGAAAAACGTCTGGCTTATGAAATTGAACGTATTGCCAAAGCTGGCGTACGTTCAGTGATGACATTTGGTATTTCTCACCACACCGATGCTACCGGTAGCGATACCTGGAATGAAAACGGGCTGGTGGCGCGTATGTCACGCATTTGCAAAGACACCGTGCCGGAAATGATCGTTATGTCCGATACCTGTTTCTGTGAATATACCTGCCACGGTCACTGTGGTGTATTGCACGAAAACGGTGTAGTGGATAACGATGCCACCCTGATTAACCTGGGTAAACAGGCGGTTGTCGCTGCTCAGGCAGGTGCGGACTTTATTGCTCCATCCGCAGCAATGGACGGACAGGTCGCTGCCATTCGCCAGGCGCTGGATGCGGCAGGCTTTACCGACACTTCCATCATGTCGTACTCCACCAAATTTGCTTCCTCCTTCTATGGTCCATTCCGTGAAGCAGCAGGTACTTCCCTGAAAGGCGACCGTAAAACCTATCAGATGAACCCAATGAACCGCCGTGAAGCGGTACGTGAATCACTGATTGACGAAGCTGAAGGTGCAGATGCCCTGATGGTAAAACCAGCTGGTGCTTATCTGGATATCCTGCGTGAAGTTCGCGACGCAAGCCGTTTACCACTGGCGGCATACCAGGTCAGCGGCGAATACGCGATGATCAAATTCGCTGCACAGGCGGGTGCTATCAATGAAACCGACGTGGTACTGGAAAGCTTAGGCTCCATCAAACGCGCTGGCGCAGATATTATCTTTAGCTACTTCGCACTGGATTTAGCAGAACGTAACCTGCTGTAATTCTTGTTATATACAGCCCGTACAAGCAATGAGCAATGGGTATGGGCTGTAATACAGCATCATCTGCGAATATCCGGTCATCCCCAAAATATTACGGCTCCCGCCATATCCACTTCTGTAATTACGAATTCTATACAGAAGAGCTTTTGTAATTATCAGTAATCTTTATCACCGCTGCCGGATCATGCTGTTACACAGTTAACATGCATGAAGCCATACCAACCAGAACATTCGAATCCAGCGTAAGACCAGGTGTCTACCCGCAGAAATCACCTGATATTAAAAAAGTGGGGGAAGTGGAGGTCTTTGCAGGGCATCCACAGCGCTGAACGGAGGAAGGAGGCCGGGATGAGCGAGCATGGACGCTCGCGAAAGGTTCAGTCGGAACAGGATGTTCCGTCTGAACCGGTCCTGAAGGCTGACGCCCGGAGTGAAGGAACCGCTTGCGGCGCGAGGACAGCCCGAAAAAGGCCTCCACTTCCTCCACGACTTCCCCCGAACTAACAGACGACACAACCCAAATAACAAACAAAAAGAGCGGCCCCAAAAAGGAAACCGCCCCCCATCGCAATCACCCGTAATAACGGATAACCACCTTACATACGCTCAACAGTCTCAATACCCAAAGTATCCAGACCCTGTTTCAACGTTTTCGCTGTCAACAACGCCAGACGCAGACGACTCTGCTTAGTCGCTTCATCTTCTGCACTCAGAATTGGGCAATGCTCATAGAAACCAGAGAACAGACCTGCCAGATCGTACAAATATGCACACATCACATGTGGCGTACCGTCACGGGCAACCTGAGTAATCACTTCATCAAACTGCAGCAAACGTACAGCCAGTGCCGCTTCACGATCTTCACTGATCTGCGTTGCACCACTGATTCCGTTCTCATCAATCCCGGCTTTACGGAAAACAGACAACACACGGGTATAGGCATACTGCATATACGGTGCAGTGTTGCCTTCAAAGGCCAGCATATTATCCCAGTCGAAGATATAGTCGGTGGTACGGTTTTTTGACAGATCGGCGTATTTCACCGCACCGATACCCACGATATTCGCCAGAGCCTGCAATTCATCGGCTGGCATATCCGGGTTTTTCTCTGCAACCAGTTTAGTCGCACGATCCACCGCTTCATCCAGTAAATCAGCCAGTTTGATGGTGCCACCAGTACGGGTTTTAAATGGTTTACCATCTTTACCCAGCATCATGCCGAACATATGGTGTTCCAGTGGCACAGATTCTGGTACATAACCCGCTTTACGCACGATAGTCCATGCCTGCATCAGGTGCTGGTGCTGACGGGAATCGATGTAATACAGTACACGATCCGCTTTCAGGGTTTCATAACGATATTTCGCACAGGCAATATCAGTTGTGGTGTACAAATAGCCGCCATCCTTTTTCCGGATGATCACGCCCATAGGTTCACCATCCTTGTTTTTATACTCATCAAGGAATACTACAGTCGCGCCTTCACTTTCCACTGCCATGCCTTTCGCTTCCAGATCGGCAACAATGCCCGGCAGCATATCGTTGTACAGGCTTTCACCCATCACATCGTTACGGGTCAGGGTGACATTCATGCGGTCGTACATTTTCTGGTTCTGTGACATGGTGATGTCAACCAGCTTCTTCCACATGGTACGGCAGTATTCGTCACCGCCCTGTAATTTCACCACATAGCCACGGGCACGTTCGGCAAAGGCTTCATCTTCGTCATAAGTGCGTTTAGCTTCACGGTAGAACGCTTCCAGATCCGCCAGCGCGATATCGCCATCCTGCTCGTTTTGCTGTTTTTCCAGGAAAGCAATCAGCATACCGAATTGTGTACCCCAGTCACCAACGTGGTTAGCACGAATCACGTTATGTCCCAGGAATTCCAGAGTACGTACTGCTGCATCACCGATGATAGTGGAACGCAGGTGACCTACGTGCATCTCTTTTGCTACGTTTGGCGCAGAGTAATCGATCACGACAGTTTGAGGTTCAACCGGAGCAACCCCCAGTTTTGGTGCGGCCAGAACGTTGTCAACCTGAGTCGACAGCCAGACAGGATCAAGGAAAATGTTGATAAAACCCGGGCCTGCGATCTCAACTTTACGGGCAATGCCGCTCAGATCCAGTTGCTCCAGTACTTTTTCTGCCAGTTGTCGTGGTGGCATACGCAGCGATTTGGCAACTGCCATAATGCCGTTTGCCTGATAATCGCCAAACTGTACTTTGGCTGACTGACGCACCTGTGGCTCGCAGTCCACCGGAGCACCCACTGCGATCATCGCCTGACTGACTTTTTCTGAGAGAAGAGCCTGAATATTCACCGAGTTACCTTAATTATGCTGAATCAGCTCGTGCGATACGCAACGAGCTATGATCACAATGCCATCAGCGGGAAGTCATATTCCCGGTGCATTGTCATTTAAAAAACAGAAGGGCACGATTATATCGCATTTAGCACCGGTTTTTCCAGGTACCTGAGTTGCTGCAGGGTGAGTTTTCCCGGTCATTTCGGGTAACATACGCAACAACAATATATTCGTAGCATTATTCAATGTCTGTTGTTATCCGGTGACAGCAGTGTAATCAGGAAAAAGTGAGATGTCAGAGATCAGCCAACAGGCAGAATTACAGGATTTACATACTGATTTAGCACGTTTTGAAGAGGCATTGAGCCATCTGGCACAACGTTTGGGATTAGATCTTAACGCACTGGACGCTGATCATATCGCTGTGCGTTGTCACCAAAATGCCACTGCCGAACGCTGGAAGCAGGGGTTATTGCGTTGTGGAACCCTGTTTTCAGAGAAACAGATTGCCGGGCGACCGATAGCGTTATTTGAACTTCATCACCCAATTTCGGTGGGGCCGTGGCAGATTTCCGTTATTGAATTGCCCTGGCCGGGAGCCAAATTGTATCGCCATGAAGGTTGGGAACATGTGGAAATTGTTCTGCGTGGTGATGAAGCGGAGCTGGGGAACCGGGCACTGGCACTGATGTCAGATGAAGGTTTGATCCAACAAGGGATCTCCGTGAAAACCAGTGCGCCAAAAGGTGAGGGCGAACGCCTGCCTAATCCAACGTTGGCTGTAACTGACGGTCAAACCACGATCAAGTTCCATCCCTGGAGCCTGAAAGAGATCGTGGCCAGCGAAAACGATGCAGATTAAAACCGCGTTGTTAACGGCGTGAATCGAGTGCTGCGCTCATTCGGCGCAGTGCTTCATCCAGAGTCTGGCGCTGACAACCAAAGTTGATACGTACAAAGTTATCATCGCCAAAATCACGACCGGCAGAAAATCCCAGCCCGTGACGTTCGAAGAACAGCGCCGGGCTGGCAACATCAAGGCGACTGGCATCCATCCAGCCCAAATATCCCCCTTCCGGAGAGACCATCTCCAGTTCAGGTTGCGCATTAATATAACTGACGAGGGTATTCCGGTTCGTGCGCAGATACTCCAGTTGTGCATCAAACCATTCCTGCCCATCCCGCCATGCGGCGGTTGCTGCCACATAGGCCAGAATATCCACCTCCGGCACCATGCCTTTACGCTCGTTGCAAAAACGCTGGCGTAATTCTGTATTGGGAATAATGGCTACAGAGGCACCCAGCCCGGCGATATTAAAGGTTTTGGACGGAGAGATGAGAGTAATGGAACGCTGGGCTGCATCCTCACTCAGGCTGGCAAATGGAATATGTTTTACCCCGGGTTCCAGCAACAGATCACAGTGAATTTCATCGGAACACACCAGCAGATCGTGTTTTTGTGCGAAGCGTAACTGTGCTTCCAGCTCTTCACGACGGTAAACGGTGCCGCCCGGGTTTTGCGGGTTGCAGAGCATCAGTAATTTTTCATGACCGGTGAGTTGTGATTCAGCGGCAGAAAAATCTACCACCCAGCGCTGATCCTGCAATTGTAGCGGGACATTCAGTTGTGGGCGTTGTGCTAAAGCGGATGCCTGACGGAAGGGAGGATAAATGGGTGTAGGAGCGAGCGTGCTTTGCCCGGCAGACGTAAATGCGCGTACACTCAGGTTCAGACCGCACACAACTCCCGGTAAAAATACCAACCATTCTGGCTGAATGTGCCAGCCATAACGTTGTGCCATGCGCTCAATGATGACATCTGTAAATTCATGTGGTGGAAAGCCATAACCGAACACACCGTGAGAAATTCTCTGTTGCAGGGCGGAAATAATGCAATCCGCCGAACGAAAATCGGTATCAGCAACCCAGAGCGGAAGGATATCTTGATCACTATATTTGTGCCATTTCAGACTATCACTGTGACGGCGGTCTATCCGTTGGTCAAAATCGAATGCCATGTTAATGATTCCCGTTAAAATAAATGCAGTATGACTGGCTGTCAGACTAGTCATCCGGGAGAAATTACACAACCAGCCAGTGAGTATTAACAGGAGGTAAGGATGCAGAAACTGGAAATATGTTGCTATGGAGTGGATTGTGCCCAGGTAGCGGAGCGTGCCGGGGCTGATCGTGTTGAATTATGTGCATCGCCTTCTGAAGGAGGACTGACACCGTCTGCGGGAGCTTTAATGATGGCCCGTCAGCGGATAAAAATCCCTGTTCATCCGATAGTTCGTCCCCGGAGTGGAGATTTTTGTTACAGCGTCACGGAATTTGAGCAAATGAAAGCCGACATTTCCCTGATGCGTGAACTGGGTTTTCCCGGTCTGGCGGTGGGCATACTGGATGTGGACGGCCATATCGATTTGCCGCGTATGAAACAAATTATGGCGTTGTGTGAGGGGATGGAGGTGACTTTCCATCGCGCTTTCGATCTTTGCCATAACCCTGTGACGGCACTGGAACAACTGACCGATTTGGGCGTCACACGATTATTGACCTCCGGCCAGCAACAAAGTGCAGAAAGCGGACTGGCATTATTACGGGAACTAACTCAGCAGAGCCGGGGTCTGAAGATTATGGCTGGCGCGGGGGTGCGATTAAGCAATCTGCAAAAATTCATTGAAGCCGGAATTACCGAGTTACACAGTTCTGCCAGCCAGCGAATTTCTTCACCAATGCGTTACCGAAAAGCGGGTGTTTCCATGTGTTCTGAAACAGAGAATGATGAATTCGGTCGTAATGTGGTGGATGGCGATATCGTGGAAGCGATGAAAAATCTGATTGCCTGTGGTGCTTCAACCCAGGTCGCCTGAATCTGAACGGAAAGATTTTGCCGCGCAGCACGCCGAATCCTGACGTGATGTCTTTGCAAGTACCAGACCCCAACGTCCTTTGTTGGGGTTTTTTTTCACCGAAATTTACGGTTTGGTAGCAACCAGTACGGCACGCAGGGGAGCCGGATAGCCTTCAACTGTTTTGCTGTGATCGTCAGGATCAAGGAAATCTTCCAATGATTCGCTGGTCATCCAGTCAGTTCGGCGTTGCTCATCTGTACTGGTGACGGAGTAATCAGCAATACGAACATCAACAAAGCCGCATTTTTCCAGCCAGTTTTTCAGTGCACCGGTGCTGGGAATAAAGTAAACATTACGCATTTGCGCATA
>Ga0157359_1000352_pt1 | contig 16182 bp, 11 predicted proteins | sample AttcapACBM3_FD_111482 | JGI IMG/M metagenome (GOLD analysis project Ga0157359, IMG submission 111482) | Fungus gardens microbial communities from leaf cutter ant in Botucatu, State of São Paulo, Brazil - Atta capiguara ACBM3 | ecosystem: Host-associated > Fungi > Mycelium > Unclassified ...
AGACTTATAGATAACACATGTAGTTTAGGATATAACTTGTAATAGTAGTATATATAGTGTAGAAATACATCAGAGACTCTTTATTGAGTTCTCTTGTGATTCCTACAAAAATTTACCTTGTAAGATTACTTAGTATACCATTAACCATTTTAGTTAGTAGTTACTAGAACAATTCTCCTCTAAGTTGATCTGAAGGTTATAAAAACTATGAGAAGTAAGAATTTCAGCTTTGGCTTTGCTAAAGACATCAGTGAATTTGTATAGGAGGGATATTTGAAAGGTCAAGAGCCTTCACAAGTTGTACAGAGTTAGTCTGGATGTCTGAAGAGTGAAGATAGAGTTAAAATTTGTTAGAGCTTTGAAGTTTTGATGTATGCAAGAATGCTACAGCACTAAGATAGTGATGTTAGGTTACTCAGAAGTAAACACAGAGATCTCAGATACAGGCATAAAAACTACAGGGTTTAATGATTGCAAAGAGATATCAAGAGATGACAGAGATACCAATGATATGTTGGCTGTAATATGAGAGAAAGCAAGATTTTCCTACAAGGATAAACAGAAGTTAATCCACTTGTCCATTTAATCAGTGGTATCCAAGGACCAAAGAGCAAGAAGAATTAAGTAGAGTGACATAGAAGTTCAGATTCATATAATCACCAGTAGAGAAGATTACAGATAAGATAGCAATTTCAGAGATAGTATTGTTTGATAAGCTATCAAACAAGTGGAAGGCAATTAGCAGGATTGCAGATGTCTCCAAGGTATAAATATCTATAAATTTCAAGTTTACAAAGCAATAAGTAGACATAAAGTCAACTAGAGCTTGAAATATGATTTTATTAAGGTGATTCTGACCAAGGATTAAGAGAAAAGTAAGAGAAACAAAGAGAAAGTAAGAGTAAGAAAAAGTAGATACATTGAGTTAGATAGAACTTGTTGCATAGAAAAGTCCAATACAGCTTTTAGTTTATATAGAGTCTTGGTGGTCACTCTACATTTTTCTAAGGGCTTCTTAAAAGTAGCTGCAGGAGTGTCAGTAGCCACTGAAGCACTATAGTCTTTTCAAAGTAACTGTGATCTGCTTTTTAGAACAGAAGTTTAGCTTATACTACAATAGAGGCACATATTGTTCTTGAGATGTTTTTTGTGCTTATCACTGGTCAACTTGTTATTGTTGGCTAGCTTAGAAGAGAAATCCACATGTGGAGAACTAAACTATTTCTTGAGAGTGGAAGATAAAGAGTTAAATACCTTGAAAGATGACTATTTAGTAGATGAGGCTGTTGGAAAAATATTTATCTTATTTTGGGAGTCTATGATATTGCTAGCAGAAGATGCCTCATCTTGCTTCTAGAAGTGAGACTCAAGAGCTTTCTTTTCTACCTATCTTGTGTAGTAGTATTTATGGTCACACTCTCAGTAGTAATGATCAATAATCATTGATAAGATATATATCTTGGAACAAGATAAGTTTGTCTTGTTCCCAGATGGAGATTGGATCCTGGATTTGATTGGGGAGTTCTTAGTAATAGTAGTGGCAAAGAATACTATTTTCTTAACTTAACTAAGAGACATGGCACTGGTCTTCTTTATCTTGATGGTAGAATTTATGTACCATTTGCTAGTAATCTCTGCACACATGTTCTCTAGTATAATTACAATTATATTCTTGTTGGCTACTTTTGTCAGAACAAAATACTGGAACTAGTTCACTGTGATTATTTCTAGTCTAGTCTCCATACTAATACATCTCCATCCAAATTTCCCTACTCATGAGTGGTTTAATCACTATTTTATCAAGTGAACATTGTTCATACCTTTTACTACTTTCATACAAGTTTCAGAGAGTTCTAACAGCCTAGGAAAGGCTAGTGAGATGAGTATTAGTTGGTATCTTCAGTAATAAGGTTTAACTTGAGGGATGCCTTTAGAATGCATTACCTAAGATGGATAGTATTGTTAGAGACTTTTATGGAGCTTTGTAATCTATTCATTAGACTTTCCAAAGGAGCTTGTTACACAGTATAAAGATCCTTCCTAACTATATCCTTTTACATTTACAAGAGACTTTTTAGAGGTTTATATATTCTATTCTTCTTTTATACTATTATTTCTATCTCTTCTCTTGATTTGTGATACTAATATTATCCTCTTTGAATTCTTTAGTATATAGTTAAGGGCTAGTATTGCATAGTTCTTATTGTATCCTAGTATAATTTCTTTTTTACTTGACTTTTGTCATCTTATAGTATATAAAGTCTATATTATAAGTAGAAATCTTGTTGCCAGGTTTTATATAGAGATTATCCAATATGTTTGCCACTTTACTAATAGGGTCTAAGAGATCAAAATATTGATATAGCTTATCAACAAATAAGTTCCAATCAGAGAGCCAGTCTTAAAGAATGCTCTGGTCTTCCTAGATGAAGTCTACCTCAAACTAGTCCTAGGCTACTTCAGAAAGATAGGTCATTGCAAAATTGATTTTTGCAATGTCTATATCAAATTGCATGGGGTTTGTATAGAAATAAATATGATATTAGAACAAGAAATTATTGAGCTTGTTAGGCTCAGTGCTGCTAAATGTATTAGAAATGCAAGCTTTAATTTTCCTTGAATTAGTATTAGAACCAGAGATTTGATTAGTATTGAATAAATCAGCAATACTACTAAGAATGTTGGCCAGTTGTTTATTAGTAGAATCATTACTATACTAAGGTTTTGACTATAAGTAAGTCAAAGAGTGATGAGAATTATTAGGATGACTAGTAGTGGGAGCATCCTCTCAATTAAGATTATTATCTACAGAAACAATACTTGAGCCAGAGATAGGCAAAACTGTCCAAGCAGGTCAAATAGTATGAGTTGAAGACCTAGAAGATAATTGGTCTCTTGAGTAAATGTATCTTGATTATTGCAGGACATTTAGAGAATAAGTCCTAGAAAGATGTTTACTAAGACAAGAAATAAAATTGGAGGGTATTCCAAGTGGTAAAATCAGAGTTAATCCAGAATAAGTTAAAGAGTTACAGTAAGAAAAAGTTATTAGACTTGTTGAAGTGTGATTTAAGTGATTTGCAGACAGAACTATAACAGAATATTTAGCAAATGGAACTACTCAAAAGTGATAACAGACTTGAAAGTCTAATAATACTATTAAGCATAGTTTATACTAGAAGACAAAAGCTTATAGGGTTTACTCAGAAATATATAAAGTATGAAAACTATATAATAAGCTTAGTGATATAGATTTTTCAGAACAATCTTAGCTTCAGCTTATGTGCTATGCTATCTATATACTATATAATCACAACTTCAAAAAATAAATCAAAGTCTGAAGAGGATTAAGTGCTGATAATGGTTGTTACTGTTGAACATTGGAAATTGAGTTCACTTGAATATTTGATTATTAGACTAGCAAATTACAGTATAACTACTAGTCTTATATATAAGGAAAATAAATAGGAGATATTTAGGAATTTTAGTATATAGCCCCAAGTAGAGGTTTCAGTAATGAAATACTGAAAGAAGTCAAACAAGAGAACTCTACTATGAAAGGTTAAGTTTGATAAAAGTATTTCTATCATAAACCAAGCACTTGAGGAGTTCAGGATTATTATATCTTTATTATAGAAATATGTTACAGAAAGAATAGTTGCCATGGAAGATAAGATTTGTACTGGAATTGATAAAGATATTATTATAGAAGATAGTTTGCAGAATGGTTGAACTTAGTATATAATATAGAATACTAGTTCTGTTCAACAAGATAAATAGTATATTAAATGGTAGATGTGGTTATAGTAAATAGTCATTTGGTTAGTGCTGAATTTCAAAGAAGTTCTATTCTGTTATATTTTATTAGTGTCAAGTTTGATATATTGTTATCTAATACATTATTAACTTCTGAACACTATAAGAGAACCAGTATTAGAGCTGTAAATAATAGACTTGGTTTTATTTATTTTATATTTTATATATTTTTTATTTTGGACTTAGATGAAGAAGTATGACATTATCTATGTTGCTTCTTTCTCTCTTACCACCATCTTGCATGGTAGTGCCCATAAGAGAATTAGCAAATAAATTACTTTCTAGTACTACCAAAGCTCTTTCAACAAAGAAAATGTTTCCTAACAAGAATGTGGAAATGGTCATGGATTCAGTTGATAACCTCTTTAATAATTGCAACAATTATGATGAGGTGAGAGGTCACACCTTAGCATCTAGTATGCACCATCCAAGGTCTCTGTTCTTATCCTCAAGCAATAGCAAAGAGGACTATGCTATGAGAGTCCAAAGAGAAAGTGGCAGAATGGTCAAAGATGACTGGGACTTCAAAGAATAAAGATACCCAGGTCAGCAAGGTGGCTGAACCCCCCTACTAACTCAAGGCAACAACATGTTGAAAATATTGGCCTGGTCATAAACAACAATACTGTGTGTAATGACAATGTGTTCAACATCTAGTTGAACTATGACATCAACCAAGCCCTGGACCCTGAGTCTTAAGATGGCAACTTCCATGTGATATCACTTCATGGTTTTATAGAACACTTGGTATTGGACATCAAAAACATCAAGGAATTACTTATCAGGATGTACAAATATATTCTTGGTAAATCTATTGATGGTAACAATGTTAACAATGTTAAAGACCTTAAAGGCATTAGCATGGCCACCTAGGGATTCATCTCATCCCTCTATAAAGTGCACTGGGACATTTTGAAGGTGGATGACTCTAACATGTTGTTCAGAAACAAGGTAAAGTCTAAATTCAATCAATAGGCCATCAAAGAATCAGTCAACAAGAAAGATAATGACCTTATTAAGTTGTCTTATGTTTTTTGTTTTTCTCCTTCCATCCTAGCTAAGTCTCCAAAGAAGGTGAATGAATTATCCAAATTCTTCGAGAAAAACCCTCCTCTAGCACCAAAAAAATCTTACATATAGGTCTCATCAAGGTAGAATATGTCAAATATTGCAATGAAAACCCTTAAAATCAAAGACACTTTCCCAAATCTTCAAAATAAGAAGATCAAACAAGTCCAAAAACTTATAAGTGGCAATCATAAACCTAAGCCACACATTAACATGACTACCAAAGTGTCAAGAACAAAAAGTATAGACTTAGTTTTTTCTCATTTTCTTTTTTATCTTCTCTTTTTTTGATTTATTTTCGTATTTTTCTATTTATAGAACTTAGGGTTAGGATTAGTCATATGACACAAGAAAAAAGGCATAGAAGATTCTAGAAGAAGTGATGTCATACAGCATGTACACTACATGTTAACCTCATGCCTAACACATGGTGGTTTAGGGTAGGATGCACAGTAGTTAGCATAGACCATCTGAATAGGTATATAAGGTAGTCTACTTTGTATAGAGCTCTTTATTGAGTTCTCTTGTGTTTTACTCTAATACAGAAGTTTTGTTCTTTTATCTAACCCTAAGGATTTAAGATCATAACATAAAGATCCCTCTTGCAAACAAGTCATAGTACCAATGAATACTGATAATGCAAGAAAGTACATAAAGGATGCAAGTACTCATATTATTAACATCAACAGGGCTTTAAAAAGCATAAAGTCAAACATCATTGCCAACTTCATAAAACTTGATGATAAAGGCATTGTTATTTCTACTAATAATGTCACTAACCCTTCTGATCTTCAAGAAATCAAGAGATGTGTCAAGAACTCTCTGGTTGTTGAAGAAGATCAGATTAAATTCTCTAGGTTGCCACAATCAAAATCATACCTCAAGATTGTCAGTATTTCTTACATTTCCAATCAAACCAATACAAAACTTTCCCCTAACAAAGTTAAAAAAATCCTGAAGAATAGCCACATCTTCAATGATGTTGTCTTAGCCTCCAAGCATCGAATAATCAAGATTTTGCCTAAATCAGACATTTCCATTGTCTGGATTGACATATGGGATGCACAAAGTAGTGCAAAGGCTAAAAGCTTCATCAATAGGAGATTTAACATAGGAAACTTCATCACTACTATTTGAGGTATGAACATGAACCCTGGCATGCCACAGTGTAAAAACTGCTAGAAATGGGGACATACAGCTGATGTGTGCAAAATCCAGGGGTCTAAATGCATAAAGTGTAATAATCCTCACTTGTCCATTCATTACTGCCAATTTATGTGGTGCTGCAAAGCTAACAATAAAATCAATCCTCCTAGGTTAGAAACAAAGAAAGAGGAACTGTGCCTGCATTCATTCAAGTGTTCAAACTACAAAGGTGAACACCAAGCTGACTCTACTGATTGCCCATTCTGGAAATACAAATTCAACAAGGAATGGCATACTAAAGAATATAAAGATCTTTTCACAAAATGTTTGGAAAAATAATCTTATCATGAATACTATTCTCAAGGTCAATATCAATTTTGACATTGTCTTCATCCAAGAACCATCTTGGTCTACTATTTGCTCTATTCCTAACTCTAGAAACTGTAAAGGAGAATCTTTAGTTGGCATGGTAAACCATCCCAATTGGCTAACATTCGCTAGAACTTCAGAATCAGAGAATGACTTTCCTAGAGTCATCATTTATATTAATATTAGACCAGCTTCTCTTTGCTTTTCTCTTTGCAAAGATATTATTAACTATAGAGACATTTTTTTAGTATCTTTTTTCAACAACAATGACATTTTCTGGCTTATGAATGTTTACTTAGACTCTTCCCATATGGCTTTAAAGTATCTCAAGGATACTGAAGCTTATATCCATAATCTTTTAATTATAACTGGTAACTTTAATATTTGAGACAATTTGTGAGATCTGTTATTCCCTCACCATTCTTTCATTAGTGATGATCTCCTTATTATTGCAGACTCCTTTAATTTAGAACTTTCATTCACTACTGACCCTATCCTGACTAGATATTCCAATAATATAAATGATTCAAACTCAGTCATCAATCTCATGTTTCTTCATAGTGGGTCAAGTGAACTTAACAACTACTTTATTCATCTGGATTGGTGATTGACATTAGACCATGCTCCTCTTACCATCAATATACCCATCATTGAAGAAAGCACTAATACTACCAAATGCTCAATCATCAAAGATAGCAAGAAGGAAGTATTTTTCATCAAAGAAGTTACCACTTCTGTCAGAAACCTTAATATATCCAACTTGCTAAATATTGCCAGCTTGGACAGTGTCATTAACAAGTTCGCTAGTGTGGTCAACAATGCCTGGGAAAAGAACTCCAAAATCATCAATATTACAAAGCACTTCAAGATTTGGTAGAACAAAGACTGTAGAAGGGATCTAGAAAATTACAGGTTGATAAAAAGCCTGGAAGATTGGAAAACCTTCCGTCAAATGGTCAAGAACACAAAACATTCATTCTTCAACCTCAAAATTCAGGAAATCACAAACAAAAAGTGTAGCTCTTGGGAACTAATGAACTAGGTCAATAAGCAAAAACTCTTGTTAATTGAAATGGTTAAGTACAACAACCAACCATGCCTTGAAATTAATGATCTGTAGCATGTGCTTCATTTTTCCTTCAACACAGCCTAACATCATTGCATTGAAGAAAACATACTTGAGGAAATTGACTTGGCCACACCTTTAATTTGGACACCTTTCTCCAAAGAAGAATTTATTAGGGTGATCACTAAGTGCAATAACTTATCCACTTCTGGCTTTGACAGACTTTCATAGAGCCATCTCAAATACATGCTTAAGGACAATAGATGCTTACAAAACATAATCAGAATTACTAATGCTTGCCTAGACCTAGGTTACTGACCAACCCACTTTAAAATTTTGACTACCATTGTTATCTCTAAGCCCAACAAAGTATCATATGATATGCTCAAATCTTTCAGACTGATCATTTTGCTTAACACCTTGGGCAAGTTGATCAAAAAAGTCATTGGCAAGAGACTCCAGTTCCAGGCAATCTCCAACAACTTTATTCATTAGAGTCAACTTAGAGGTTTTAAGTCCAAGTCCACAACTGATGCAGGTATAGCATTGACTCATTTTATTCACATAGAATGGGTCAAGAATTTGTTGACTAGCATCCTTGCTTTTGATATTGCCTAATTCTTCCCTTCTCTCAATCATCGTCTTCTGGGGAAAGCAGGTTTTGATCTATGAGTTGTAAATTTCTTTTCTAATCACTTTGTAGGCAGAAGAACACAGTACTTTTGGAACTTGTTCATGTCACCATCATTTGATGTGAATGTTGGTGTAGGTCAAGGCTCTGCCCTCTCACCTATTCTCTTGGCTTTTTATCTCTCTCCTTTCTTTCATATCCTAGAAAATCAATTAAAAATCCTAAAAATTCCAAATTCTATCTTATTTTTTGTAGACAATGGTCTCCTTGTTGCCCAGAGCAAATACCTTTTTCTTTCTAATTCATTTCTCTTTTGTAACTACAATGTAGTTTCAAATCTTCTCTTAAAATTCAGTCTTATAGCTAAACACTCAAAAACTGAAGTCTTTCATTTCACTAGATCACAAAGCTCATTCAACTCCCCTCTGATTGACTTATCATCTATTGGTGGACCTATCCTATGCCTCAAGGATTCCTGAAAATACCTAGGATTTATCTTTGATAAAAAATTATTATTTTATCAACATATTGATTTCTTTTCTAATAAGGTGATCTCAACAGTCAAGTGCATAAAAATTCTTGGAAATTCAGTCTGAGGTTTGAATCCACATCAAAAGTACCTGTTATACAGAAGTTACATCCTCTCAATTACTCTTTATGATTTTCAACTCTAGTACTATAACAGAGTCTCTTTGTCCTATTCTCTGAAGATAATAGGCAAAATGCAAAGAAGAGCCACCATTTAGATACTAGGAGCTTTCAAAACATCCCCTTTTTGGTATTGAAGCTATTGCAGGTCTTATCTCTATCAACCTGTATCTCTAGAAACTCAGTGGGAGACCACAACTTCGAGCACACTCCTTTTCTTCCAATCACATTATCCAATCCCTCATAGAGCCTAGATCAGGTTCATCAAGTGGTCATCATTTGTTTTTACTTGGAACACTAACAAAACACCAATGTAAACTAATCAAAGGTCTATTAGTTGATATGGACAACAGGTTCAACAAAGTATTCCCTTTATTTAGCTCTCTCCACTCTGAATTATCTCCTGGTAACAGAGTCATTGACAAGTTTCCTAGTCATTTTTCTTTTCATTTATTTAATAAAAATAAGGACATTAACTTCAAAACATGTATTTAGCAACTTGACAACTTTGTTAAAGTTGAAAGCAGTGGACTTAATTTATTTTTATTTTCCTTTTGATTTATTTTCCATTTTTCCATTTTTAGAACTTAGGGTTAGGGTTAGAGTGACAAGATCATGCAGTCACATCAGATGACATGGTCACAAATCATAAAACATATAGAAGGTTCTGGAAGGATGACGTCATATAATGTATGCAACACATGGCTGTTTAGAGTAGGCTAGAAGTAGTTAGCATAGACCATATGGTTTTAGTATATAAGGTAGACTATCCTATACAGAGTTCTCTATTGAGTTCTCTTGTGTTAACCTAATACAAAGTTTTTTTCATTGACCAGCTCTAAGGTTTTTGAGTCGTAACAAACTTGGTGTTTGATTCTTCAAGTGTTCCTTTGTATGCACTTATCATTATGGATGCTAGTGTTAAAAACAACATCACAATGTCTATATCCTACACACATATCCACAACAGATCCATCATGAAAACTCTTCATCATGCAGTTAATGTTATAAGTACAGAGGCTGAGCTGTTTACTATCAAATGTGGTATCAACCAAGCCACAAATCTTAACAATATTTTAAAAATCATTATTGTCACAGATCTGATCCACTTGGCCAAAAAGATTTTTGACCCATCATCCTATCTGTACCAGATTCATGCAGTTGCAATTCTCAATGAACTTTGTACATTCTTCTTGCATCATCAAGAAAATTCAATCAAATTTTGGGAGTGCCCTAGTCATAGCAATTGGGTTCTTCACAAAGCTGTGGATAAGGGAACAAAATCTTTTAACCTCATACCACTATTCCCATGCAAATCATTTTGGGACTTTAGCAAAAAAAACAAATGCAATGACATTGTGAACAAGTGGAAAATGATATTCCAAGCATCAGACCTCAAGGGGAAATAATTTCTCAACCTCCTTGATAATGATAAAAACATTTTAGAACTATCTTACATCAAAGATGGGTCATAGTTAAAGTTTTTTAGCTATTCTAATACTTTGTGTGCAAGAGCTACAAGGGCAATCACCAACCATGCTTCTATAGGTGAATATAGACTTAGATTCTTCCCTAGGAAAGAATTTAGCTGTCTATGTAGGTTTTACTCCATCGAATCAAGATGTTACATCCTTTACAAGTAAAAAAGGTTTAACAAGTATTAGAATCCAAGAAGAGATTTGATTAGTCATTTTGTCAAGTTTCTTGAATTCATATAACTTGAGATCTAAATCATAATATTAAGTTTGACTATAGAGAGTAGTAAAGTTTTGGATATTTTGACTTTCAGAAAATAAAAAAATCATGAGGTTTGATAGAGCCTTTATAAACTAACTTCTGAGATATCCAAGACATTTGTTTTCTAACTTCCAAATAGGACTCTAATATATCTAGGTATATTTCTGTATTTATGATCATTCATATGTAAGAGTACAAAACAATGGACTTTATTTTATTTTATTTTATTTTATTTTTTATTTTTATTTTCATTTAATTATTTTATATTTTTCTATTTTTAGAACTCTGGGGTTAGGGTTAGAAGTGATCAATCACACTGTCACACAAGTCACATCTGATGGTGTGGTCACAACATTAATCACAGAACTTGAAAGAAGGGAGTAAAAGGTTCTGAAACAAAGTGATGTCATACAACATAGACACCACATATTGGCCTCATGCTTTACACATGGTCATTTAGGGTAGGGTGCACAGTAGCTAGCACAGACTATCTGTACAAGTATATAAGATAGACTATTTTGTAAAGGGCTTTCTATTAAGTTCTCTTGTGTCTTTTCTAATACAAGAGTTTGATCTTTAAATCTACTCTAAGGTTCTAAGGTTATAACATCATACATAGATCAGCCTCTCATGTTTCATCTTTTAGTAACTTATCACCTAGATTTCTAGTCATTTTATATTTTAGAAACTGTCTCCATAATGTTTTCTTAATTATTTCTTATATTATTACTGTCTTAGTCATAGTTTTCAACTACAGACTTAGTATATAAGACTTAGTAGATACTCTGTAGTTTCCAGTCTGGAGATCAACTAAAATTCCAACTAAGATTTATCTAGACTCCAACTGGAAATTCTCTAATCCTTGTTAAATCCTAATCTTCTAAAATTATGACTATATAATAAGTAGTAGACATAATATATAAGTTGAGGTCAAGGTTATTTTCTATTATCATATTGTCTATCTACAGATAAACTTCTAATCTTGATCTGATCTCAAATACTTACTCAAGCTTATGGATTCCCACATCTGTTTCTTAAATAAGTTCCCATACTTAATCTAATCCCTTTCTGCTATAACTGATTATAGATATCTGTTTAAAGCAAGTTCTGTCCTATTTCCCATCTACTGTCTTAACAGCTTAGATGCTTGAATTGTAAGCAAAGATAGGTTCTCTTGTATTTATCTTCCCTCCTAGATTCCTGTATCTTAAAGTAATAGTGATTGGACAAAACTTGATAGTTTAAAATTTAACTACTTAAATAAACTGTAGAGCTTTAAAGTTGAGTTAGTGAAACTTTGCTACTTTATCTAGTACAAATACTTCTGAGGTGTTCTTCTAAGAGTTCTTCTCTAAACCAAAGCCCTTCTACTTGATCAGGTATTAATATCTTTATTAATACCAGTAACTGTCTAAAATCTTCTTGATCTTTTATTCTCATCTGTCTATGAGAATGAAGTTAGACAAAGGGTCTGGGTGTCTATCAGAAATTGGATCTTTGAAAGTAGTAGTCAACTTGACAATGTTAAAAATTGGATGCAGTTTTCTTATAACAGATAGAAGCTTTAGACAGTAGGCTATCAATTTTACTTGCTTCTCTATTAGATAGAGTCTGAAATATTGATAAGATAGTTTAGTAAAGAAGTTTGTAGTCTAAATATCTGTAAATTTGAGATAAATTTTATTACTAGGCTCAAAGATTAGGGCAGAGATCTGTTGTCAGTCATAGTGAAGTTTTATATCTTTCCAAGACTTGCAAATAGCTAACTTTTCTTTTTTTAATGTAGACTTTATTTATATTGTGAATTTTGTGACTATTAGACTTAAAGACAATGGACTTGTTTTTTTCTATTTTTCTTTTATTATTTAAATTTCTCTTATTTTTCTATTTCAATTTCTTTCAATTCTTTTTTGAATTTTAGATTCAGTAAAAAAGAGATAATATAACTGTTACAGCTATTATAGTAATGTGACAAAGTATGAATACTGTCACAAGTATGTCATACAGTCACAGTCACAATATCATATGATACATAGAAGAAAGAATGACATATATAATATAATATAATAATTTTTATATATAACTTATAATATTTAGAATAAATGTAAAGTATACATAGATTATATATTAAAGGTATATAGAGCAGACTTACCTATACTAGAAGTTCTACTGAGTTCTCTTGTATTAATCAATATAAGATTTCTCTTTTGTCCAAACTTTTTATCTTTGACTTCTATCAGTGAGGCTCAAAACTTATACAAAGAACATAACCTGTGTTTAAAAAGAATAAATATTTACTAAATAGGAATATATAGATAATTGTTATGCTAAAACTCTACTATAAACAAAAGATCACACCAGTCACTCTACTTTCATTTATAAACAGTCAAAAGTATTAGTCTAGTTTTTGCTTAACACACTCTATCTGTCCATCTAATTATAGATGTCAAGCTATGGAGAAAACAATCTTGATACTTAGCAAGTAATATAACTTCTTAGTAAAATAAACAACAAACTGCAAACTTCTGTTTGAGACTACATGAGTAGGAAGACCATACAATTTCCAAATGTTGTGTAGAAAGAGTCTTGCTGTATTCTCTGCAGTGACTATCATATGTGTTAGAATGAAATATATCCTTTTAAATACTGAATTGGCTACCATTATGACTACATCAAAGCCTATGAACTCTAAGAGTTTGATAACAAAGTTTATACTAATAGTTTTTTATCTTGCATCTAGTTGTCAAGATCACAAAAAGTAGACTTTGTTTCTTTTTATTTTATTTTTTCATTTTTAATTTCTTTTGATCTATTTCCCACTATTTTTCTATTTTTAGAACTCTGGGTTAGGGTTAAAAGTGATTGGTCATGCTGTCACATCTGTCACATCTGATGGTGTGATCCCAACATTGATTATAGGACTTAAGAGAAAGAAGTAGAAAGTTCTAGAACAAAGTGATATCATATAACATGAACACCACATGTTGATCTCATGCTTTACACATGGTCATTTAGGATAGGGTGCACAGTACTGAGCATAGACCATCTGTAGAAGTATATAAGGTAGACTATTTTGTAAAAGAACTCTCTATCGAGTTCTCTTATATTACTCTAATGCAAGAGTTGTTCTTTTATCCTACTCAAAGGATTTAAGATCATAACACTAGTACTAATAATGGATACAGCTTGCTGAGAGGTAGATATAAGGTTAGTTTAGTATGCAAACAGAAATTACAAGTACTAATATATTGACTTATATATCTCAACATTTGAAATTACCAGAAATTTTAAGAGATTAGTTCCAGAGTTTTTCATTTGTCTGAATACCTTTAAATTGTGATGCAATGTGACCACTCTTCTATAGAGGTCCACTGTTATGACTTAAAACTTAGTAATTAGTCAAAAGAAGAATCTTGTATAAGATTTATATAAGAGAATTCAATGGAATTTCCATTACAAACTAGTCTGCTTTATATACTTCAGACCATAGTCTGTGTACATCTTATAACTAACTTATCCTAAAGTCTATATATTCTCTATAAGACTAACATATTATAACTATACTATATGATGTTATCTGTTCTTGAACACTTTCTAATCTTTTCTATGTTATATTATCATGTGATCTGTAATATATGTGACTATCCTATGATGTTACAAACTCAAGCCCTTAGAGTTAGACAAGAGAAAGAACCTTATATTAGAGTTAATACAAGAGAACTCAATAGAAAGCTTTGTACAAGCTTGTCTACCTTATATACTAATACCTAATGGTCTGTGCAAGCTATTTCTAGCCTATCCTAAACAACCATGTGTATGCCTTAAGGTCAACATGTGTTCTACATGTTATATGACATTATCCTTCTATATATCATATAATTTATAACTGTTACTATCACCATATCATCTGATGTGACTGATGTGTGACTGAGTGATGTCATCACTAACCCTAACTCTACATTCTAAAAATAGAAAAATGAAAATAAATCAAAAATAAAATAAAAATAAAAATAAGAAAATAAAAAAAAGCTAAGTCTACTTTCTGCAATCTTGATATATGATAGGTGTTGTACATTTATTATAATTTGTAACATCACAGTCCTTTATTTAAGTCTAAAATAGAAAATAAAATAAAAACTAAAAAAAATCAAAATGAAAAATAAAATAAATAAAGTTTATTGTCTTTAACTCTGATATCTATAATGTTAGAAATATATAAAACAACAAGGAATCTTCATTCTCAGATCACTCTGTTGAGCATAATAACTTTACTATAGACTATTAGAGTCTCTTTGCAGCTCTTACTATAGGTTCTTTCTGTTTACCAAGTTGATTCCTATATCCTATATCTAATATTCTTTAGAAGCATTTTCTTCTCAATATTTTCTTCTTACCCTCTACAACCACTTCTTCTAGTACTTGAACAGTAGAAAACTCTAGCTTAAGCAATATCATGTTTTGGTTATTCTAGAACTCAGTTTTATAATCAACTTATTGTGAAAGTACATTAGACTTCTCCATAAATCTTCCAGAATAATGGTAAAATACTTAAAATTCTTATGATCTGTTCAAATTTTGACTAAAGCTATAGCTTTCTCCAAGAAATAACACTATTTTACCAGTATATAGATAATTACAAGTATCTTCTTATTATATATCTTATAGTTACATTCTACTAGAGAGAAAAACTTGCTTAGAAATGTAACTAGATACTATTTATTATCTTTTTTCAAGGCTTGGAAAAGTATAGTCTTTATTGTAAAATCAGAGCTATTAGCTTTAATATGGAAGGAAACAAAAGTGTCCAGAAAGACTAGTACTAGTGTTATAGTAATAGTGTCATTTAGTAAGTCAAAGGCTGCTTGTTATATAAAGCTCTATATCCATAACTTTGCATAATGTTGAAAAGAGGTCTAACAATCTTAAAAAAGCTACAGATAAACCTCTGATATAAGTTGGTGAAACTAAGAAATGCCTACAACTCTGTATAGATGGTTGGTACAGGCTAATTATAAACAGGCCAATTGTAAACTCTAGCTATCTTAATAAGATTTATTTTGACATGATTTTCTAAAATAACTAAGCCCAAGTACTCAATGTGTTGCTTATTAAATTCATACTTTTTTGGAGCATAGGAATAGCTTGTGCTTAGTCAGAATCTCCAGAAATATCAGAGAGGTTACTGTTATTATCAGTATATTATTTTATTTTAAGTATAGTGAACCTATTTACTAACAACTAGAGCACATAATTTACTAGTTACTTCATACAAAATCCTATCTATAAGAGTTCTTACTAAAATCATTTAGCTCTTTGGATTCTAGCTGCTATTTTACTTTTATATTTTTTAATATATTTAAATCTTCTATTAATTCCTCCTATTGCTCAGCAGTTAGTTGCCAAATATCCAATCTTACTAGATATTTACAGATCATATAGTTCAAATATTTAATCATAGCAGTAATATTATTTAGCAAGGGTAAAGTGGGATTTCTGAACTGTGTCTACATTCATAGAGATACTAGACAAGAACACTGGCAGTGGCTGGTGATGTGGCAACTACTTATCACAATAACAAATGATAACACAAACGAGTAAATCTTTTAGTAAGATATAGAGTGGGAAGTTCACAAGAGAACTCAACAAGGAGTCTCTGCTCAATTAGAGTCCTATATATACAAAGTACTTATGGTCCGTGCTA
>Ga0157359_1000353_pt1 | contig 16174 bp, 10 predicted proteins | sample AttcapACBM3_FD_111482 | JGI IMG/M metagenome (GOLD analysis project Ga0157359, IMG submission 111482) | Fungus gardens microbial communities from leaf cutter ant in Botucatu, State of São Paulo, Brazil - Atta capiguara ACBM3 | ecosystem: Host-associated > Fungi > Mycelium > Unclassified ...
CCTCGAATGTGTACTTCTGGCTGTGGTCTTTTTTGTGCCACAGCTTGTAATTTTGCTAACAATATTTCTTTATTCGGTACATAACTTTCATTCCAGAAAATGTCTCCTTTTTTATTCACTGAAAGCTGGATGTTTTCAGGTGTAGTTGCATACGGAGTATTTTTTTCTTCTGGCAGTTTCACCGGAACAGTATGTGTAACTACCGGAATCGTAATTAGAAAAATAATAAGTAAAACTAACATGACATCAACGAGAGGCGTCGTGTTAATTGTTCCAATCATTTCTTCATCATCTTCAGAACCAACACTCATACCCATAATGTGTGCTCCTGATTATTTGATACTGCGGTTAACAGAATTATTGGTGTTAATTTCTCCGCTTAATAAAACTGCATGTAAATCTGAACCAAATGAACGAACGTTTTCCATTACTGCTTTATTGCGACGAGTCAACCAGTTGTAACCTAGTACAGCTGGTACTGCGACTGCTAGACCAATAGCGGTCATAATAAGTGCTTCACCAACTGGGCCTGCAACTTTATCAATAGATGCTTGACCTGAAATCCCGATTGCAGTTAACGCGTGATAGATTCCCCATACTGTTCCGAATAGACCCACGAAAGGTGCTGTAGATCCAACGGTTGCTAAAAAGGCTAAACCTCCACCTAAGTGGTTTTGTACTTTTTCAATTGCCCGTTGTATTGAAATGCTTACCCAAGTATTAAAGTCAATTCGTTCAAGTAAAGAACCGCCGTGTGACTTAGTCGAGTTAATACCTTTTTCTGCAATAAAACGATATGCGCTACTTTGTTCTAGACCATCAGTGGCATTATCAAGAGAAGTCGCTTCCCAAAAACTTTTTTCTGCTTCTTTGCCTTGGCGTTTTACTTTTGCCTGTTGCAAGAATTTAGAGACAATGATGTACCACGTACCAATTGACATGAGTACTAATATAAATAGGGTAGATTTAGCAACTAAATCACCTTCACGCCAAAGAGCTTCTAGGCCATACGGGTTTTTAACAGTTTCACTTGTTGCAGGTTTTGGTGGTGGGGTTGGTGTATTTGCGTTTGAAGCCGCTTCAGTGGTTGCTGTTGCAACAGGAGCATTGCTCGTTTCTTCCGCAAAAACTGTGCTTAATGGAAGCAATGAACATGCTGCGATTAAACTTGCAGAAGCGAAACGTACTAGTGGTTGAGTTGATTTTTTCATCATATTATCTCCAATATTTTTAATTTCTTACTAATTTGATCGTTTATTCAATTACAAATGGATATTCAATTTCATACCAGTCCTGCTGAGGCACGCCATCTTTCATTGCTGGTTTGAACGTACATAAGCTGTAAGCTTTAGTTGCCGCCTTATCTAAGGTTTTGCTACCACTCGATTTTTTCACTTTGGCATCAATGACTTTGCCCGAAGTATCAACCAGAACACGTATGCGCACCGTACCTTGCTCTTCATTCATCAGTGCTTCACGTGGATATTCAGGTTTTTCACAACCCGCGGAACCTTCTGAAACACCATGAGTTGCGCCAGCTGGTTTAGGTGCAGGAGCAGCCGCTGCCGGAGCGGGTGCTGCAACTGGACTTGGCGATGGCGCACTAGGTGCAGCCGGCGCGGCTGGAGCTGGAGTTGCAACTTTAGTTGGTTGAGCTACCGGAGTCGTTTTTTGTACCGGAGTGGCTACTTTCTCAACTTGCTTAGGTGGTTCAGGAGCCTTGGCAACTTTTTCTACCATTTTGGGTGGTTCAGGTGGCTTTTCTTTAGGCTTAGGCTCCTCTGGTTTTGGTGGAGGAGGCGGTTTTATATCCTGAATAATTTGTAATTCCACAGGTTTTTCTGCTGGTTTTTGAATATTGTTTGCTAAACCTGACATCAGAATATAGGCAACAAGAAGATGCAGAAAAAGTACTGCGGCAATACCAATAAGGCGTTTGGCAGATTTATTTTCTATGTCTGTAAAAGTCATGCCCATAGTTACTCCTGAAACTGTAGACAAACAATTTTTTGAAATGACTGTTTGCTAAGAATGAGTATTTGTTCTGCAAACTAACTGTTGAGGGCTAGATTTGCAGAACAACCATTTAGAACTTATATGTACCTCGTACAAAATAAGTACGTCCTAAAGGATCTGCGTAACGTGGGTCATATCCCATTTGGAAGTTATCAATTACGTTAGAAGCAGGTGGGTCTTCATCAAAAATATTTTTAATGCCTGCTGTTAACTCTAGATTTTTAAAGCCTTTGTAAATGCCTGAAATATTGTAGGTTGTATAATCACTTACTCTATGGTTTTGATCATTCGCGTTTTGATCTTGATAACCGCGTGAGAAGTTTTGTTGTAGGTTTAATGCCCAGTTTTCATAGTTCCAGTTTAAGTTGGCAGTATGTTTCCAGCGCAAAATAATTGATTGATAATCTAAACCGCTATATGACCCTGCAACACCTTTCCAGTCACCCCCTGGTTCAGATTGATATTTGTAATCTGTTACATATGTGCCATCGATATTGAAACCAAAGCGACCTGTAGCCGTCATTGGAGAAACCCAACTTAAACCCACATCAAAACCGGACGTTTTAATACCCCCTAAATTTTGTTGTGTGGTAATAATATAATTTAGTGAACCATCAGAATTACGTACAAATTTATCTGCATATTTCACCGGATCCGCAAAAATAGCAGCTTCAGATAGTGTGGCAATTTGCTTATCTACTTCGATGTTGAAGTAATCAAGAGTGAAGGCTAGGTTTTTAACAGGTTCAAATACTAAGCCTGCTGTAAAAGACGTTGACTCTTCTGGTTTAAGATTTTTGTTCCCACCATTTTGGCGTTTGAACTGCATATTACAGTCACGTTCTTGTTTACCACCGGGTTGTACAACTCCACCAGCGCAAAGTGCTGGGTCGTCATATGTTCCACCTGTATTTGTTACTGAGTTTGGCCCATCAGCTTCCCAAAGTGTAGGTGCTCTGAAACCTGTACTATAGGTTGTACGGAACATGAGTTGTTTAATTGGTTCCCAACGAAGTGCAAACTTTGGATTAAATGTATTACCAAAATCGCTGTAGTCATCATAACGGGCAGCAATTTGAGCTTCTAAAGTTTTGTGTAGTGGAATATGAAACTCGGTAAATACCGACTTAATATTACGATCGCCTTTATTTTCTGGTTCGTTCGGATCATTACCCGTACTAGGAGCTAACCGAGCAACATCTGCAATAACTTTTGAAGTCCAATCTTCATAACGATAGCTTGCCCCAACGGCGAATCCTACATCACCTGCTGGTAGCTTAAATATAGGTCGGCTTGCAGTGAAATCAACAGTGGTTGTATCAAGGTTGGCTTTTAAATATTTACCTTTAACACCTAGCTGATCCCATACGCCAGCATCTTCAGGGTTCTGAGGTCCAAATGGGTTTAAAGTGCCATTGTTTAAAGCTTCTTGAGTTTTGTCATAGTTTAAATAGCCACTTAAGATTGCATCGGAAGCACTACTATGTGCATAGGTCACCCCTGAATTAATATCCCAACCATGCGTTTCACCTTCTATACCAGCAAATACCCGGTGTGATTGGTTAATGCTGTTGCTGATACGATTACCAGCTTGTGAGCGTAAGTAAAGATCAAGGGGGCCCGATGCTCCAGCAAGAGCAGGGGTTATGCCATTTCCTGGGTAATATTTACTGCTAGGGTCTAGGCTTAAATCAAAAAATACATCTGGTGCGACCGAAGTAGTGACCTCATTTCTTGCATATAAATATTCTGCAATCGCATTAAAATTGTCACTAAGTTTAAAAGTGGCACGCCCCATTACAGAAATATCTTCTGTCTTTGGAACAATTCCAATGACGGCTTGGCTGTTATATCTACATGTTTTGCCATCAGGACTGGTTACTAGAGGATCATTGCCACAACCTGTAGCTGCATAAGGATTACCTAGGCCAGGGACATTGGCAGGGAAGGAACCACTACTGGTTTTATTTACACCTAATTCAGGTAAGATACCTCCGCGTCGGCTAACCTTACGGTCTTTGGCCATGACATCGTCACCTTTTCGATAATCGACAACCCCAAAAACGTTAAAGCCATTTTCCTCTAAATCACCAAAACCACCAAAGATACTGTAGTCTTGTTGATCTCCACCTTTTTCCTCTGGTTTTTGATACCCAGCGGTTAAGTTAAGACCCGTAAACTGCTTTTTAGTAATGAAGTTAATAACCCCACCGATTGCATCTGTTCCATAAATGGAAGAAGCACCATCACGTAAAACTTCAATACGATCTAGCATGGCGAGTGGAATAATATTTAAATTTGTCACGCCACTATCGTATGCATTTGCAGCCAACCTACGACCATTCAGCAAAATAAGTGTCTTATTTGAACCTAAAGCTCTTAAGTTTGCTGCTGACCCTACAGTTTTACTAGTACCTACGTTATTTGCAGTGACAAAGTTCGATTGGTTTGCGCTAATCTTGGCTAAAGCTTCTTCAGTTGTAGTTACCCCTTGTTTTAAAATTTCATCAACTTTCACTACAGTAATGGGTGAAGCACTTTGTGCGGCAACACCTTTGATTGAAGAGCCTGTAACGGCAACTTTTACCACTTTTGCAGGTTTATCATCGTTACTTGATTGATCGGTTTCTGCTGCTTGTGCCATGGTAAGACACATCATGCTTAAACTAAGGGTGCTTAATTTAAGTATTGTTTTGCCGATCTTGGGGGTTACCTGAGATCGAACATTGTATTTTTTTTTTCATCGTGGATTTGATCCCTTTTTGTTGTAGTTAGCGATATTGCTGGAATGGTTTTAAGCAAAGCAAGTGCCAACTATATATTTTTCTTTTTTTAGTTTATGCAAAATATTGATAAATATTGATTTTATTATGTTTGAGCGCAATGCTTGTAGTTTTATTAAAGTGAAATAAATTTTCCATTTGGCAAATTTTTTAAGATTGGCGAAAAGTTTCAAATTAATTTGTATAAAAAATATACATTGTTTGATTCTTCACATACTTAATAAATAAAAATGTATCGTTTTAGAACTTTTTTCAATGTAATGTTATATTATCTGGCATAATAAAATTTATTATTATTTTATTTAATATCAAGTCTTTATTTTGTTATTTTGAGTGTGTTGCTACTGTTTAAATTTGACTCATAATGAATCAGTCATGTGTTTTTTCTGTGCATTTAGGATGCTAAATGATTAACATATGCAAATATAATATTTGGCAAAAAGTGACTTTTGTTTATATAGTTCAAACGGATTTAAGTACCTAATAAAAATATGAATTTCTAATAATCTTAAATATTTTATTATGAATACCAATAGATGGCATGAAATTCGCTTTATATTCAGTAGTTACAAATACTGGGTGCTTGAATTTATTTTTCCATTTGATCAAATAAAAAGATGATAAAGGAAAGTGAATTCCCAATCCTAAATAGGCCTATCTGCTGAAAAAAGAACTTTTCTTATGCGGATTTAGATGTTACTCAAAAGGTTAATATCTTTTAAAAAAATTAGTTATGTGGATATGAACTTGAAATTAAAATTTTTTAAGCTCGCCATTTTAAGTTTGGCTATTACATCAATTCCATGTGCTTACGCAGTTACGCCAGCACAACCAAACAAGATTTTGCATGTTGCCTATGAAGCACCTGATGATGGTTTTGACATGGTTAAAACCACCAATTTCTATAGTGCAAGTATTGCAGAAGCTATTTTTGAACCTTTACTCAAATATGACTATTTAGCTCGTCCTCTACAACTGGTTCCATATACGGCAGAAACTATGCCTAAGGTTGAACAAGACGGCAAAGTTTATATATTTAAAATTAAACCAGGGATTTATTTTACAGATGATCCTGCTTTTAAAGGTAAACGCCGTGAACTGGTGGCCGAAGATTATGTTTATTCAATTAAACGTATTTTAGACCCTGAAAATAGAGCACCTTCCGTTTCTTTTCTTGATGGCAAATTAGTTGGAGCTGATGCAGTTATAGCTCAAGCAAAGAAAACTGGAAAGTTTGATTATGCTGCGCCAATTGCAGGGCTTAAATCGATTGATCGATATACTCTACAATTTACTTTAACACGGCAAGACTTTAATTTTCCTTACATTCTTGCCTATATTACATTTGGGGCGGTTGCTAAAGAGGTTGTTGATTATTACGGTGACCGGATTGGTATGCATCCGGTTGGTACCGGCCCTTACATGTTGAGTAAATATGTCCCAAGAAGTAAAGTCGAGTTGGTTGCCAATCCTGATTATCGTGGTTTTGTCTGGAACTTTAAGTCTACAGGAACTCCTTGGGATAACCAACTTGTTAAAGAAATGTCTGGAAAGAAAATGCCGCAAGTTGGCAAGGTGGTGGTCAGTATTATTGAAGAGCAACAGTCACGATGGTTGGCTTTTCAATCTGGTCAATTAGATTTTGACAAACTTACAGCCGATGCTGTTCCTCAAGCCTTAGATGGAAATCAACTTAAAACTTCTTTTCAGAAAAGAGGAATCAAGCACTATCCAAATAAAGATCCCGAAATTACCTATACCATGATGAATATGCGGGATCCGGTCATTGGTGGTTTTAGTCCAGAAAAGATAGCACTTCGTCGAGCAATTACTTTGTCCTATGACCAAAAAGAAAGCATTAAACAGGCATATAAAGGTCAGGCAGTTAGAGTAGAAATGTTTATACCTGAGGGTGTAAATGGGTATAACCCAAAGTATAAAAGTAGCGTAGGATACAATCCGCTATTAGCAAATAAACTACTTGATTATTATGGTTATAAAAAAGGGGCTGATGGTTATCGGACATTACCAAACGGCAAGCCTTTAGTTTTAAAAATTAATAATGAAAATAGCTCGGCATCAGTTATTCATTCGGAACTCTGGAAAAAAAATCTTGATGCGATAGGCATTCGTGCTGACTTTAAAGTCAGTAACTTTGCAGATAACTTAAAAGCCGCAACTCAATGTAAATATATGATATGGAGCGGGGCATGGATTGCTGACTATCCTGAAGGAGATAATTTTGCACAATTACTATATGGACCAAATGCTGGACAGGGAAATCATGCTTGTTATCAATCTAAAACATATGATGCTCTCTATACTCAGGCCATTCATTTACCACCGCAACAACGACTACCATATTATGAAAAGCTTAATCGCCAGATCGAAGCTGATAATCCTTGGATTGTTCATGTAACTCGAATTCGTAATTGGTTAATACAGCCACAAGTTCAGGGTTTTAAAGCTCATCCGATGATGAATACAAACTGGCAATATCTTGATATTACCCCTATTAAAAAATAATTTTAGATAAAGATCATCATGACTGAAAATTTAAAACAAAAGTTCAAGCACTGTAGTGTAGGTCTATTATTTGCCAGTATGGCATTAACGGGCGCCACGACTATTTTTGCCAAAAGCCCAGCCGATCCAAATAAAGTTTTACATTATACGTTCCCAACAGCTGAAACAGGTTTCGACCCAGCTTATATCCATGACTTATATTCGGCACATGTAACCACGTCGATATTTGAAACTTTATATACCTATGACTATTTAGCAAGGCCAGCAAAGCTTATTCCCCAAATCGCAACCGCTATGCCAGAAGTGAGTGCAGATGGTCTGACTTATACTATTCACATTAAAAAAGGTATTTATTTTACACCGGACCCTGTTTTTAAAGGTAAACCTAGAGAGTTAACGGCTTACGATTATGCGTACTCTTTTAAGCGTTTATTGGACCCAAATTTACGTTCGCCAAATAGCTGGTTGTTGGAGAACAAAATTGAGGGTATGGATGCATTAGTACAATCAGCCAGTAAAACTGGAAAGTTTAACTACGATCAAAGTGTGAGCGGTTTACAAACACCTGATAAGTACACTTTGGTGATTCGATTAGTGAAGCCTGATTATAACTTTCCTTTATTACTGGCACATGACCCTACAGGGGCTGTAGCGCGTGAAGTTATCGAAAAATATAAAGATAAATCTGGCTTTGTTATGGGGCATCCAGTAGGAACAGGACCTTATATGCTCAGTAAGTGGGTGCCTGCTTCGCGTATTGTTTTAAAAGCGAATCCTGATTATCGCAGTTTTACTTGGAACTTTGTAGCCAGTAGTGCTGAGGACCAAGCAATTGTAAAACGCCTCAAAGGTAAACAAATGCCTCAAATCGGCACAATTGATATTCAGGTAATGGAAGAAAACCAGTCACGATGGTTGGCATTTCAGCGTGGTGAAGTTGATATTATTCAACTAGAAGGGCAATTAGTCTCGAAAGCCATTAAAGACGGCAAGTTAAGACCTGAACTTGCAAAAGATGGTGTGCATTTATCTCGTATTGTTGATCCGGAAATTAGTTACAACTATTGGAATCTTAAGAATCCTGTTGTTGGAGGAATGAGTAAAGAAAAAATTGCTTTACGCCGTGCAATTGCAATGTCTCGTTCAATAGATCAAGAAATTAAATTAGTACGTAATAGTGATGCTGAGCGTCTACATTTTCCAGTACCGCCAGGTGTAGTGGGGGCTGACCCGCAATATAGAAGCAGTACCCCATATTCGGTCAAAGCAGCAAATCTATTATTAGATAAATATAACTACAAAAAAGATGCATCAGGATGGCGTACACAACCAAATGGCAAGCCTCTGGTCATTGAATATATGGCGCGTAATGACAGTATTGGTCAGCAAAGCGCTGAGCTTTGGAAAAAGAACTTTGACAGTTTGAATATCCGTATGATGTACAAGCCTATGCTCTTTTCAGACCTCATTCGGGCACAAAAACAGTGTGACGGAATGTTTGGCTCTTCTGCATGGATTGCCGATTATCCAGATGGCGATAATTTTATGCAGAATTTTTATGGCCCCAACACTCATATGACCAACTGGTCTTGCGGTTCAATACCAGAGTTTGATCAATTATACCGTCAGTCTCAACAGATTAAGCCAGGCCCAGAACGCGACGTGATTTATCGAAAAATGACACGTTTGTTAGAAGTGTATATGCCAGTGCAAGTGTTGTATGCACGTTATAGAAATATGTTGGCTCAACCAAGAATCATTGGATATAAGAAGCATCCGATTTTACATGCTGAATGGATGTACTTCGATATTGATACAAATACGAAATCTAATCATTAAATGAAAAAAATTGGAGATATGATGAAAAATAACACGCTGAAAATGACTAGTTTATGTATGTTGACCATAGGTATAAGTCAGTTTGCATCGGCAGAGATGACACGTGCGACGTTACCATTACTTAAAGCAGAGCAACTTCCCACATGGTGCGATTCTAATTTAAAAAAAATCCAGCAAGAGATTTCAAGTTTTGAAAAAATACCTGCTAAAACCGATGCTGCCGCCGCTCCGATATTAGCAAAGTGGGATAAAATTTTTGCTCATCTTGAAGATTTTTCAGGACCCATAGGTCTATATAGTAATGTAGACCCAGATGCGAAATTACGTAAGGCAGCCGAAGACTGCGAAATTAAAATTAATCAGTTTCATACTGATATATTCCAAAATTCAAAATTATATAACGTAATTAAAAATACAAAAGCGACTGATCCGATAGATAAAAAATACCGTCAGGATATTCTGGATCAGTTTGAAGACACGGGGGTTCAATTAGAACCAGCAAAACGTGCAAGAATGAAAGCCATTCTGGATGAGTTGACTAAACTCGAACAAGAATATAACCGCAATATTCGTGATAACCCTGAAAAACTTGAATTTACTCCTGAAGAAATGAAAGGGCTGCCAGAAAGTTATATTTCAGGGTTAAAGAAAAATACCAAAGGTAACTATCTATTAGGTTTTGAGTATCCGGAATATCGTCCATTTATGGAATTGGCTGATAATGATGATGCCAGAAAAAGATACCAGATTGCCTTTACACGACGCGGTACTGAACAAAACTTAAAACTACTCAAACAGGCAATAGATTTACGCTATGAGCTTGCTCAATTATTTGGAAAGGCAAGTTACGCAGATTGGGTGTTAAAAGACCGTATGGCCAAAACGCCCGAAGCCGTAAATCAATTTTTGGCAGAAGTACAAAAAACGGTAGCGCCACTTGAGCGTAAAGAAGTAGAAGAACTTCGTTTGTTTAAATCCCAAACTTTAAAAACACCATTAGATAAAACCGAGATAACGCGTTGGAGTGAAGCTTACTGGAGTGAAAAACTTCGTAAAATCAAATATCAGATTGATCAGGAAAAGCTCCGTGATTATTTCCCGACTTTAGCTGCACAAAAATGGTTGTTTGCGATTTCGTCTGACCTTTACAGTATTGATTTTAAACCTGTCAAAGTGAAAGCATGGCAGAGCGAAGTTGAATATTATGATGTAGTTGATAAAAAGACAGGAAAGCTTCTTGGTGGGTTATATATGGATAAATTCCCTCGCGAAGGGAAATATGGGCATGCTGCCGTTTGGGGAGTATATGGTGGCAGTACGTTAACCAACCGCTTACCTGTTTCAGCATTGGTCACCAATTTTAACCGTAAAGGGTTAAACAGTGATGAGCTTGAAACTTTTGTTCATGAATTTGGTCATGCTCTGCATGGCATTTTATCTAATACTCGTTATGCCAGTCAGTCTGGAACATCTGTAGAGCGTGATTTTGTAGAGGCGCCATCTCAGATGTATGAAGAGTGGGCACGCCGTAAAGAAACTTTATCTAAAGTAGCCGATTATTGTGACCCAGCATGTCCGCGAGTTGATGATGAGTTAATTGCTCGTTTAAAAGCAGTACATAATTATGGTCGTGGTTTGCGTTATGCACGTCAAACTCTTTATGCACAGTACGATATGGCACTTCATACAGCCGATGCCTTAAAAGTAAAACCTTTAGAAACTTGGCAAAAAATGGAAGCAGCAACCACACTTGGTTATGTGCCAACAACTGAATTTCCAGGGCAGTTTGGACATTTGATGGGTGGATACCAAGCAGGCTACTACGGTTACATGTGGTCAGAAGTTTTAGCTTTAGACATGCTTTCCGCTTATGGAGATAACTTGAATAACCCACAAGTCGGGCAACGTTACCGCCAGACGATTTTATCGCAGGGGAGCCAAAAACCAGCAGCTGAGTTAGTTAAAGATTTCCTTGGTCGTGATCCTGACAATAAAGCATTCTTTAATGAAATTACCGGACAACGGGTTAAATAAGGAATTATAACTATGCTGGCATATGTTATTCGGCGTTTATGGCAGATGATTCCAACCATGTTGGGAGTAGTACTGTTTATTTTTATTCTTTTTAACTGGGTCGGTGGAGATCCTGCTTATATTCTGGCAGGTAAGATGTCTAATCCTGAGCAGATTGAAAATATCCGTAAGCAGTTAGGTGTTGATCAACCTTATTATGTCCAGCTCTGGATTTTTATTAAGCAGATTCTCACTTTTGACTATGGCGCAAGCTGGAGCACAGGTGAGCCAGTTTCACAAATTATTTTAACTCGCTTAGGCCCTTCGTTAACTCTTTTAATTCCACTGACTATTTTACAAACCGTTATTTCAATTGGCTTGGCATTGGCTGTATCGGCCGTACGAGGCACTTTAACAGATCGTATGGTTATGATGTTATGTACCATCGGCATGTCAATCAGCATATTGGTTTACATTATTGTTTTTCAATATGTTTTGGCTTATCAGTTAAGTTGGTTTCCAGTACAAGGTTGGAGTGATAATTTTACCGATAATTTATTTAAGTTTGCCTTACTACCAATTTTAATCATGTTGGTGGTGAGTATTGCACCTACTTTACGGTTATATCGTAGTTTTGTGCTTGATGAGATTAATCAAGATTACGTTAGAACAGCACGGGCTAAAGGGGTAGGAGAAAGCCGAATTTTAGGTGTACATGTTTTACGTAATGCTTCAATTCCTATTATTACCGATGTAATGGCGACTCTACCTGCATTGCTCATAGGTGCATTTTTAATTGAACGTTTTTTTGGTATTCCCGGGATTGGTCGAGAAGTCATTATTGCAGTTGAGCGGAGTGATTTTCCTGTTATTAAAGCAATTACAGTATATATCGCCGCAGCAACCATGATTTTTAATTTGATTGCCGATTTGGTCTACAAAGTGGTTGATCCACGTGTACAGTTGAAGTAGGTGGCTTATGCTAAGTGTTCTATCAAAAAGAAAATTAGAAAGCCAGACAGCTCCGGCGTCAGCTGGGTTATGGCGACTTGCAATGCGCCGTCTTCGGGCCGACAAAATTGCAATCGCATCGCTCATTGTTGTGCTGTTCTATTTGGTTATATTGCTACTGTCACTTACAGGTGTAATTGCATCTGACTGGAATAAAGAAGTTGCAGTGAGCTATGCACCTCCTACATTTATAGGTGCAGATAAGACAACCGAAGCTTTGAAAAATACAGCTGCTGTAGATCAAGATTTGCCGGAAAATCCAGTAGACCCCTTAAAAGATGTTATTCATCAGCTTAAAAATGAAATTAAGCAAGAGAAGGGTTCTGGAAGTGCGATTGATTATTATGGTGTAGTAGACCCATTAGCTGATGACATGAAAGCAATTGATCATCAACTAGGAGGACATTTGCTTGATCAACAAAGTGAACTTAAAAGCACACTTATATTTGGGGCTGATAAATGGGGGCAAGACATTCTTAAAAAGACCATCAAAGGTGCTGAAACCTCAATTATTGTAGGTCTTGTTTCTGCATTACTCGCAGTAACTATAGGAACACTGTTAGGGGCAGTTTCAGGCTACTTTGGTGGCTGGGTCGATGACATTCTTAACTGGTTTTATAATATTTTTACTTCCATTCCATATTTATTATTAGTGCTTGCGATTGCTGCTGTATTACAACAAAAAGGTGTTTTATCTATTGTTCTGATTTTAGGGCTAACAGGTTGGACGGGTGTTTACCGCTTAATTCGTGCTGAGTATATGAAACATACAGCACGTGAATATGTACTGGCTGCCAAAGCAATTGGAGTTGGACATTTTCGCCGTATGTTTATTCATATTTTTCCTAATGTCAGTCATATTGCTTTAGTCCAAATGTCGATTTTAGTGGTTTCTTTTATTAAATCGGAAGTTATTTTGAGTTTCTTGGGCTTCGGTGTACCAGTGGGCGTAGTGTCTTGGGGGAGTATGTTAAATGAAGCTCAAAGTGAACTACTTTTAGGAAAATGGTGGCAGCTTGTTGCAGCCTCCGTCGCAATGGCGGTTTTGGTCACGGCATTTTCAATGTTTACTGATGCACTTCGTGATGCATTAGATCCAAAACTAAAATAAGAGGAAACCCTAATGTCAGAACAACAAAAAAGTGTTCCATTACTGCATATTGAAAACTTACGAGTAAGCTTTAAAGGTGAAGACAAGCAGTATATCGAAACTATAAAAGGAATTTCTTTTGATATTCCCGCAAATACGACTGTTGCTTTAGTCGGTGAATCCGGTAGTGGTAAATCAGTCACTTCTTTAGCCACAATGGGTTTACTGCCTGTAGGCCAAAGTAAAATTGATGAAAAAAGTAAGATTGTTTTTGAAGGTCAAGATTTACTGAGCTTATCTCGTAAAGAGATGCGAAAAATCTGCGGTAAAGATATTGCCATGATTTTTCAGGAACCCATGTCATCATTAAATCCTGTTTTTACGGTTGGCACCCAAATTGCAGAAGTCTTGTGCTTACATATGGGCATGAGCCGTAAACAGGCTCGTCAACGTGTTTTAGAGTTACTCAAAGAGGTCGGTATACCTTCACCAGAAACTAAGATTGATGCCTATCCTAACCAGCTTTCTGGTGGTCAGCAGCAACGTGTCATGATTGCAATGGCGATTGCTTGTGAACCTAAGTTACTCATTGCCGATGAACCAACTACAGCACTTGATGTCACGATTCAAAAACAAATTATTGATTTACTTGAGTCATTGCGTAAGCGCCGTCAAATGTCGATGCTTTTTATTACGCATGATTTGGCCTTAGTGGGTGAAATTGCAGACCAAGTCATTGTGATGCGTCATGGTGAAATTCGAGAGCAAGGTCTTGCTGAACAAGTTCTAGAACAACCTAAAGATGTATATACCCGAGCGTTACTATACTGTCGTCCTCAAATGTCACAGCGACCTTATCGTTTGCCTGTGACTAGCGATTTTATGCGTCAAGAAGATAATGTATTGGTAGAGCAAAGCTTTGATGTTTCAGAAATCCCACAGCGTAAACGTGGTTTAAATGGTGATGAGCAAATTATTTTAGAAGTAAAAGATCTGAAAAAAAGCTTTTATAGTCGTAAAGGATTATTTGGCAAAGAAGAGTTTCAGGCAGTAAAAGGTGTGTCTTTTAAACTTGCTAAAGGAAAAACACTTGGCTTGGTGGGAGAATCAGGCTCAGGTAAAACTACTGTGGGCTTGTTGCTCATGCGTTTACATGAAGCAACAGGTGGGGAAGCCTTTATTGAAGGTAAAGACATTCTTTCATTAACTGAAAAAGAATTTGCTAAATATCAGCGGAAAATTCAGATCATTTTTCAAAACCCATATGCTTCACTGAATCCACGTTTTACGATTGGACAGATTTTATTGGAACCTATGCAAATTCATGGCATAGGTAAAGATGATGCTGAGCGTAAGCAAATTGCACTTGGGTTACTTGAGCGAGTCAATTTGCCTGAACAAGCGTATTATCGATATCCGCATGAGTTCTCGGGTGGGCAGCGTCAGCGTATTGCGATTGCACGCTGTTTAACGCTAAAGCCTGAAATTTTGATTTGTGATGAGTCTGTGTCGGCTTTAGATGTTTCGGTACAGGCACAAGTACTTAACTTATTACAAGACTTACAAGATGAGTTTGGACTTAGCTATATTTTTATTTCTCATGATTTATCGGTTGTGAAATATATCTCTGATCAAGTCATGGTCATGAATCATGGAGAAGTTGTGGAAATAGCCAATTCAGATGAACTCTATGCACATCCTCAACATGATTATACTAAACGTCTATTGCAGGCGATTCCACAAGGGCTTCAACACGTTTCATAAGCGTAAAGTTGTGTCGTTAAAGGCACTTTCGAGTGCCTTTTTATTTGGTTTGTAGGGTAAATACTTATAAAATAAGGTATGGGAAATTAGAGTATCTTTAATCTTACTATGTGTGCCAACTTTAAGCCTTTAACGCTAGCTCAATTACAGCAACTTAAGTTACCTATGGTTGGCTTTAGCTATGCCGATGAGGTTTATCCTGCAGGAACAACGCCATTACTATTCAAATCATCACAAGGTCTTGAGTGGCGTGAAGTGATGTTTGGGTTGGTTCCAAAATGGGCTGAAGATACAAATATAGCAAAACATACTTATAACGCTCGTCATGAAACGATTTTCCAAAAACCGAGTTTTCAAGAAGCTGCACTTAAATGTAAGTTCGGTGTAATCCCTGTGACTGAGTTTTATGAAAGTAAATATATAAATGATAAGCCAGAGCGGTGGGGTGTGCGCCGTAAGGATGGGCAAGCTTTTTTCATTGCAGCAATCTATGAAATTTGCAAAATAAATGAAAATATTATCCGTTCTGCAAGTATGTTGACTATGGATGCTATAGACCATCCCATGATGAAAGACTTTCATGAACCGGGCGATGTCAAAAGATCGGTGATTGTGATTCCACATGACCGTTTAGATGAATGGTTAAGTTTAGAAATACCAGATATTTCAAGCTTTATTGAAGGTTTTCCTGTTGATGAGTTTGAGTGCTTACATGTACCTAAAGAGAAAATTCTAAAACCTACACCTCAATTAAGCATGTTTGAATGAATACAGTCAGGTTAGGTTATTGGCCTTCATTTTTTAGCCAATAACCTTTTTATATTTATTCAATATTTTTACTTAAAGTTTGTACTTGAGTGTCTTGTGCTAAATAAGCTAGTTCAATCGGTGAAATCACAAAAGTTGAATTATCTGAGGTTTGTTTAAAGACAAAGCCATATTCAAACGATTGAGTATTTTTACTTGGTAACCAAAATAGATAAGGACAGCCTGTATAACTACCATCCCAGCCCATTTCTTTGGCTAAGGCCAAAGCTGTATCTGATTTAGCAATAATTTCTTTAAGTGATTCTTTGTCTCGTTGAGAGACGTCACCATCATCATCTGCAAATGTTTGTAAAAACTCATTTAA
>Ga0157359_1000354_pt1 | contig 16163 bp, 13 predicted proteins | sample AttcapACBM3_FD_111482 | JGI IMG/M metagenome (GOLD analysis project Ga0157359, IMG submission 111482) | Fungus gardens microbial communities from leaf cutter ant in Botucatu, State of São Paulo, Brazil - Atta capiguara ACBM3 | ecosystem: Host-associated > Fungi > Mycelium > Unclassified ...
GCTGTCGCGGAATTCCACCAGCTTGGGCCGCTTGTAGCCGGTGACGTTGTCGTGCATGTGCTTGAGCACCTGTTCGGTGGTCAGGGAAACCCCTGGCTTGGGCACCACGAACACCTTGATCTTCTCCCCCGCCACCTCGTCCGGCACCCCGATGGCAGCGCACTGCAGTACCCCTGGCAGTTGCGAGAGCACCTCTTCCAGTTCGTTGGGATAGACGTTGAAGCCGGAGACCAGAATCATGTCCTTCTTGCGGTCGACGATACGCAGGTAGCCGTCCGGCTCGATCACCGCGATGTCACCGGTGCGCAGCCAGCCCTCGGCATCGAGTACCTCGGCGGTGGCCTCGGGTCGCTGCCAGTAGCCCTTCATGACCTGCGGTCCCTTCACGCACAGCTCGCCCGGCTCGTTCAGGCCCAGCGCCACCCCGTCGGCGTCCACCACCTTGCAGTCGGTACCCGGCACCGGCACGCCGATGGTCCCCAGACGCCGCCGTTCCAGGGGATTGAAGCTCACCACCGGACTGGTCTCGGTCATCCCGTAGCCTTCGCAGATGCCGCAGCCGGTCACCTCCTCCCAGCGCAAGGCCACGGCCTGCTGCAGCGCCATGCCACCGGAGAAGGTCACCTTGAGCGCGGAGAAGTCCAGCTGGCGGAAGTCTTCGTTGTTGCACAGGGCGGCGAACAGGGTGTTCAGGCCGACGAAGCCATTGATGCGCCACTGCTTGAGTTCCTTGACCATGGCCGGCAGGTCGCGCGGGTTGGTGATCAGGACGTTGTGGTGCCCCTGGATCAACATGGCCATGCAATGAATGGTGAAGGCATAGATGTGATAGAGCGGCAGCGGGGCGATCATCACCTGGGCTTCGTATCCCAGGTATTTGGTCATCAGCAGCTGGCACTGCAGCATGTTGGCGACCAGGTTGCCATGGGTCAGCATGGCGCCCTTGGCGATGCCGGTGGTGCCGCCGGTGTACTGCAGCACGACGACGTCGTCGTTGGCCGGATCGGCTTCGACGAAATCGACGTGCTCGCCCTTGGTCATGGCATCGATGAAGCGAACGGCCTGGGGGAGACGATAAGGCGGCACCATCTTCTTGACGTGGCGCACCACGGCGTTGACCAGCAGTCGCTTGAAGGTGGGCAGCAGATCGCCGACCTCGGTGACGATGACGTGGCGGATATCGGTTTCCGGCAGTACCTGTTCGGCCAGATGGGCCATGTTGGCCAGGCACACCAGCGCCCGCGCCCCGGAATCCTTGAACTGGTGCTGCATCTCGCGCGCGGTGTACAGCGGGTTGGTGTTGACCACGATCAGGCCGGCACGCATGGCGCCGAAGAGCACCACGGGATACTGCAGGACATTGGGCATCTGCACGGCGATGCGATCGCCCGGCTGCAGATCGGTATGCTTCTGCAGGTAGGCGGCGAACTGACCGGACAGTTCATAGAGTTCGCGGTAGCTCAGGGTGCGGCCCAGGTTGCTGAAAGCCGGTCGCTCGGCATAGGTCTGGCAGGCCTCGCGAAATACCGCCATGACGTTGCGATAACGTCCTGGGTCTATGTCTGTCGGGATGCCCTCGGGATACTTGTCACTCCAGAAATTCGGCATCATGCAGCCCGCTCCTGCTCTTTGGTTATTGTTCGTGGGAGAGTGCCAGTTCAGCACTGATCCGGTCCTGCGAGCCTAGCAGCTTTGCCCAGGCCGCAACAGCATCAAAATCCGCCCTTGACGTCACCTAGTGACCAAGAAGTCATTAACGGTCACGCCGTGCCTGGCTTTTCACCGCTACGATTAGCCTCGCGGCCCAGGCATGGGTAGAATGCCCGGCTTTGCGGCGTCCGCCGCCTCGCCACTGCTGCCGGAGCGCGTCATGAGCCTGACCGAAAACATTCCTTACGAGGCCCTCGAGATCGGCCAGAAGGTGACGGTGACCCGTACCATCGAGCAACGCGACGTGCTGTTGTTCGCCGCCCTCTCCGGCGACTGCAACCCGCTGCACCTGGACGCCGAATTCGCCGCCAAGACGCTGTTCCGCGAGCCCATCGCCCACGGCATGCTCAGCGGTGCCCTGATCAGCGCGGCGGTGGCCTGCAACCTGCCTGGGCCGGGCACCCTCTACGTCGACCAGACCATGACCTTCGAGAAGCCGGTGAAGCTGGGTGACACCCTCACCGTGGAGATCGAGGTGCTGGAGAAGCTGCCGAAGTTTCGCGTGAATCTGGCCACCCGCGTCTTCAACCAGCACGGCGACAAGGTGGTGGATGGCGTCGCCAAGGTCGTCGCCCCGCGCAAGACCGTGCAGGTGCAGCAGGTCGAGCTGCCCCCCGTCACCGTAGGCTGAGATCGACCCCGCCTCAGCTCAGGTCCGCCAGCCCCCGTTGCAGGGGCGGCTGCAGACTGAAGTCGCTGAAGGCCACCTCCATGCCGCCGCGCTCCGGCGTGCCGCACACCGGGCCGACCCGATACCCGACTGCCGCCGGCAGGCTCGCCAGGCGCAGCAGCGGCCAGCGCTGGCCATCCAGGGAAGCCTGGACGCGCAGGGTGCCCTGGCTCAGGGTGACCCGCAGCCAGACCTCTTCCCGCTCGCCCAGGGGCATGCCCAGGGCGAGGTCCGAGCGCCCCTGGGTCAGGACGCTGAGCAGCTGCGGGGTCTCGTCGAAGTAGCCGATGCCAGCGCGTAGCCAGTGCTGCTCGTCGAGATGCACCATGAGGCCGGCGTGGTCACCCTGGTTCTTGCAGCGCGCCACCACCCGCACCTGGGCGGTGAAACCGCTGGTGACCCGCGCACCGAAGAAATGGCCGCTATGGCGCTCGGCGCCATCCTGGGTAGGGCGCCAGAAATCGCTGTGGCGATCGGTGATGACCCTCAGCCGATCGGCGTCGGCCAGCCAGGTCTCGGGTTCGTTGATCCACTGGCAGATGTCGAACATGGGACTCTCCTTGCGTGCTGGCGCTTGGAGTGTCGGCGGCCCCGCAAGTTCGTCTAGTACCCGGCTTTGAGAATGGCCGCCGCGATCTGGCCCAGGCCGATTTCCTGCTCCACCGCGCCGAGCTTCATGGCTTCCTTGGGCATGCCGTAGACCACGCAGCTGTCTTCGTCCTGGCCGAGGGTCCGGCCACCGGCGTCGCGCAGCTCCTTGAGCCCCCGTGCGCCGTCGTCACCCATGCCGGTCATGATGATGCCCAGGGCATTGCTGCCAGCGGCCCGGGCCACCGAGCGGAACAGCACGTCCACCGAGGGGCGATGCCGGCTCACCGGCGGGCCGTCGATGACGTCCACCACGTACTGGGCGCCGCTGCGCTTGAGCAGCATGTGGCGACCGCCCGGGGCGATCAGCACCCGGCCGGGCAGTACCCGATCACCATGGCGGGCTTCGCGCACCTCCAGCTCGCAGAGGCGATCCAGCCGCTCGGCGAAGGCCGCGGTGAAACGCTCGGGCATGTGCTGGACCACCACGATGCCGGGGCAGACCCGCGGCAGGCTGGTGAGCACCGCTTCCAGGGCCTGGGTGCCACCGGTGGAGGTGCCCAGGGCGACGATGCGTTCGGTGGTGCGCGCCATGGCCGCGCTGCCGGCGGCCGGCAGGATGGCATCGGCACTGAGCTTCGGCGGTGGCGCGACGGGCGCGGCGCGGGGGGCGAGGCGCTTGAGATTGGCCCGCGCCGCGGCCTTCACCGCGCTGATGAGATCATCCGAGGCATCCTTGAGGAACTGCTTGAGACTGCCCTGGGGTTTGGTGACGATGCTCACCGCACCGGCCGCCATGGCCTGCAGGGTGGTGGCGGCGCCCTTCTCGGTGAGGGTGGAGCAGATCACCACCGGCGTGGGCCGCTCGGCCATGATCTTCTTCAGGAAGGTGATGCCGTCCATGCGGGGCATCTCCACGTCCAGCACCAGCACGTCAGGCCATTGCTTGCGCATCTTGTCCTGGGCGAACACCGGATCGGCGGCGACGCCGATGACCTCGATGCCCGGATCCTCGGCGAGACTCTGGGCGAGTACCTGCCGCACCACGGCGGAGTCGTCGACGATGAGGACCTTGATCTTGTTCATGGAGTGAGCCTCGTAAGCGGCGGAACCTTCGTCAGCTCCACCTGTTGCATGAATACCCGGCCATCGGCGAGGTCCAGGGAAAGTTTACGGTGGCCATCGCCCCTGACGTGGGTGCGCACCGAGCCCACCCCGGCCAGGGCGAGCTGCGCCAGTGCCGTGTCGACGTTGACGTCGCCGATGTTCTTGACCCGTCCCCGCAGGAGATGGGGGAACATGTTGCCACCGCCATAGAGGTGCACCTGGTAACCCGGCAGGTCGCCGCCGTGGCGGGCGACGGCGCGGAGCAGCAATTCGAGCGACTCGTCGACGAAATGACCGTCCAGGGGGGCACCGGGCGCGGGCCGCTGCCGCTTGGGCAGCAGAGCATGGGTCATGCCGCCGAGACGCCGGCCCGGATGCCAGAAGACGAAGGACACGCAGGAGCCCAGGATGGTCCGGATGGTCTGGATGTGCTGGTCGCCCTGGCCGAAGTACCACTCGCCTGGTCGCAGGAAGAGCTCCGGCGTATTGGGCATCGTCAAAGCGGTCGCTGGTAGATGGAGGGACTGACCATTTTCAACAGGTCGGTTACGCCATTCAGACTTTCCGAATGGCTGATGAAGAAGTATCCCCCGGGCCGCAGGGTGCGCACCAGCCGTTCCACCACCTGGCGCTTGGTGGGGACGTCGAAATAGATCATGACGTTGCGCAGGAAGATGATGTCGAAGGTGCCCAGTTCAGGCAGCGTGCTGTTCAGGTTGATCTGCCGGAAGGAGATCCGCGCGGCGAGGCGCGGGTCCACCAGGAAGGTGCCCTCGTTCTCGCCGACGCCCTTGAAGCAGTACCGCCGCAGCAAGGCCGGCGGGATGCCCTCGGCCTCGGTGAGCGGATACTGCCCGCTGCGCGCCTTGGCCAACACGCGGGTGCTGAGGTCGGAGGCGACGATCTCCCAGGGGCGCTCGCCCAGCCCTTCGGCCAGGGTCATGGCCAGGGTATAGGGCTCCTCGCCCGAGGAGCAGGCACCGCTCCAGAGCCGCAGGGATTGCCGGCGATCCCAGTTCGGCAGCACCTTGTCGCGCAGGAAGTCGAAGTGCTTGGGTTCGCGAAAGAAATAGGTTTCGTTGGTGGTCAGCAGATCCACCGCCATCTGGCATTCCGCCTGGTCGCGCTGGATCAGCTGGAAGTAGGCCTCGTAGCTCGGCGTTCCCCGTTGCCGCACCCGCTTGGCGAGCCGACCGCTCACCAGCGGGCGCTTGGCATCGGACATGCTGATGCCCGCCACCTTGAAGATGAAGCTGCGGAATTGCTGGAATTCGCTGTCGGTAAGGGCCGGAACCTCCATCTTGGCCTCGCTCAGGCAGCCGACAGGTCGGCGAGGTGGGCGAGGTCGTCCTCACCCAGGACGCGATCCATGTCGAGCAGGATGATGAAGCCCGTCCCCTGCTTGGCCATGCCCAGGATGAAGTCGGTACGGATGGTGGCGCCGAAGCGCGGCGCCGGCTCGATGGCCTCGGCGGCCATTTCCAGCACCTCGCACACGGCGTCGACCACGATGCCGAAGACCTGGGCACGCTCACCGACCTGGATCTCCAGCACCACGATGCAGCTGCGGCGCGAGGTCTCGGTCAGTTGCTGGTGGAAGCGCATGCCGAGATCCACCACCGGCACGGCGGCGCCACGCAGGTTGATCACCCCGCGCAGCGCCGGCGGCAGCATGGGCACCGCCGTGACGGCGCCGTATTCGATGATCTCGCGGACGCTGCCGGTGGGCACGCCATAGAGATCGCCGGCCAGTTGGAAGGTCAGGAATTGCCTGGCTAATTCATTACTGCTCATTACACATGCTCCTCGAAGCGAGTGAATCCGACCGGAGCGGTACCCCGCGGAGCCCGTCGCGAGCTCACGGCTCGCGGTACGGCTTGCTCCATGGGAGTGTCAGTTGGCGTCCGGGGTAATGCCTTCGTGGGCGCCGGGCCGCTGAGGGTGAAGAACTCCATCAGCTCTTGCAATTGCTCGGCTTGGCCGCTCATTTCCTCGGCAGTGGCCGCCAACTCCTCGGAAGCCGAGGCGGTCTGCTGGGTGATCTGGCTCAGTTGCAGCATGGCGCCATTGATCTGTTCGACGCCCGCACTCTGCTCTTCGGACGCTGCAGAGATTTCCTGCACCAGATCGGAAGTCTTGTTGATCGAAGGGACCATCTCGTCCAGCAGCGAACCCGCACGCTCGGCCAGGGCCACGCTGCTCTTGGCCACGGTGCCGATCTCCTGGGCCGCCACCTGGCTGCGTTCGGCCAGCTTGCGCACCTCGGCGGCCACCACGGCGAAGCCCTTGCCGTGCTCGCCGGCACGGGCCGCTTCGATGGCGGCATTGAGCGCCAGCAGGTTGGTCTGGTAGGCGATGTCGTCGACGATGCCGATCTTCTCGGCAATGGTCTTCATCGCCACCAGGGTCTCGCGCACCGCCTGGCCACCTTCGTCGGCCTCGCGTGCGGCCTTGCCGGCCATGCCATCGGTGACCTTGGCGTTCTCGGTGTTCTGGGCGATGGAGGCGGACATCTGTTCGATACTGGCGCTGGTCTCCTCGACCGACGCCGCCTGCTCGGTGCTGGCCTGGCTCATGCTCTGGGCGGTGGCGGACACCTCTTCCGAGGCGCTGGCCAAGCCATCGGCGGAGGTGCGCACCTCGCTGATGATCTGCGCCAGCCGCTGGTTCATGGTATCCATGGCACGCAACAAAGAGGCGGTTTCATCACTCCCTTTGATCTCGACCCTATGGCTCAGGTCACCGGCCGCGAGACGATCAGCCAGTTCGACCGCCGAGCGCAGCGGCAGGGTAATGCTCTTGGCGATGAAGTAGCCAAGCATGATCGAAATGACCGCGGCCAAGGCGCCGAGCGCCAGCATCACCCTACTGGCCAGTACATAGGCAGCGGTGGCGTCACTGCCGGCGTTTTCCATACCCTTGGACTGCAGATCGTTGAAGGCGCCCAAGGCCGCGACCAGCTCGTTGTTGTTGGGTGCGAACACCTTCAGCAGGTAATCCCGCGCTTCGTTGCGATCAACGCCCAGCAAACGGAAGTATTCGGTGTATTTGGCCTGCAGCTGCTGCCGAGCGTCGAGCACGGTGGCCAGCGCTTGCTTCTCTTGCTCGCTCAGGTCTTGCTTCTGCAACTCCGTCAGGATATCGCCATTAGCCGTCCGGAGCTTGGCGATATCGTCGAGCGTCTTGACCTTTACTTGCTCATCTTCGAGTAACAACAGATTGCGCATCAGACGGCCATTGTCCAGGGTGTTGCGCATCAGCTTGCTGGCCTGGAGGGTCATGGGAAAACGCGACTGGGACATCTCGTCGGCCGCCTCCTTCATCTTGATCATATTGACCATGGCCACCCCCGTTACCACCACCAACAACAGAATGGAGATCCCGAATCCCAACACCAACTTGGTCGAAACACGAAGATTGTTGAGCATTTCAGATGCGCCTCCGGCGCTTGTGCAACCGTTCAGAAGATTTAAGCGTTTCACCCGCGACGGACCTCGTCTCAGGTACTTCAGGTGTTGCTTCCTTGACTCAGTGCCCTGAGCAAAGCGCCCAGGGCACCTATACAGCTACCTACCACTACGACATCAGTCACTTCTCACCCTGCAAAACTCGCCGAACGCCTCACCAGCTGGACTGCGGTGAGGCGCAAGGCAATCAGGTGCCTCACTCCATGAAGCGGACGTAACCGTCCGGCGTACCACCCACGACGGCCTTGGAACGCAGGCGAGCCGTCGGCTGGAGCGGCTGCTGGAGCGGCCGGGCCGGCCGCGTTTGCTCCATGGCTCGCTCCAGATCCTGCACCGCCCGGGTCTCGCCGGTGTGGAAGAAACCCATCAGCCGTTGCAGTTGCTCGGCCTGGCCGCTCATTTCCTCGGCGGTGGCCGCCAGCTCCTCGGAGGCCGAGGCGTTCTGCTGGGTGATCTGGCTCAGTTGCATCATGGCGCCGTTGATCTGCTCGACGCCGCTGCTCTGCTCCTCGGAGGCGGCAGCGATTTCCTGCACCAGGTCGGACGTCTTGCTGATCGACGGCACCATTTCGTCGAGCAGTGACCCGGCGCGTTCGGCCAGGGCCACGCTGCTCTTGGCCACGGTGCCGATTTCCTGGGCCGCCACCTGGCTGCGTTCGGCCAGCTTGCGCACCTCGGCGGCCACCACCGCGAAGCCCTTGCCGTGCTCGCCGGCGCGGGCCGCCTCGATGGCCGCGTTGAGCGCCAGCAGGTTGGTCTGGTAGGCGATGTCGTCGACGATGCCAATCTTGTCGGCGATGGTCTTCATCGCCACCAGGGTCTCGCCTACCGCTTGGCCGCCTTCGTCCGCTTGGCGCGAGGCCTTGCCGGCCATGCCGTCAGTGACCTTGGCGTTCTCGGTGTTCTGGGCGATGGAGGCGGACATCTGCTCGACGCTGGCGCTGGTCTCCTCGACCGACGCCGCCTGCTCGGTGCTCGCCTGGCTCATGCTCTGGGCGGTGGCGGAAATCTCTTCCGAGGCACTGGCCAGGGCATCGGCCGACAGGCGCACGTCGCCGATGATCTGGTTCAGCTTGCCGACGGTGCCGTTGATGGAGTTCTTCAGTTCCAGCAGCTGGCCCTGGTAGTCGCCCTGGACGGTACGGCTCAGGTCGCCATCGGCCAGACCGGCCATCACCGCCATGGACTCGTTGAGCGGTGCGACGATGGCGTCCAGGGTGCCGTTGATGCCGGCGACGATGCGCCGGAAGTCGCCCTGGTGGGCACTGGCATCGGCCCGGCTATCCAGGCGCCCAACCATGGCCGCCTGGCTCAGTTGGTCGGCGTCTTCGACCAGGCGCTGGATGTTGCCACGCACCTGTTCGAGGTTGTCGTTGATCACCGCCTTCTTGCCGGGGAAGCGTTCCAGGGTGACCGAGAGATCGCCCTCGCCGAAGCTCTTGACGCAGGCCATGGCCTTGGCCGAATCGTTCAGATGGCCGGCGACCATGGCGTTGACGCCTTCGGCCATGCTGCGGAAGGTGCCCTGGAAGCGCTCCACCGGGATGCGGGCGTCGGTGTCGCCGCGGTCATGGGCTTCGGAGAGCAGATTCATCTCCACGACCAGGGTCTGGATGTTGCTGCGCACCTGTTCGAGGTTGTCGTTGATCACCGCTTTCTTGCCGGGGAAACGCTCCAGGGTGACCGAAAGATCGCCCTCGCCGAAGCTCTTCACGCAGGCCATGGCCTTGGCTGAATCGTTCAGGTGGCCGGTGACCATGGCGTTGACGCCTTCGGCCATGTTGCGGAAGGTGCCCTGGAAGTTCTCCACCTGGATGCGCGCATCGGTTTCGCCACGATCGTGCTCGGTGGACATCCGCGACATCTCCGCCACCAGCCCGCGCAGGGTCACCACCATGCGCTGCATGGCGGCCATCAGGCTGGAGTCGTCGCCTTGGCGCAGCTTCAGGTCGTCGGGCAGGTCGCCCGCCGCTACCCGAGTGGCGACCGCCGCCACGGCGGTCGGCTCGCCACCCAGCTGACGCAGCAGGTTGCGGGTGATGAAGAAACCGAGCAGGCCGATGCCCAGCAGGGTGGCCGCCGCGATGGCGATGGACAGCAGGGTCGCCTGGTCGCGGGTATTGGCGGCCAGTTGCGCCTGCTCGGCGCCGAGCTTCTGGTTGTAGGCACGATGGGCGTCCAGCGCATCGCCGACCTGATCGACCACGTCGCGCCGCTCACCGAGAATGCGCTTGACCTCCTCGTCCTGGCTGGCTCGGGACAGCGGCAGGATAGTGGCGGCCAGCTTGTTGAGTTCGCCGATGGTCCGCTGGTCGTCCTGCAGGAGCGTGCGGTCCGTGTCATCCGAGATCAGCGCTTCGTAGGCCTTGAGGCTCTCCGCGGTCAGTTGCTGAGCTTCCGCCAGCTCCTTCTCCGCGGCGGCGGTGGCCACTTCGCCATCGGCCGCCAGGTGACGATACATGCCGGTGATGATGTCCGCCGAATGGGCGTCGATGGCATCGATGGCGAGGATCGACGGTACGGCGCTCTGGTTGCCGAAGTTGGCGCGCTCGTAGACCGTGCCCAGTTGCAGATAACCCAGGCCAGCCAGCAGGACGATACCCAGCAAGGCCGACACCACCAGCAACGCCATTTTCTTACTTACGGTCATGGTAGAAGTCCTTTCAGGAAAGCGCGGCCGCGGCGGCGGCACGGGATGCACCTAGGGAGACCTGGCTGATCAGCCCAGGCACGCTCAGGATCAGGGCGACGGCGCCGCTGCCGAGGATGGTGAAACCACCCAGGCTACGGTTGTGGCCGAACAACGGCCCCAGGGGTTTGATGACGGTCTGGAATTCGCCGAGCAACTGGTCCACCACCAGCCCGGCACGCCGGCCGGCGTAGTTCACCACCACTACGTTCTGCCGCCGCGGCGGTGCTTCCTCGATGGCGAACAGCTGGCGCAGGCGCAGCACCGGCAAGACCTCGCCGCGCAGGTCCAGGTAGTCGTTGCCACGGCCCTGGGCGCCGGTGGTGTCGGTGAGTTCGATGCACTCCTCCACCGCATCCAGCGGCACCACGTAGGTGGCATTGCCGACGGAGATGAGGAAGCCGTCGATGATCGCCAGGGTCAGCGGCAGGCGGATGGTCACCCGGGTGCCGCGGCCCTCTTCGCTGGTGAGATCCACGCTGCCGCGCAGGGCAGTGATGTTGCGCTTCACCACGTCCATGCCGACGCCGCGACCGGACAGGTTGCTGATCTGCTCGGCGGTGGAGAAGCCGGGTTCGAAGATGAGGTTGAAGACGTCCTTGTCCGCCAGCACCTGGCCTTCGGCGATGAGGCCGCGCTCGGTCGCCTTGCGCAGGATGCGCTCGCGCGACAGGCCGCCGCCGTCGTCGGTGACTTCGATGACGATGCTGCTGGACTCGTGGTAGGCATGCAGGCCCACCGTCCCCCGGGCCGGCTTGCCCTTCGCCAGGCGCACCTCGGCGGATTCGATGCCATGGTCCATGGCGTTGCGGATCAGGTGGGTCAGCGGATCGCCGATCTTCTCCACCACGGTCTTGTCCAGTTCGGTCTCGCCACCGCTGATGCTCAGGGCGATGTCCTTGCCCAGTTCCTTGGAGACGTCGCGCACCACCCGCTGGAAGCGGTTGAAGGTGGTGCCGATCTGCACCATGCGCAGGGTCAGGGCGGTGTCGCGCACCTCCTCGACCAGCCGCGACAGCACCCCGGTGGATTCCATCAGGGCGGCCAGGCCGCTCTGCTGGGCGATCAGCTGGGTACCGGCGCCGGCGATGATGAGCTCGCCGATCAGGTCGATGAGCTGGTCGAGCTTGGTGGCATCGATGCGGATCAGTTGGCCTTCGCCGCCGCTGGCGCCGGCATTGGCGCCAGCGCGCTGCGCCTGGATCTTGCGCTGCTTGTCGAGGGCGGCATCCACCACTGGCGGATTCACCAGTTGGGCCTCCACCAGCGCCTCGCCGATCTGTTGCCGCGGCATGTCCGGATTGGCCTGGCGCCGGAGCACCTCTTCCAGTTCGTGGGCGGTCAGGGTGCCGCAACGGACCAGGATCTCGCCCAGGCGCAGATCCTCTTCGGGCAGTTCGTCGATCAACTTGCAGTAGTCGCTGCTGCGACTGTGCGGCGGCAGGATGCGGATGTCGCTGTCCTCACGGACGAACTCGAAGGCGCTCTCGATGGTTTCCTTGTCGGCGTCGCTCTCGAAGGCCACCTCGAACCCCAGGTAGCAGGTTTCCGGGTCCATCTCGGCCGCTGGCGGAATGGCTTCGGTGAGGGTGACGATGTTGACGATGCGACCGAAGCTATTGAGATAGCGGACGAAGGCCAGGGGGTCCATGCCGTTGCGCAGCATGTCGGGACCGAAGCGCAGCGAGAGGTGCCAATGGCTGGCCGCCACGCCGCCGCTGGCCACGGGCAGTACGCTGGCGGCGGCCTGGGGCGCGGTCGTCTTGGTGCTGGGCGCCAGGTAGTGCTCCAGGCGCTGCACCAGGGCCGCACCGGCCGCCTGGAATTCAGGCTCGGGATCGCTGCCGGAGGCCACCCGTGCGATCAGCCCGTTGAGGTGATCGCAGACTTCCAAAAACAGCGCGGACAGGGTTTCGTCGAAGGCCAGCTCGCCGCTGCGGATGCGGTCGAGCACGCTCTCGGCGACATGGGTGAAGGCGACCACATGGTCCAGGCCGAACAGCCCCGCCGAGCCCTTGATGGTGTGGGCGGCGCGGAAGATGGCATTGATCAGCTCCATGTCATCCGGCGCCTGCTCGATCTGCAGCAGGGCCGCCTCCATCTGCACCAGCAGTTCCTCGCTCTCGGCGATGAAGGTCTTGAGAATCTCGTCCATGTTCATGCGGCCACCTCCTGGGTCGGGGTGGGCATGAAGAATTCGGTGAGACCCGCCAGCTCCAGCAATTCGGTGATCGCCGGGCTCGGGTCGACCAGTTCCAGAGCGCCGCCCAGGCTGCGTGCTTCGCGCTGGGCCAGCAGGAGCAACTGCAAGCCAGCCGAATCGAACTCGTCGACCTCGGCCAGTTCCAGGGCCAGGGTGACACCTGCAGCCAAGGGCTCCATCAGCAGCGGCTTGCTGTCCGCCGCGGTATAGATGGTCAGGGGCCCTGAGATAGGTAGCCGGGTACGTGTGACGTCGTTCATGGGCAGCCTCCGAGGGCTATCAGGGCATAATCAGCTTGGAAACCGCAGACAGCATCTGCGCCGGCTGGAACGGCTTCACCATCCAGGCCTTGGCGCCAGCGGCCTGACCGGCAGCCTTCTTGGTGGCGTCGGATTCGGTGGTGAGCATGATCACCGGGGTGAACCTGTAGGCCGGCAGCTTCTTGGCTTCGGTGACGAAGGTGATGCCATCCATGTTGGGCATGTTCACGTCGCTGATGATCAGATGGATCTTGCGGCCATCCAGCTTGGCGAGGGCGTCACGGCCATCGCAGCCCTCGATCACGTCGTAGCCGGCGCCCTTGAGGGTCATGGCCACTACCTGGCGGATCGAGATGGAGTCGTCGACGATCATGATGGTTTTGTTGCTCATGGGATCTTCCTTGTTCAGAAGAAGGTGATATCGGATTCGGTCGTAGCGGCGGCGGGACGTTTGCCGTGGTGTACGGCGACCTGCTCGGCCATGGTGTAGGTGCGGGCCAGGTCGGCGAGCCAGGCCTTGGTGTCCAGGGGCGGCAGCGCCTGACCGCTGGCTGCGAGGGCGCGCCGCTCGGCCACCAGGCGCTCCAGGCGGGCCTGGTCGTCGCGGACATGGCCGAGCATCTGGCTGACCCGGTCCTGGAACTGCAGGGCCACCAGCACCTCGCCGATGGCGCTGGCGACGGCGGAGGCGTTTTCCGCCAGGGCGTCGCTGCGCGCCACCACATCGCGGGTGGTGCCGCCGAAGGCGCCGATCACCTGCTCGATGGTCTGCCCGGAATGATTGAGGGTGCCGGTGTCACGCTCGGCGTGGAGTTGCGACAGCTCCAGGGTCCGGGCGATGGCGCCGTTCACCGTTTCCACGGTCTCGCCGATCTTCTGCCCGGTATCGCCGGAGAGGGTGGAGAGCTTGCGCACCTCGTCGGCGACCACGGCGAAACCGCGACCGGCTTCACCGGCGCGGGCGGCTTCGATGGCGGCGTTGAGCGCCAGCAGATTGGTCTGCCGAGCCACGTCACCCACGTCCTTGGCCATGCTCTTGAGCTGGTCGGTGAGCGAAGCCAGGCCGTTGACCTCGTTGAGCAAGGCGCCCTTGCTGGACAGCGCCTCGCGCAGCGCTTGCAGGATGCCGTCCAACTGGTTCTGGCTGGCGGCCATGAGGTTCACCAGGCGATCACCGCTGCCCTGGTCGGTCCCCGTCACGCTCTGGATGCGGTCGGCCAGCTCGGCGAAGCGGCTGGTCAGGCTGACGATTTCCTGCTCGGTATGGATGCGCGCCGCCTCGATCTGCTCGGACCAGACAGGCAGCACGGCGGTGCAGAGATTTTCCAGGGCTTCGTCGCGCGCCAGCGCGGAGTCATGCTCGGCCGCCTGAGCACTGGCCAACTCGCGCCGGAAGGCCGCCGCGCGCTGGACTTGCCAGACGCCCAGCCCCGTGGCGATGCCAACCTGGGCGAGCGCCAGGAGGGTCGTGGTGGTCGAGAAGCCAGCGGCCCCGAACAGAGCCACAACCGACGTGGTACCCAAGAGGATTGGCGTCGGTAGGAAAACTGGAGCTATGATGTCCGATATACGTTTAGCCACTGTCAAGTACCAGTCTAGACGCCTTAAGGCGGGGTAGTGTGACTGGGTTATCACTACTTAACAGCAAAAACTTTAGAGCTTAGTTTGAAAAAAAGTTTGATATCAATTTGATATCAAACTGTATCGATTCTAAAACTCATCTCGGCGCTTGGCGCGCGCCAGCCGATGAGCCACTGCCCCCGCCTCCAGCAACACCTCTTGAACATAGGCCAGATGACGACTGGCCGCCTCGCGCGCCGCCTCGGCACGCCCTTCGACGATGGCCTCGTAGAGCGCTCCATGCTGTTCGAACAGCCGCTCGCGGGTTTCGCCGCGCTGGGCGTACATACCGCCGATATTGGTCACCATATGATGGCGAAGAAGTTCGAAGAGACTGCGGATACTGTGTAGATAGACGGCGTTATGACTGGCCTCGGCAATGGCCAGGTGAAAAGCCGCATCGGCTTCTCCTTCTTCTTCCCGACTAATGGTCGCGCGGCGGCGATAACAATCCTCCAGACGCTCCCAGGCCAATTTGAGCCGTGCCAGGTCCGGCTCGGTGGCGCGCTGGGCGGCGTGGTAGGCACAGGCGCTTTCCAGGGTATGGCGAAACTCCAGCAGATCGCGCCGGGTCTCCTCGCGGCTTTCCAGCAGCGGTAACAGGGGATCGGTGAAGGCACTGTTGAGCGCCTCGGTGACATAGGTGCCGCCGCCCTGGCGACTGAGCAGCAGCCCGCGCGCCACCAGTTTCTGGATGGCTTCCCGCAGCGAGGGGCGCGAGACCCCGAAGCGTTCGGCGAGGGCGCGCTCGGCCGGCAACCGCTCGCCGGGGCGCAGCGAGCCTTCCGCGATCAGGGCTTCCAGATGCTTGACGATGTCGTCGGACAGACGCCGTGGCTTGACCGGTTCGAAACTCATGGACCACCTGCGAAAACCGCGTGCCAGGTCTATCGGCAGCGCCGGCGAATAAGTGAGGACGACGAAAGTCGCACATCAAGGCGTTTGACAGCGGCAAAGACCCCGCTTAACGTGCGTGAAGTCGCACTTGTAAATTGGTCTTACCAATTTTTGCCACAAGTTCCGATGCCCTGCAACCCCGTCGTGCCGCTTCCCTACAAAAACAATCAAGGAGCACCAGATGGAAACCTGGCAACAGATCTACCTTCCACTCGGCAGCCTGGGCCTTTCGGCGCTGGTCGCCGCGCTGCCCATCCTGTTCTTCTTCATCGCCCTCGCCGGACTGCGCCTCAAGGGCCATGTGGCCGGCGCCCTGACCCTGGGCATCGCCCTGATCATCGCCCTGTTCGTCTACGGCATGCCGGTGGACAAGGCCCTGGCCGCGGCAGGCTATGGCTTCCTCTATGGCCTCTGGCCCATCGCCTGGATCATCGTGGCGGCGGTCTTCCTCTACAAACTCACGGTGCAGTGCGGCCAGTTCGACATCATCCGCAGCTCGGTGCTGTCCATCACCGATGACCAGCGCCTGCAGGTGTTGCTCATCGGCTTCTGCTTCGGCGCCTTCCTCGAAGGCGCGGCCGGCTTCGGCGCGCCGGTGGCCATCACCGCTGCCCTGCTGGTAGGCCTGGGGCACAATCCGCTGAAGGCGGCCGACCTGTGCCTGATCGCCAACACCGCGCCGGTGGCCTTCGGCGCCCTGGGCATCCCCACCATCGTCGCCGGCCAGGTGACCGGCATCGACGCCTTCAAGATCGGCGCCATGACCGGTCGCCAGCTGCCACTGCTGTCGCTGCTGGTGCCGCTGTGGCTGATGTTCATGATGGATGGCATGCGTGGCCTGCGGGAAACCTGGAAGCCGGCGCTGATCTGCGGCGGCACCTTCGCCGTGTTCCAGTACCTGACCTCCAACTTCATCGGCCCGGAACTGCCCGACATCACCTCGTCGCTGGCC
>Ga0157359_1000355_pt1 | contig 16144 bp, 13 predicted proteins | sample AttcapACBM3_FD_111482 | JGI IMG/M metagenome (GOLD analysis project Ga0157359, IMG submission 111482) | Fungus gardens microbial communities from leaf cutter ant in Botucatu, State of São Paulo, Brazil - Atta capiguara ACBM3 | ecosystem: Host-associated > Fungi > Mycelium > Unclassified ...
CTTGGTGGTCTGGATGTCAGCAAAGTGGGTATCAATAACTTCCGTGCCAGCGTAGCCAGTGTTTTGCAGGAAGACCGGCTGTTCTCCGGTTCTGTGGCTGACAATATTGCCGGGTTTGATGGTCAGCAGGAGATGCAACGCATTATTGCCTGTGCGATACAGTGCAATATCCATCATGAAATCATGCAGATGCCGATGGGCTATGAAACCCTGATTGGAGAACTGGGGACAGGGATCTCCGGTGGACAAAAACAACGATTGTTGATTGCCCGCGCTCTGTATCAGCGACCCAATGTGCTGTTTATGGATGAAGCCACCAGCCATCTTGATGTACAGAATGAACAGCTCATTAATCAGGCGATTACCGCACTGAATATTACCCGTATTATTGTGGCTCACCGGCCATCCACCATTGAAAGTGCTGATCGGGTGATTGATTTATCAGGTGCGCCGTAAATCCCGTCCTCCTGAACTGCATCCCAAAAATTTGATATCCAATTGAGTAAGATGCATCTCAGAACGGGTGGAGAACAATGATTTTTCTGGTTAATTGCCGTAATATTTTTGTCAATCAGTTCGCTATTCCATACAGGTAATTATGCAACAGCAACTCCGTTCTGATCTGAACAGTGAAGCAAAACCGGATTTGACCATCGGTTTTTTGCTTATGAAAAAATTCACCCTGGCGTCTGTTGCCGGGCTGGTGGAGTCCCTGCGTTTTGCCGCAGATGAATCTTTTGCCAGTCGGCAGATATTTTGTCGCTGGGAGTGGATGACTTGTGATGATCAGCCGGTAACAGCCAGTTGTGGTTTACCTGTTTCACCAACTGCGCCACTGGATTTTTCCAGAGACTGGGATTATTTCGTGGTTGCGGGAGGATTGCTGGAAGAAACACGCCAGTCACCGCAATGGTTATTACAGGCATTGCGGGAAATACATGCGCGTAATATTCCCATCATTACTTTATGTAGCGGAGCCTTTGTTGCTGGCAATGCGGGTTTACTTGATGGTCGTCAGTGTGCCATTCATTTTACTACCCGCGATGAGTTTCGTTTACGTTTTCCGAAAGCTATTCCGGTGATCGATAAAACCTATATTAAAGATGGTGGGATCATTTCCTGTCCGGGAGGGACAGCGATTGACTTAGCGGCAGATCTTATTCGTCAGCATTGTGGCCTGGTACGTTCCCAGAAAGTCCTGAAATATCTGTTGATGGATGATACTGCGGTTCCGGCTCGCCGGGCGAAACGTAAAGAGAATCAGCCACCGCCGGATGTATATGAAAACGAGGTAGTGAACAAGGTGATTGAACTGATGCAGCATCATCTGGATTCACCAACGCCACTGGCGGATGTTGCTGCATTTGCCGGAGTGACATTCCGGCAACTGAACCTGATTTTTACCAAGTGTACCGGGTATTCTGCAGCAGTTTACTGGCGAAGAATGCGGCTGGAACAGGCGCGAAAATTAATGGCTGATTCCAGCAACAGCATCCATGCTATTGCCGCGGCTACCGGTTTCTCTGATGCATCACATCTAATTTCCTGGTTCCGCAAACAGTATGGCGAAACCCCCAACTCATACAGAAAACGCCGCCGGGAAGTGGAAAAACTGATCACCTCATAAGTATTTAAGACACTTTACGCGTTGCCCACCAACAAGCCAGCGATCCCAGACTGACCATTGCCGTTCCCTGCCAGAATGATGATGACAGTTGTGAACTGAGCATAAATGCTGCCAGCATGGCTGAAATAATGGGAATGAAATACGATGCGGCAGCCAGAATGGTAACGTTGCCATGCAGGATGCCCACATTCCAGGCCGCATAGCCAAAGCCCATAGCAATTGCCGCCAAAGCCAGATCAACCCAGACACGCGTCGATAAAATAAATTCCGGCTGCGGAGAAGTCAGGAATTTTACCCACAAAGTTAATGCGACCAGCATAAAGAACAGTGTGATGCCGTTATTTCCCTGAGCAATTTTTTTCGTCACCACACAATAAATCGCCCAGATAATGGCACCACTCAGTGCCAGGCCGTAGCTCAAAGGATTATCCATCACATTATCGGCCATCTCACTTAACGAGAAACCACTGTCTCCTCCCAATACACGGCAGATCCCGGCGATAGCAATGATAATTCCCGGAATAATGACCCAACTGGTTTTTTGACGGTTAACGATCACGGAAAGTACGATGGTCAGACTTGGCCACAGATAATTCACCATGCCCACTTCAATCGCCTGGCGGCCGGAATGCGTAAAGCCCAGAGACAGAGAAAGGCAAAGCTCGTAGCATACAAACAGTATGCTGCCGATAATTAAATAGCTGCGAGGAAATTTGCGCACGGCAGGAAAACCGACAGTAAACAATAGCAGGACAGAACTACAGGTATAAATCAGAGCTCCCCCCGCTACCGGGCCGAATCCTTCACTGACACCTTTAATTAGCCCTACGATGGCGCTCCACAACAGAATGGCAATTAAGCCAATGAGCGTCGCTTTCTTTTGCGGCATAACCTTTGACCTCTGGCGGTTTTTTAGCATCCTCCGTTATTTGGGAAGTGCCTGACTGGAAAATTCAGTCTGAAATTATGCCTGATGACTGACGCTGTAAATATGTCTGAAAGCGTAATAATCGCATAATGTGATCGTTATCTTAAAATGAATATAAAATTAATTCTTATTTATTTTATATTCATTTGTTTGATTTTTATAAATATTGTAATTTTAATTTGTAGTTTCTTTATATTTAATTGGATTTTTTTTGTATTTATTAGATATACATATTTTTGTCCTTCATTGACCCATTGAACAGGGCTGTGCACATTGTAAGGCAACACAGACAGGCTGTTTAAGAGGAAGATATGAGTGAGATGCAAACCGTAAATGATGTGGCTGGCGTAGCGAAAGAGCTGACTTTCCCGGATAAGGCCTTTATCAATGGGCGTTTTGTGGCTGCTGCATCAGGAAAAACACTGCCAACCACCAATCCGGCGACCGGCGAGAAGCTGGCCGATCTGGCAGCCTGTGATGTGACGGATGTGAACGCCGCAGTGGATGCGGCACGAACGGCATTTGATAACGGTATCTGGAGCCAGCTTCCTCCTGGTGAACGTAAAGCTGCTTTGCTGAAACTGGCGGAACGTATGGAGCAGGAAGCGGATTCTCTGGCGGTACTGGAAAGTCTCGACAGCGGCAAACCGGTCAGTGAATGTCTGGCGGTGGATGTGCCGGAAACCATTCACATTATCAGATGGTATGCCGAAGCCATTGATAAACTCTACGATCACAGTGCACCGGTTGGTAGCAGTGCCATGGCGCTGGTGGTACGTGAACCCATCGGGGTGGTAGGTTGTGTGTTGCCGTGGAACTTCCCGTTACTGATGCTGGCGTGGAAAATTGGCCCGGCACTGGCAGCAGGATGTTCTGTTATTGTCAAACCAGCAGAACAAACGTCACTAACCTCTTTGCGTGTTGCTGAACTGGCTTTTGAATCAGGTGTTCCGGCAGGTGTGCTGAATATTGTCACTGGTAGCGGGAAAGAGGTGGGCGAACCTGTTGGCCTGCATAATGATATTGATATGGTCAGTTTTACCGGTTCTACGGTTACCGGGCGGCGTTTCCTGCGTTACGCCGCGGATTCAAATCTGAAAAAAGTAGTACTGGAATGCGGTGGTAAAAACCCGGCACTGGTCTTTGATGATGCGGATGATCTGGATAGCGTTGCTGAACAGGTACTGAACGGCGCATTCTGGAATATGGGAGAAAACTGTTCCGCGACGTCGCGTCTGCTGGTTCAGGAAGGGATAAAAGATCAGCTGTTGGCACGTATTGCAGAGAAAGTCAGTTACTGGTCGATGGGGAATCCACTGGATCCACAACATAATCTGGGCACAATGATCTCCGCGGAACATTTCAGTAAAGTCAGTGGCTATCTGGATACGGCCCGTAAAGAGGGATTGAACATTATTCAGGGCGGAGAAACCGAAAACGGTATTTATGTACAGCCAACGATTATTGATGGCGTAACACCAGCCAGTGCGCTGTTCCAGGAAGAAATTTTCGGGCCGGTACTCTGTATCACTACCTTTAAAACAGAAGCTGAGGCCATTGCTCTGGCAAATGACACGCCTTATGGTCTGGCTGCCTCGGTTTATACCGGAAAACTGAACCGCGCCATTCGGGTTTCCCGCGCAGTGCGTGCTGGTACTGTTACCGTCAACTGTTTTGGTGAAGGTGATGCCACCACGCCATTTGGTGGATACAAACAATCCGGTTTCGGTGGTCGTGATAAATCTGCTTTTGCTTTTGATCAGTATACTGAGCTGAAAACGATCTGGATTGATGTCCCGGACGCTGTCTGAAGAGCAGCAATCTGGTGATGAATTGCAGCCTGCCTTATCCGGTGGGCTGTATTGTTTTTGCTGTATAGCCGCTTTTTATGTAGGTTATTGAATATGGAATATACGTCTGGGGTGCCTGAAAAACAGGTGGATCAGAGAACACTAAGATGTTCAGGAGATTATATTGAGAACGGGTAAAGTTGCGCTTTATGAAGATTTAAAACGTTTGATTTTAACGATGGAGCTCGACCCGGATGAGTTACTGGATGAGGCCAGTCTGACTGCGCAGTATGGTTTATCCCGCACACCGGTGAGGGAAGTGTTTCAGCGTCTGGCCGGAGAAGGCTATCTGGAGATCGTGGAAAAGCGTGGTGTTCGTGTTATTCCGATGAGCCATGCCAGCCTGCGCAATTTCTTCCTGGTTGCGCCGATGATCTATGCAGCAACGGGGCGACTTGCGGTACAAAATTACAAACCGGCACAGATGAAAGCACTGAAAGAGACACAAAAACGTTTTCGTAAAGCAGTACAAAATCGGGATGTAGAAGCGCTGGCGCTGGAAAATAATCGTTTCCATGAAATTATGGGCGAGATGGCTGCCAATCCTTATCTGCAACCCAGTCTTGGACGTTTACTGATAGATCACTGCCGTATTGGGCACACCTTCTTCCGGCCGCAAAACGATGATATGGAACAGCGCCTGCTGGTGGCTGCTGATCATCATGATGCCTTTATTGCTGCACTTGAGGCGCGTGATGAGCAGACGGTGGTGGAGTTAGTTTCTGCCCACTGGGAATTGTCCCGCGAGAATATGGAAATCTTTATTGCGCCACAGGGGCTGACCGCAGACTTCTGACAGAGAAAATGCCCCTTTTGCTTCCACGACACGATGATCCGGATAAGAAGGGGCTATATTTCATTGGGCTACTTTTCTGCTTTCCAGCGAGTGCGCTCAACGGCAGACTGCCATTCCCGCCAACGTTGTTGCAAACGCTGATGACGTTCCATATTTGGGCGGAACTCGGTGTGTTTTGCCAGCAAAGCGCGCAGTTCTTCTGATGACCCCTGGGTTAGTGCTTTTCTTGCCAACAGTGCGGCACCGGTTGCCGACAGTTCAGCAATATTACTGCGCATCACCGGGCAACCCAGCAGATCAGCCTGATACTGCATCAACCAGTCATTTTTCGTTGGGCCGCCGTCCACCATCAGGGCATTAAGCGTAAAGTCAGAATGCTGGCGCATGGCAACGATCACATCAGCAATCTGATAGGTGATGGATTCCAGTGCGGCACGGATCAGATGTGCACGTTTCACTCCACGGCTCAATCCACAAATGACCCCACGAGCCTGTTCATCCCACCAGGGAGCACCCAGCCCGGTCAGAGCCGGCACGAAATAGACGCCCATAGTGGAATCCACCGTTGCCGGCAGGGTATTCAGTTCATGAATAAGCTCTTTTTCAGGTAATTCACTTAACCCGGTGCTGTCAGCCATCCAGGCAACGGCATCTCCGGTATGGGGAATATTTCCTTCCAGACCATAGGTTATCTGATTGCCATCATGCCAGGCGATAGTGGTTGCCAGGGTGCTGACCCCGCTTTGTGCAGAAGTGACCGGAGCCATCACTGACGAACCGGTGCCATAGGTGGCTTTTACCCGACCTTCTTCACCCAGAGCATGACCAAACAGTGCGGCATGTGAATCGCCAATCATGGACAGTACCGGAATACCATCCGGGATCCCGGCGATCCCTTTAGTGACACCGAAGTGATCACTGGAAGGGCGGATCTCCGGTAAGGCAGCTTTCGGGATCTGGAACAGATCCAGCATCTCAGGATCCCAGTTTCCGGTATGAATATTCAGTAACTGCGTGCGTGAAGCATTGGAATAATCACAGCAGAAGGATTCGCCACCGGTGAAATTCCACAATAACCAGGCATCAATGGTGCCCAGACAAATTTCGCCTTTTGCCGCGAGGGAGAATCCGTCCGGTACTGATGCCAGCAGCCAGCGCATTTTGGAGCCGGAGAACAGGGGAGCAACAGGTAAACCGGTAACGGATTTGATTTGCTGCTCCCGGTTATCCTTACGCAGGCCGTCACAAAAATCGGCAGTACGTGAACATTGCCAGGTAATAGCCGCATTTAACGGTTTACCGTTGCTGCGATACCAGCCGATAGCGGTTTCCCGCTGATTACTGATCGCCAGGGCTGCCACATTTTCTGCGCCAACAAAATTAATGGCCTGAGCAATAACATCAATGGAAGCTTCAATCAGCATCTCACCGGATTGCTCCACCCAGCCTTCTTTGGGGGTCTGAATGGAAAGTGCACGGGAGAATGAGCAAACGACTTTACCCGCCGCATCAAAGGCAACGGCTTTGGCATTGGTGGTCCCTTCATCGAGGGCAATAATAATTTCTTTGGTAGCAGACATCGCAGCTCCTGACTACGGATGAATCCGGAAGCAGGGCACACCGCGGGTGGCGTGCCCTGAGATAACGATTATTTGTGCAGGTAGGTTTCCACACCCAGATAACGGGTGAAGGCTTCGTGCAGGATCTCTGCGCTGGAGGAGTGGTTCATGGCAACGTGGTGTTCGAAGCCATTACGGCAAATCCAGGACAGCAACTCTTCCAGTTTTGGTACCTGGATAACGGCACGGCAGCCCACCGTATCCAGAGGATCATCAACCGACTGACCGGCACCGACATAGGCTTTGATTTCACCGGTCAGGTCATCTGTGCTCAGACGGAAGTAAGTTAAATCACCGCTTTTCAGGCGACCGTGTACCGCACCGCAGGTATTCTCTTTACCCACCGTTGTACCGATGATATCGGCAGTGCCCATATGTGGGGATTCCAGGCTGGCAGAGGCGAAGTTACCGCAGTGGAACAGCACGCATTTGTCGCGATCGTCACCGAAGTTGTTGTTCCAGTCGGCAATGGATGCCGGGCTGAGGTTGCTGCTGGCCAGTGCATACATGGAAAGTGCACCCATCACATCCACTTCACAGGCACTTGGCATCAACTGACCGGACATCACGCTCATAATAGAGCAAACGTTGATCCCCAGGTTTTCCTGCAACGAGGTCCAACATTGAATCGCCGTGGTGTCGATATCATTAGCTACGACCCATTCACTGAGTACCACAAACAGTTTAGCCATCGTCACCAGTTTATCTGCCGGAATACCGCTGGCATCGGCGTTATCGATTAGCAGGCGGCGTTTTTCATCAACACGAATATCGTCATCACGCAGTTGTTTGATGCGGGTAAAGACTTCTGACAGATCGAGGGTTTCCACCGCAATACCCAGACGTTCCAGCAATTTTTCACTGTAACGCACGGTATTAAAGCCTGCCGGACGGGCACCAATCGCACCCACGCGCACACCACGCATACTGGTTACCACACGGCAGATTTGCGCAAAACGTTGCAGGTCTTTTTCAAAGACTTCACCAGCAACAGCACACACATGCTGGCTGGTCAGCGTGAAGGGAATACCGTACTGGCGCAGGTTATTACAAAGAGAGATTTTACCGCAGAAGCTGTCACGGCGAGTTGCCAGTCCCATTTTATCCAGATTATCTTCCTCTGCCTGTACCAGCACAGGGACGTTCAGGCCGGAAAGACGCAGGGTTTCAGCGACCGCTTTTTCATCACCGAAGTTTGGCAGCAGTACCACCACACCGTGAATCTCATCGCGGTGTGCGCGGAACAGCTCGGCACAAATTTTGGCATCCTGACGGGTTTCTACTCCACCCAGCTCAGTTTGCGTCTCATCAAGCATGATAGTGTTGATACCCAGACGGGCAAACAGCGCAACAGCCTGCTCACGGGCTTCAGCAACCAGATAACTTGGGAAGAAACCGCGGTTGCCAATAATAACGCCCATGGTCAGAGTTTGTGGGATACGTGACATTGCTTATTCTCCAGTAAGATATTCGTCGTTTTTATTATTTTGCGTGTGCCTGATACAGTGCGGTTGCATGCTTAACGACACCGGCGGCATCGATTTCATGACGGGCGCGGGTAGAAGCACGGTCTCCGGCGATGGCATATTCACCATCTTTAATACCCAGACGGCGCAGTGGAATCGCACATCCTGCTTCAGCCAGCACTTCAGCCACCAGGCTACCAACACCGCCATTCACGTTATGTTCTTCCACGCTGACGACTGCACGATGTGGTTTCAGCACGTCCAGCAATTGCGCCGTATCACAAGGACGAATCGAAGGTACACTGATCACTGAAGCATCAATACCCTGTTCTGCCAGTTGTGTGGCAGCGGTAACAATTTCGTGAACTGTTGAACCCATCGCTACCAGTGCCACATCACTGCCCTGGCGCAGCACGTCAATTTTGCCAGGTGCAAATTGATAATCTTCACTGTGCAACTCCGGCAGGGCTTTACCATCCAGACGGATATAAACCGGGCCAACATGGTCGATGGCGTATTCAATAATTTGCTTACATTCCAGCGGGCTGGAAGGGGCATAAATTTCGATATTACCGAAACCACGCATCACAGAAATATCGTCGATGCTGTGGTGAGTACTGGCCAGTGGGCCGTAGCTGGCGCCGGCATTCAGACCGAATAATTTGACGTTGGTATTGTTGTAGCAAATATCGACTTTGATCTGCTCATTGGCGCGGGAGATCAGGAAGGGCGCTGCATTACAGGTGACAGCGATTTTACCACCCAGCGCTAAACCGGCAGCGGTGCCAACCAGTGTCTGTTCCGCAATTCCCACATTCACCAGGCGATCCGGGAATTTCTTCATAAAAGGTGAAATTTTGGCGGTGGAGGTGGAATCGGCTACAACCGGAACTAAATCAACACCGCGTTCAACTGCTGCAATAAAGGTATCTACCATCACCGTGGCAAGGTGTTCGCTATTACTCATCTTTAAGTTCCTCCAGAGCCAGTTCAACTTCTTCACCTTTTGGTACCCGGTGATGCCATTCAGGACGTCCCTGAATAAAGGACACGCCGGCACCTTTTAGGGTATTGGCGATAACCACATGCGGCTTGCCGCCCGGTTGTAAACCTTCCAGCGTGGCAACCACATCTGCCATGTCATTACCTTTACATTCGGTCACTTCCATACCGAAGGCGCGCCATTTTTCATCCAGCGGATCCGTGTTCATGATCTCTTTGGTTGGACCTGCCAGCTGCAGGGTGTTTTTATCGTTGATGATAATCAGGTTATCCAACTTGTAATGGGCGGCGACCAGCGCAGCTTCCCAGTTACTGCCTTCTGCCAGTTCTCCGTCACCGGTGACGACAAACACACGGCGTTTGCTGCCATCACGTTTTGCCGCCAGGGCAATCCCCACAGCAACTGGCAGACCGTGCCCCAGAGCCCCGGTATTCAGTTCAACGCCCGGTGTTTTATGGCGTACCGGGTGACCCGGCAGGTGGGAATCGGCATGCTGATAGGTTGGCAGCCATTCTTCGGGAATGAATCCGGCTTCTGCCAGCACGCAGTAGTAACCGCCTACGGCATGACCTTTTGACTGGATATAGATATCCCGCTCATCACTGTCTTTCAGTTCTGGGGAACAGTTCAGAATACGGAAGTAGAGTGCGGTCAGCAGTTCCACCTGTGAAAGGTCGGCTCCGGTGTGGCCACCTGCCGGGCTTTCTGCGTTTAACACAATAATGCGACGACGGATGGCTCGTGCTTTCCTTTCTAACTCCTCGATGGAGAGTGAAAACGGATTCATAGGAGACCTCTTGAATGTTAATTCTGTTGTGAATATATATTCCGTTAGGGTAAAAAAATAGCCGAAGCTAACACTGGATGATCCATTACATTGAATATATATTTATACTCGATTTATTATGCATTGAATGTAATGTATGCCTTGCTGGTGGGTTTGTCTACGATCCAGTCAGAGAATTTAACCAGAAGGAGAAAGTGATCACACTTAGCCAGAAAAACAGGGATCGTGAACAAGCTTGTGATCGCGCGATTGATACTTAAAATAACGGAAAAAATAAGGGGAATCGTATGTCAAAGCAGGATGAGCAGCGCTTGTTGGTGAAAATTGCCACGCTCTATTATAACGAAAATAAAAAACAGTCTGAGATTGCTAACCTGTTACAACTGTCTCAGTCCTTTGTCTCCCGTGCGCTGACGCGTTGCCAGAAGGAAGGGCTGGTGAAGATCACCGTGGTACAGCCAACCAATATCTTTGTGGAGCTGGAAAAAGCGATAGAAGATCGTTATGGCATACGGCAGGCGATTGTCGTGGATGTGCGTAAAGAAGCCAGCAATACAGAGATAAAACATGCGATTGCCAGCGCTGCAGCACACTATGTGGAAACCCGTATTCGTCCTGATGACCTGGTCGGCATCTCCTCCTGGAGTACCACAATTCGTTGTATGGTGGATGAAATGCATCCGCAAAATATCCGTGCATCCGGCGTGATTCAGTTGCTGGGCGGTGTGGGACCAAATGGTAACGTTCAGGCGACTATTTTGACGCATCAGCTGGCTGCACATCTGGGTTGTAAAGCGTGGATGTTACCTTCACAAAGCATTGAGCACTCCGTTGACGAACGCGCCAAACTGGTCAGCAGCCCGGATGTTGCTGCTGTGGTGGAAAAATTCGCCAAAGTGGATGTGGCCATCGTGGGGATTGGTGAACTGGAGCCCTCCCAATTGTTGAAAAATTCCGGTAACTATTACAACGAAGATATGCTCAAACTGTTGTCACAACGCGGGGCAGTGGGCGATATTTGCCTGCATTACTATGATGCCGAGGGGAATCCGGTACTGGCACATGAAGAAGATCCGGTGATTGGCATGGAGCTGGAACAGATGCGTGCCTGCCAGCATGTGATTGCACTGGCAGGAGGGATGGAAAAAAGTAATGCCATTCGCGGTGCATTGAAAGGGCAATATCTTGATGTGTTGATTACGGACTATACAACGGCGCGTTCATTGATCCATGAATAGTGACACCAAAAGTTAGCATCACCGACGAACGTTTAATCAGTGAATAATCTGGTTCACTGATTAAACGAGAAAGCAGGGGGAAGATTATCTTTTGGTGCCGTTTAAACGTTCAATCTGTCTGAGCATGGCACAATGATCCAGATCTCCATCGCACCAGGGGCGAATGATATAAATAAGCCCTCATGGCATAAACCATGAGGGCTTAACATGAGCATCAGAATATTTAATACATTTCTAGCTATTTACCTTCTATCACCGCCTTCTGTGCCACAACAGCCGCTTTCTGCTGCAAACGGTTCTGCATCTGGTCGATGATAACAGCAACGATAATCACGATACCTTTAATCATCATCTGCCAGAACTCGCTCACGCCCATCATCACCAGGCCATCTGCCAGGAAGCCAATCACGAAAGCACCAATCAGGGTTCCCAGAATGGTACCGCGACCACCGGCCAGTGAGGTTCCCCCCAGAACAACGGCCGCGATAGCGTTCATTTCAAAGGATGTACCGTTAGCCGGGTGGCTTGCCAGCAACTGAGCCGATACCACGATACCGGCAATCGCGGCACAGAAACCGGAAAGGGTATACACCAGCACCTTGACCTGTTTTACCTTCACACCGGACAGTTCAGCAGCGCGCTCGTTATCACCAATCGCATAAACATGGCGGCCGAATGGCAGGCGACGGGCAACATAGGCAATCACCAGTGCCAGCACAATCATCATCCAGATCGCCCACGGCAGGCCAAACAAGGTACCGGAACCAATCTCATCAAAACCGGTATTTCCCAGTTGAGGATTTCCGGACAGCCCCGGGAAGGTTTGCCCACCAGAGGTCAGCATCGCCGCACTACGCAGGATATACATCGTACCCAGCGTACAGATGAAAGGGGCCACGTTATAACGAGTGATTATCCAGCCGTTTAGCGCCCCCACCAGCGCACCAACAAGCAATACCACCGGAACAATGACCCAGACACTTGGGAAGATGGCAATGCCAAACATTGGCAGCACAATCCCTTTCGTCAGCATCCAGCCGGCGATCATGCCGCATAATCCCAGTGTGGCACCAATGGAAAGGTCAATCCCGGCGGTGATAATGACAAAGGTGATACCCAGCGCCAGAAAGGCGTTAATGGCAATATGTTTCACCATAATCACCAGACTGCCCGCGGATAAGAATCCAGGCACGGTAAAGGCAAAGAAGCCCACGATTAAGAACAGGGCGATAAAGGTACGCAGCTTCATCACCAGTAATAAAATATTTTCCCGGGACAGTGATACGCCCCTGTTTTGTGGCGTGGCTGTAGCCGATGGTGTCGTTTTCATTTTTTAAAACCCCTGAGCACTTGCGGTAACGAGTGCCGATTCCTCGGCCTGATCGCGAACAATATCGGCGGTGAGTTTGCCGCCCGACATCACCAGAATACGGTCAGAAACCGCCATAATTTCTTTCAGGTCAGATGTGGAAAACACCACAGCCATTCCCTGGTTGGAAAGTTGTACCATCATGCGGAATACATCGGCTTTGGCACCGATATCAATCCCGCGAGTCGGTTCATCCAGAAACAGGACTTTGGGGCTGGTCAACAGCGAACGACCAATCACCACTTTCTGCTGGTTACCACCACTCAGCGCCTGAATTTCCACGTCCGGTGACGACACTTTGATCGACAGATCGCCGATAGTGCCGCTAATAACTTCCTGTTCTTCTTTATCGGCAATCGAACCCCCTTTCAGACGCCGCCACAGGCTGGCAATCGTCAGGTTATTTGCCACAGATGAGACAGGAAAAATACCGGTACGTTTACGATCTTCCGGCACCAGACTCATGCCCATACGAATACGATCCGCTGGTGTCAGTCGTTGTGGTACAGGTTTGCTGTCCAGCCATAATTTGCCTAAATAGTTACGTTCTGTGCCCAACATACATTCGAACAGTTCAGTACGTCCGGCACCCATCAGACCATAAATACCGACAATTTCCCCGGCACAAACTTTGAAACTGACATCGTCCACGACAGTGTTACCAGAGGCACTGACACAGGTAATATTTTCCGCTTCCAGTACTGGTGCGCCAAAGGTGCGACCTGCTTCAAGGAAGTTCGTTACCGGATCACTGCCCAGCATTTCCCGTACAATCCAGGGAACGTCAATATCAGCCACTTTGGCTTCTGACTGGAATTTTCCGTCACGCAGAATAGTGATCATGTCACCAATCGCCATCAGTTCTTCCAGACGGTGCGAAATATAGATAATGGATACACCCTGACGGGTCAGTTCACGGATCACGCGGAACAGAATTTCCACTTCCGTTTTACTGAGCGCCGACGTTGGTTCATCCAGAATCAGAATATCGGCGTTTTCCGCCAGCGCCTTGGCAATCTCAATCAGCTGTTGTTGACCCACTTTCAGGTTACCCACCAGCTCGCGAGGTGAAATTTGCTGATCCAGACGCTGCATTAATTCAGCCGCGCGTTTTTCCTGCTCCGCCTGATTAATCGGCGCCAGCCCTTTTTGTAATTCACGACCAAGGAAAATGTTTTCGGCAACACTCAGGTTTTCGAACAGGTTCAGTTCCTGATGCACCATACCAATGCCATGTGCTGCGGCATCTCGGGTATTGGCAAAACGTACCGGTTTGCCATTCAGTAACATTTCACCCAGGCTGGGTTGTTGTACCCCCGCCAGGATTTTCATCAGGGTCGATTTACCGGCACCGTTTTCACCGATAATCACGTTTACTTTACCGCGCCAGACGTTGTAATCGACGTTGTCCAGCGCGACAGTTCCCGGAAACAGCATTGATATTCCGCGCGTACGCAGAATAATGTCATCCGCTGGAGTATCAGCCATTACTGAGCCTCCTGTTTCAGTTCCAGCGCTGCGGCATCTTTCAGCTCGCCACCGCTCAGGGTTACGGCAAACAACACAGAAGTCGGTTTACCTGTCCAGCTGTCATCCACTTTCGGCAGTTGTTTGACGGTATAACGGTTATAGGCTTTGGACAGTCGGGCAAACTGTACCTGGTTAGTAAAGTCATCAAATTTAAAGCCAGCAGCATCGCGAATGGCATTACCACGAATAACAGGTCCCAGATGGATAATGACCGGTTTGCCATTGATGGTTACGGTAAGATTTTTATCCCGGGCATTGCTAACATCCACAGCATCGATCGGGGTGTTCAGTTGTACAAAAACACTGTTTGCTGTACCAGAAGATGACTTCAATTGTTCTTCCAGTGCACTGGCATCCAGCGCGTTTTTATGTGCCGGGTCAATAACATGGGTTTGCCAGGTCTGTTGCGCGATCTGCTCAGGAGTCAGGTTATCAAAACTGGGTTTTGCATTTGGATCGGCAGGCATAATTGGCCTGCCGTTCTCATCCAAATCCACTACTGTACAGGCCGTCAGCAACAGGGTGGTGGCCCCAATCAGCACAACACCCCATTGTTTTAAGCGCATAATGTTCTGCCTTACTTGCTCAGGTTAAACAGGTTAAGTTTTTTAGCGTTGCTTTCGTCGATCAGCGCACAATCCATCAGCTGCTTCTCGTCTTTTTCCGCTTTGCCGTTTTTCAGGAAGTAATCAGCCTGTTCAACAGCCATCTGTGCCTGTTCCCAGCCTGGCTGCAGTACTGTCGCTTTGATATTGCCGTTATTGAGGATGGAATCACGTACGTAGTCGCTGCCGTCAAAACCAACAACAATCACGTCTTTTTTACCCGCGGCTTTCAGTGCAGCTTCGGCACCCAGAGCCATGGTGTCGTTACCGGAGATAACCCCGACGATATCCGGGTTGCTTTGCAGAATGGCTTCCATACGGGTGAAAGCTTCTGTCTGGCTCCAGTTTGCAGTTTGCTGTGCCACCATTTTCATATCCGGATAATCATCCAGTACATCGTGATAACCCTGAGAACGCACACCAGCGTTGGTATCAGATGGAATACCTGTCAGCTCAACATATTTACCTTTGCCGTTCAACAATTTGGCAAATTTCTCGCCACCCAACTGTGCGCCCTGATAGTTGTTGGAAACGATCTGTGCGACTGCCACACCTGTTTTGTTAATTTCCCGGTCGATCAGGAATGCCGGAACACCTGCAGCTTTGGCTTTTTCCAGAGGCCCCACGGTGGCATCAGCCCCCGCGTTATCCAGAATGATGGCTTTTGCTTTACGCGCAATCGCTGTTTCAATCAGTTGGTTTTGTTTATTTACATCATCATCATGGGAAGCAATCAGCGTGGTGTAGCCCAGTTCTTTGGCTTTGGCTGCAGCACCATCTGCTTCTGCTTTAAAGAATGGGTTGTCGTGAGAAGGAGTAATGATCGCGATCAGACCGTTATCAGCGGCAAAAACAGAACCAGAAGCGGCGATCATGGAAGCGAACAAAACAGATTTTACGAAAGTAGTTTTCATTGCTTTGTTATCCTTATATTGAATTTTTATTCACTTACGACTTGTTATTCAAGTATAAGAACAATACGACCCGCTTCCGGAACTGTCCATGGATTAACCGGCTAATTTTTCAAAAGGAGAAAAGGATCACGCTTATTGGGACTGGCCTCCGGATATTTTGCGATAACGCTCACGATGAAGCATGTTGCTTACATCTGTCCCTGATGGCTGTTGGTAAACACCCAGACCAAAATAGCGGGTAGTGGCGTACATATATTCAAAGATTTCTGACTGTGCTTCTTCGTATTCAGCCCAGAAGACTTTCTCGGTAAAGCAGTAGACTTCAACCGGTAAACCTTCTGCAGTGGGACTGAGCTATCGTGGCGATCGACGAAACGATGATCTTGGCGATCTGGATATAGCCTTTGATCGA
>Ga0157359_1000356_pt1 | contig 16128 bp, 11 predicted proteins | sample AttcapACBM3_FD_111482 | JGI IMG/M metagenome (GOLD analysis project Ga0157359, IMG submission 111482) | Fungus gardens microbial communities from leaf cutter ant in Botucatu, State of São Paulo, Brazil - Atta capiguara ACBM3 | ecosystem: Host-associated > Fungi > Mycelium > Unclassified ...
ATTTACACAATGCCGGACATGAAATTATTTTAGTGTCTTCAGGAGCTGTAGCAGAAGGTATGGTTCGTATGAAGCTTGCGAGTCGACCCACCGATCTACCCAGTCTACAAGCCTGTGCTGCGATTGGGCAGATGGGTTTAATTCATACTTGGTCTAGCGTACTTGAAAATCATAGTATCCGAACAGCTCAAGTGCTATTAACACATGATGATTTGGCAGATCGCCGTCGTTATTTGAATTCATGTGATGCATTGCAGAACTTGATTGACTGGCGTGTTATTCCGGTGATCAATGAAAACGATACAGTCTCTACTGATGAAATTCGTTTTGGTGATAACGACACTTTAGCGGCTATGGTTGCGGGTCAAGTCCATGCGGATTTACTGATCATTTTAACAGATCAGCAAGGTATGTTTGACTCAGACCCACGCCATAACCCAGACGCAAAGCTGTTATCAACTGTGCGTGCCATGGATGATGTTTTATTTGAAATGGCTGGCGGTGGTGGTGTACTTGGTCGCGGTGGCATGGTTACTAAAGTTCGTGCTGCACGTTTAGCTGCCAAGTCAGGTTGTCCAACATTAATTGCTAGTGGTGAAAGTGACAATGTATTGTCACGAGTAATGGCTGGTGAAATGCTGGGTACGTTATTTACGACTGATAAAGACCGTATGACAGCGCATCAGCAGTGGCTTGCTGCACATTTACAAACAGCAGGTCGTCTGGTGATTGATGATGGTGCAGTTGAAGCGATTAAATTGAAACATCGCAGTTTATTGCCTGTTGGTGTAAAAACTGTTGAAGGACATTTTGATCGTGGTGATGTGGTTGAATGTGTTGATAAGCAGGGCAAACGTATTGCAGTTGGGCGAGTAAACTTTAGCTCTCGTTCTGCTGAAATTATTAAAGGCTTAGCCTCAGATAAAGTTTACCAAGTGCTTGGTGAAGCTCGTTCGCTTGAAATGATTCATCGTGATCATATGGCAATTTATTAAGTTGTTTCCAAATAAAAAAGCTCGCTTTATGCGAGCTTTTTTTCTGGCGTTAAACGAGGGAGAACACGGTCTTCGCCCACCATATAGGGGTGTGTAGCAAGACTAAGCATATCTAGGTCTTCTGAACTATTCCCATAAGCATAAATCTGGTGGTAGTGCTGTAGAGAATATTGCTGATGTATTCTTAACTTCTTTTGTTCACTACTACAATCAGGCGTGGAATAGTAACCCGTCATCATGCCATTTTTAATTTGAGTTTCAGTACAAATTAATTCGATCCCGAGTAGCTTGCAAAGCGGGGCAAGATAGATATCGATTGAAGCAGACACTAATACTACGTGATCTCCACGTAACTGATGTTGCTGTAACTGCGCGAACATTTCAGGCGAAAGGGTCGAAACCAACTCTTGTGCGTATTCTTCACCTAATCTTTGCAATTCAATTGCAGGAGTATGGCTAAACATACTGCGGAAAAGCTTGGCACGCATAGCATGAGCTGGATAAAAGTTAAGATAATAGGCTTGTATCCATGGTAGAATTTTCAAGCCTTGCTTAACAATGTGGCGTTTAGATAACGCATAAAAGATGAACCCTGTAAAGCTATCTTTACTGCACAAGGTCCCGTCAAAATCGAACAGGGCGAGATTTCTTATAGTCTTATTCGTTTCGCTCGTTGCATACATGATTCATATCGTCCGTTTACGCGGGTTGCATACCAGTTAGTATTATAGTCACGACTTAATTTTGGCCCAGAAATCACCACTTGAGGCATCATTGCATAGATCGGTTCTTTGCCAGTTTTTGCTTTATAGAGTTTAGTCAGGGCAATATAGGTTTGTGTACTCTCAAACTTTTTCTCTTTTTCTAATTTCAGATCATCACGCAGTTGTCTTGGTGTAATTAAAACATTATTTGCAGTAAATACATTCATTAATTCTTTTTCTGACTGACTTTGAACTGCACGTGGATCACCGGATTTATCGTAAAGTAATAAATCACCATCTAAAGTAAGTTTAGCTTCAGTAAGATCATCCAGCATATTTTGAAAAGCAGCATTACGGCTAGAATACATGCCAGAGTTATAATCGGCAAAACGGTAAATGGCTTTATCATAATTTGCTGGATAGACCATCAAGCGATGAATACCATAATATAGACCACCATATTGGGTATAAAGATCATTTCTGAGGTCGGCAATATTCATACTAGTACGCTTATGTGCTTTGGCGTAATTAATATGAACTTGCATTGAACCCAAGGTCGTAATGGGGTTCATTTTTTCGCCAATATCTTGTCCAACGAGTTTAGCTGCACCAGTTAAAGCACTGACATGATAATGTTGAGTCATAAAATCAAAAATCTGACGATAAAGTAAATCGAGATCTTTCTCGGTTTTGACTTTACCCATCTGAGTCATATAGTTGTTGTCAGGAGAAGGCTGTGTTCTTAATACTTCTTCGAAATAACCCGCAACAGTTCCACCAATTTTCTGGCCAAGTTTATCTTCAAACTTTTCGTTTAAACGGGTACTGACTTCTTCAACTGCTTTTTTACCGAGACCAGGGACTACAGGATTAGCAACAAAATTGGACTCCTGGTCAACAATAGCGACAACACTACAGACATTCTGCTTCGTTTTAGGAATTTTTAAGTCCTGCATAATATCGTTAATATCTTTTGCCCATGACTCACGATCATGCACACGTGATGGAATTAACTTTTTAATGTGTTGGCTGTCTAAATCAGGCTCATCATTTTTTGACCACCAAGCTTTATCTCCACAAGCGGCTAAACTCATGCATACGGCAACCATACCGAATGATTTTAATAAAAAACGGGAAGACAACGGTTTGTTCATAGCGAGGAGAGCACCTGCATAAAAAGATGAGCTGATGAAGCGGATGAAGTATACTATGTTGATCATGAATTGTATGAATATATATGTATATTGGTCCCTATCAACTGTCAAATAATTTAATCGTTGCTCCAATGGCGGGTGTAACCGACCGTCCGTTTAGAACACTATGCAAGTATTTTGGTGCGGGTCATGCGGTCAGTGAAATGATGACTGCTGACAAGACCTTACGGATGACTAAAAAAAGTCTTTATCGTGCGAATTTTGATGGGGAACTAGCTCCAATTTCTGCACAAATTGCTGGTTCCGATCCGGAGCAATTAGCTGAAGCTGCCCGTTATCAAGTCGCAAATGGGGCACAAATTGTTGATATCAATATGGGATGTCCTGCAAAAAAAGTATGTAATAAATTAGCAGGATCAGCGTTATTACAAGATGAAGACTTGGTTGCCCGAATATTAGATGCAGTTGTGGCAGCAGTTGATGTGCCGGTAACTTTAAAAACCCGTTTAGGTTTTTTAAACGGTCAAGAAAATATTTTACGTGTGGCTAAACGTGCTGAGGAAGCGGGGATCGCTGCGTTAGCTTTGCATGGCCGTACACGTGAAGATATGTATTTAAATACAGCGCGTTATGAATTGATTAAGAATGTTAAAGAACTAATTAATATTCCCGTGATTGCCAATGGGGACATCGATAGCCCTGAAAAAGCAAAATATGTGCTCGACTATACAGGCGCCGATGCAATTATGATTGGGCGAGCTGCACAAGGCAGACCATGGATTTTTCGTGAAATTGCTCATTATTTAAAAACAGGTGAGCATTTGGCTGCTCCAAATATTGAAGAAGTCAAAGAGGTACTTTTAGGGCATTTGTCTGAGTTGTACCAGTTTTATGGTGAATACTCTGGTTGTCGTATTGCCCGTAAGCATATTGCTTGGTACACCAAAGGGCTGCGTTCAAGTAACGAGTTCCGCCAAAATATGTATAAAGTGGAAACGACTGCTGAACAAGCATTGGTGGTTGAAGCTTACTTTAATCAGTTGCTTGCTGAAGGTAATTTGATGAGTGATGTTCAGGTTGAACAAGTTAACTTATTAGATACCCATTAAAAAAAGGCAACCAGTACTTTAACTGGTTGCTCAGAACTTTTATCTATTCATTATCTAGCATTTCAACAACCAGTTGATTAACAAGATCGGATGCGCCTAATTCGCGTATTTGAGCAACATTACTTCCTGCCCAAAAAGCGCCAAAACCATAATCATGATGCTTACTTGCAAGCGCATTTAACTGTTTCGCTAAATCGTAAGTATAAGGATATTCTGGTTGTACCGGACGATTAGGGGAGTCGATTTGCGTATGCCAATGGTTGAGTAAACCGCGAGCAGGGCGACCAGAAAGGCTCGCACTGATTTGTGTTACAGGTTCGCTAAAGAGTGCTTTGCGATATTCAGCAGAAGCATTAGACGTTTGGCATTGAACAAATGCTGTTCCTAGCTGTACTGCGGTTGCCCCTAAACTCAACATATGTTTGGCTTGTAAGCCAGTCATAATGCCACCCGCAGCCACAACCGGAAGGGTGCAATGCTTCACAATAAGTTGAACTAAATCGGTAGTTTTAATGGCACCATCAAAAGTTTGGTTGAAAATACCTCGATGCCCACCTGCTTCAATACCTTGAGCAATAATAATATCAATACCTGCGGCTTCAATAGCCTGAGCTTCAATAAGGTTTGTGGCTGAAACCATGGTCAAAATACCAGCTTCTTTTAAGGCCTGAATTTGATGCGGATGGGGAATGCCAAAATGGAAACTCACCGCCTGAGGCTTGGTTTCTAAAACAACATTTAAAAAGTCATCATTATCTAGAAAGCTTGGATAGATACAGTGTAACTCTTGAGGTGGTTGAGCACCGAATTTTGCGAAATGAGGTCGTAAATAATCAATCCATTGTTTTGCTTTTTCTGTGTCAAGTTTTGAAGACTGATGACAGAAAAAGTTAACCTGAAATGAGTTTTCTGTGAGGGCTTGGGTTTTTAAAATTTGTTCACGTGCACTTTGTGCAGTATTTGCTCCTAAACCCAATGACCCTAGAGCCCCTTGATTTGAAACCTCGGCAGCCAGTTCAGGAGTAGATACACCTGCCATTGGAGCCAGAAAAATTGGATGCTTAATTGCAAGTTGTTGTAATAGGCTCATTTTTCTCACCTCATTTCTTTCTTCTCACCATAACGTGAAAATAGAACCAAGAGCAAATAATATTGGCTATTTAATTTTTAAATATTCAAGTACTTCAGTTTGTCAAAACCCTATTTTTATAAAGGAGTCACATTAAATAAGGAACCAATCCAGCTTGAAAAAGCCATTGCTAAAATTCCCCATAGTGTAATACGTAAACTACCTTTAATTTTAGAGGTACCTGCAAAGTAACTCGCAAGAGCACCTAAAATTGCCAATGCTGCAATACCAGTAATAAGTACACTTGGCATAATGAGGTGCTCGGGGCTTAATAAGATTGCAAGCATGGGGAAAAAAGCCCCGAAAGAAAATGAAGCTGCCGAAGAAAGCGCCGCTTGAATTGGGTTTGCCGCCGTATTTTCATGAATGCCGATTTCGTCTCTAGCATGGGCACCCAAAGCATCATGAGTAGTAAGTTGAATAGCCACTTCCTTTGCCAGTTCTTTTGATAGACCTCTAGAAATATAAATATGAGTTAATTCATCTAATTCTTTTTGAGGGTATTTTTTTAGCTCTTTTGCTTCAATGGCTAGATCCGATTTCTCAATGTCTTCTTGAGATTTAACCGAAATATATTCTCCGGCAGCCATTGAAGTTGCACCTGAAATAAGTCCGGCAATACATGTAATTAATAGAGTATGAGAACTCGCACCACTTGCTGCCATGCCCATAATTAAGCTCGTGACCGAAATAATTCCATCATTCGCCCCTAATACTGAAGCTCTGAGCCAACCTGAACGGTGAATCGCATGATGCTCTGTATGATGTGGAAAAGCCATGTGTTTTTCCTTATAAATGTTTTATAAATGCTATGAAATTTTACAATTTATTGATCAAAAAATATGTCATTATTATAGGGAATTTAAGGATAAGACAGAATAGATCAATAATAAAAACGGAGATTAAATTATTCATTTTAAAACATTCTTAACCTAACTTAACGATGTAACTTATTATTTTTAATTATGATATTGATTGATCATTTCAAAGGCTTACTCCTCCTTAATAAGTCTAATTTACTGTAGAGGTGAAAATGAAAAATAGCAAAACAATAAACTCTATAACACATTCAATATTACTTATGGGAGCAGTGATCTCTTCTTTAGCAGTAGTAAGTATGAGTTCAGTTTATGCACAAGACCAAGTAAATTCTGAGTATAAACCGGGCAATCTCATTTATGATAAGTGGGACAGATTTTATAAAATCGAACAGTCTCAGCCACAAGAAGCGGAAAAGATCTTGGTTGAGCTAAGTAAATTGACACCTACAGATATTAAAGTCTGGAAAAGTCTCACCTATTTACAGATTCGGCTTGAAAAAAGAGATGAAGCTTTACAAAGCTTAAGACAAGCAAGAAATTTGGCTCCTCAAGATGATACCTTAAAATTACAAGAAGCTTATTTGCTGAATCAACAAAAAAGAAATCCAGAAGCATTGGTTTTATTTAAAGAATTAACGTCATCTTCAGACCCTGAAATTGCTGGTAAAGCAACTCAAGCAGTCAAAAATTTAAGTGGGGGTGAGGTTAAACCCTATTTTGGTGATATTTATTTTGCACCGTCTTATGAATCGCGTTATGACGACGTTATTTTTCCTTTAAAAGTTCGGTACGGTAAAAACATCGACAATGGACGTGCTCAAGTCTATGGCTTTCTTAATTTAAACCGTGACACCAAATCTCAAGGTGGCGTACGACCTGAAATTATTGATGAAAATGCAGTGACTTTAGGGGTAGGTGCAAACTATCAACCGTGGACTTCAATTCCTGTTCGTGCTTATGTCGAGGTAGGTGGAAGTTATGACTTGATTGATAGAAATAGAAAGAAATTTCGTGAAAGTGTTGTGGGCGGTGTAGCGGGGTATCAAGAATGGTATTCGCAATCAAGCTGTAATGCACTTTGTTTAGATAATTACTTTACTGACCTATATGGTAATGTCGCGACGTATTCGAGAGAAGACTATAACGTTATTGGGGATTTACGCTTACGTACAGGTTTAAACCTATATAAAGGCGAAAGTGGAACTGTGCAAGCTTATGTAAAATTACATGGCTTAGCAGATAGTAAAAATGAATATTACAATAATTTATTTGAATATGGCCCAGGCATTTCATGGCAGCCTTTTAATTACCAACCTATAAAACTACGTGTTGAACGTTTATATGGTGATTATTTTAAAGATGTGCCCGTTAATACAAAAGATCATTACAACAATACCCGTGTAGAACTTGTTTTTTATAAGGATTTCTAATAATGAAAAAAATTTTTATTTCGATAGTATTTGGTACTCGTCCAGAGCTCATAAAATTGGCTCCGGTAATTTTATTAGCAAAACAAGATTCACGATTTCAGGTTGAAGTTATTTTTACGGGTCAACATGATGAGTTAGTAAGAGATGCTATTGATTTCTTTGGAGTTGAAATTGATCATCGCCTTAAAATTATGAATGCTGGACAAAGTCTCAATAAATTATTAATCCATGGCTTAACACAACTTGAAAAAGTCTATACAGATGGTCAAAAAAGAGATGCGATAGTCATCCAAGGCGATACTACAACTGTATTAGCTGCGGGTTTAGTCGCATTTTCAATGAGGATTCCTGTTGCGCATGTCGAAGCTGGTTTACGTTCTTACGATTTGGATCATCCATTTCCTGAAGAAGGCAACCGCCAGTTAGTTTCACGTATTACGAAATGGCATTTTGCCCCTACCGAACAGTCAAAGCGTAACTTGTTAAATGAACAAATCCAGCCGTCATTGATTACTGTGACAGGTAATACTGTCGTAGATGCGGTGTATTTAGGACGAAAATTGATTGCTGAAAATTCTGGTTTGAAAAATCAGCTTGAGCCTTATGGTATTCAATTAAAACAAAACGATAAAGTTGTACTCATTACAGCTCATCGCCGTGAAAACTTTGGTAGTGGTATTCAAAATATATGTAATGCGGTTGAGCATTTAGCTAATCAGCATTCTGACTTACATTTTATTTGGCCTGTTCACTTAAACCCCGCGGTTCATGATGTAGTACATGACAAGTTTAAAAATCATGCTCAAATTCATTTGGTGAAACCACTCGATTATCCAAGTTTGTTGGCCGTGATCGATCGCTCTACATTTATTTTAACGGACTCAGGTGGTCTACAAGAAGAGAGCCCATCGTTTAATAAGCCAGTATTAATTTTACGAGATACTACTGAACGACCAGAAGTGGTAGAGGTTGGAGCGGGAGTACTGGTGGGAACAAATCAACAAAGAATTATTGAAGAAGCTGAAAAACTTTTAACGGATTCACAGCATTATCAAAAAATGGCACATGTTGAAAATCCGTTTGGCGATGGGCATGCTGCTCAGCGTATATTGGATGAAATTGCTAAAACCTATGAATAAGAATAACTTATTTTAAAGCTTCTGGTTCGCTTATGGTGGTAGGAATGCCGCCATAAGTTAAACGGTACCATAAGCCGACGACGTAAACTGACCAGCGGCCCATATAGTGGGGGCCATCAAAAATATAAATTGTTTTTCCTTCATAAGCTTTAATTTGAGAAATAATTTCCCAAGGATATGCTGAGCGAAATTGGCCATTTTTTTTGGTACGAAATGCTTCTAAAACAATGACGGTTTTATCTTTTCCAATGGTATGCTCGAGTTGATCTAAAATATGTCTGGCTTGTTGAGGGGTTCTGACTCCAACACCTACACCATCTTGGAAAAAGACGCCAGCTTGTTCTGGTAACCAGCTTTTCACCCATAAATCGTAATTTTCAGGTTCACGTTCGCCACTATAAACACTCACCCAAACAGGTGAGGGTAGTTTTTCTAAAACTTGTCCTAATGTACTTACTCTTAACCAAGTCGGGTCTGCTTCTACTGGAAAATAATATCCTTTTAATGGGGCATCTTTTTGTTCTTTAATAATTTGAGCAGATTTTTCTCCTAAAGCAACAACGTTTGCACGTGCTTCATGTTCATTATATTCACCCGCTAAACCCAATATGAGATTTTTAGCCCATGGTTGTTGTTTAATTTTCTGGATATCAATGGCTTTTTCCCACTGGGGAAGATCAGAGTTTTTCCACCAAGATTTAGATTCAACAACTGACCATTGGGGCACAAAAGTATTTACCCCTAAATAATGCCAGTTTCCTTTAGGTGGCGTAGTTGCATTATCTGGCTGCCAAAAAATGCCTTCAATAATTGGGGGCTGTCCGTGATCTTTGAACAACCCCGCATATGCCACTACACTGCATATGATTAAAATACTAAAAGCAGTTATTTTAATTGTTATTTGTTTTTTCATTATTTCGTCGTAACCAATACCACAAGAATATCACTATTATCATAATTGCAGAGATAATCACAACCAATATAAAGAACGATGATTGCTGAACTAGTGGTGCTTTTTGATTTCCGACAATGAGTTTTTGAAGAACATAAATATTTCCATTTTTTGAAACTAACATTTTGGTTACGTTATTTGGAATTTTATGTTGTATTTTCCCCCATAAATGCATGAAGGTTAGAGCGCCATTCTCTGAGTCTGTAATTACATCAAAACTGTTATTGTTATAACTCACAATAAAACCATCTGCTGCGGCAGGGGCATAAATCATGTTTTGATGCATTAAAACTTGTTGCTGGTAAATTTCCTTGTTTATTCTCACATTAATCGCTTCTGGCGAGCTTGGAGAAAAACGTACCAGATTAAGTGGCATAGGGGCATCTGTAAGCAACATATTTTTAGCGACTTGCCCAAGAATAATTGCAATATTTAATGCTCCTGACTGATCATCAATTGCAATGGTTGGTTTCGTTGCTAAAGTCATTGAAAGGGCTGCAACGCCATTTTTGAGTTTATGGGGAAGGTTTACGGTTGACTTCGCGGTATCCACCCAAAGTGATCCGTGAGCATTTGGCAAACATTGAGAGTTTGCAATGACTGAGTTTTCAAGCTTTAAGCTAAAGTTGGTTGTATTTGAAATTGCTTTTGCAAAAATATTGAATTGGCGATTGACGGGGTCAGAAGCAAGATCCGCCGTTTTCATACTGCCTGCAAGACCACCGTCGATCCATGCGGTAATGCTAGAACCTTGTAATAAACCACTTTGAATACGAAGTGCGATTTGCCCTTGTAGAATATCGGTAGGCTGCCATACTGAGGGAAAATCAAGGAATAAGTTCTTTTCAGCATGATTGAGTCTAAAGTCATCAATACCTAAATCTGCAAGTGTATTAATCTTTTTAAATTGAGCCCATGCTGGTGCTGAAATTGTGGTTGGGAAAGAGGCGCTTCCTGTATCAAGCTGTTGAACATAAGCTGGGTTAATCAATCCATTAATAGCGGCAGTAAGCTCTTGCGGCGTATGGTAGGTAATCGATAAGGTCGGTACGCCATCTGCCGGTTTTGCAATTTGAACTAATGCACCACCTTTAAGAGGAGTCGCTGAATGGATCACTTCAATAATAAAGTTTGTTTCAGGGTTTAGGTTTGTTTGGCCTGAGTCGACCCATTCAATTGGTGTGACTGAACGCCAAGAGCTTGCCAGACGCGCAAGCATGGATGCTTCTGCAATCTCTTTACGGTCATATTTTAAAATTCCAACAAAAGGCGTAGGTCGTCTCGCCTGTGGATTAAACAAAGCATCGGGTAAATCTTTTAAACGGTATATATTTCGAACAGGTGTAAAGTCGATTTGAGAATTACTCAAATAAGTTAAATGATCAATGTCTTCGGTACAGAATGTTTCTTTTGTCTGGTTTAGAGTGGTCGGTTTTGCATATTGTTGAATAATAAAATCTAAACGATGAAACCCACTTGGGCTGGCAGGAATATTAAATTTAAATTGGCCATCACCATTAAGCGTGGTGTTATAAATGAGCTTATCATCATATTTTACAAGGAGCGTTGTGTCATTTTCAGTTGAATAGTGACTAGAAAACTGAATATTTTGCCATTCCGCACCTTTTCCAACATAGAAAAAATGAGGCTCGACCGTATATTTCGTTGAGGTACTAATATCGTCAAGTTCCCACGTATATGCATGAGTAGACATGGCAAATAAAAGACCTGTGCTGGCAAGGAGCACTTGAGCGGTTTGGTAAAGATCAAAAGTCTTTTTCATTTATTTTTTCTCCTTGCTACGTTCCGTTTTGTACCATTGAAGGGAGTTGCCCTGTATTTTATTTTTAAGCATGTCAAATGCGGCTTTAAAAACAATAAATAAGAAAATTTGTGAATAACTTACGTAAGATAAGACAGAATAAAAATACAGTTCTGGTTTAACTTTTTCTAAAGAAAGCGTAAACCACATTTGTGCTACATACAGGCAAAATGAGAGGCCCCATAGCAGTGTAAAGGGACCGGGAACTGAAATACCTGCAATGCCAAGTAAGCCCAGTGTTAAGGTAATATGACTCCACAGCAAAGCTGGTACGAAAAGGATATAGCACATAATGTTATTTAGAATTTCAATTCCGATCGGGAATGGGGTTCTAAGTGCGACTGGTAAATATTTACGGGTTACGTAAAAATTACCTTGTGTCCAACGTGAGCGCTGTTTAATAAATACACTTAATGAAGGCGGATCTTGCTGCCAGCCAATAGCATAAGGAACCCATTTAATTCTTTTTTGACCGATGAAAATTCGGAAACTCATTTCTGTATCATCAACCAATGATTTTTCATCAAAACCGCCCAATGTCTCTAAAGCATCTCGCCAAATGACATAATTAGTACCCATTAAGGTTGATAGTTCAAAACGTTGCCAGCGTCCACCTTGGAAAATCCATTGGAAAAAGATGAACTCAATAGCAATAAAACGGGTCAAAATACTGTCTCGCCAGTTACGGGTTCTGACCTTACCATTTACAGCGACTAACTTTTTATCTGCCAGTAAGGTTTGCGCGAGTAATCGAACACAATCAGGTTCAGGCGTACTATCGGCATCATAAACAACAATGAGCTCACCTTTGGCATGGGGAAGGCCATTATTGAGTGTTCTCGATTTTCCTTTGCCTCCCATGCCTTTGGGTACGTTGACAATTTTTATGCATGGATAAATTTTTGCGAGACTTTCAGCAATTTCAAGAGTGTTATCTTTTGAACCATCATTGATGAGCAATACTTCATAAGACTCAGCTGGATAATCCTGCTGAGCAATGGCATGCAAAGTATCCTCAATCACCACACCTTCGTTATAGGCAGGTATTAAAACGCTTAAGATCGGCCATTTCTCTGGAATGGGTAGGTTTTGTAGTTCTTTTTCCGCTGTTTTTGAATATTTCCATGCCTGATAGCTTAGCCATGCCCAAAATGCCTGTGGAATCCAGATTCCTAAAAAACCAAATAAAAAGAGAATATCAATTGGAGCCATTTTTACGAACCCTCCGAATAATAGAGGAGATGAGCAGTAACAATAAAATCGCTCCAACCACCAAGGAGATCCACGAAATATAGCTACCAAATGTACCGAGAAGATCCGGATAGGTACTTCTTAAAATAAGATCAAGTGGGACAACAACGGTGCTTAAGGCAATAAAAATATAGCCTATAAAACTCGTATTCACATGTTCAGGTGTACTTACATAATTAATTTTATTAAATTTCCAGGAAATACCGAGTTGCGGATAGCGAATATTGGACACAGGTAAGTCGGCAGGTGGATTAACGATAATTTCATAACCTGAAACATGACCGTTAAAGTCCTTAGCAGAATAAAATAAATGTTGGCCGTGTTTGATTTCTCTAGAAGGTAAGGGAAGTGTTGAGGGGTCTAACTGAACAATATAAGTGCCCGCTGGTTGGGAAATTAAATTTTCATCCCAACCTGTACTTACAAAAGCAGCCATTGGACGTAAACCAAGAGCGGTTGAAAACGTAGCCTTGGCCGCAAAATATTGAGGTTGTTCAGATTTGAACTGGACTATGGGAATCGCCCCCTGACTTACCGCCTCTTTTAATAAGAAGTAATGAGGGAAACCAAATATTTCGTCCGGCAATATAATGCCCGGTTTAACTCCTTGATGAACAAATTTCTGGAAACTTTCGGAGTTAAGCTGATCAATAGTAAAAACAGGCCACCATGTGTCTTGGTAAGGAAAAAACATGGAAAGATCACTAGAACTTTGTACTTCTTTTTTTGTTTGTTCCGCTTTAATTTCGCAATGATAATATTGCCGATAAAATTGCTGCAAAGTAGCGTCTGGATATTGGCTAGACGCAATAACAATTCCACAAATATTAAGAAGATTAGACATTAGCCGATCTCCTCAGGTGGAATAGGAATAATTTTATAGTCCACCTCAAGACGCAATGTCGTAATTTCTTTTAATTTTTTAATAAAATCAGGTTCTTCTTCGCTTTTTTCCTGACGAATCATAATACTGTATATATTTTCGAGATCATCGTCTGCGAATTGGAAAACAATTTCGTTGGGCTGATGCTGGCTCAAAATTTTAATCATTTCATTTTGAGTTGTTTTCCATACATCATCGCCGAGCATTTCTTTAATGAGACTACGATTCAGTATCCGAATTTCGAACACTTCGTAATCTTGTACATTGTGATGATCAAGTAATTTAAAAAAACTATGTTGAAAGTAATTTAAAGCACTAATGGGGAAAATATCACGGCGATAATTCCGGTCGTAGCTTTGAATATCACGGTATTTTTGAACATTAATTTCAATATTGTGTCGTACAGCGCTTAAAAAGAGCGGAATAAGAGGAATGATGAAAAGTAAAAGTAGCTGACGTTCAACATGGGTTTGTGCGGCTAAGTCGAGCAAAAAGTATACGGCTACTCCAATAAAAGCCAGCAACCCTACAATTAAAGACACACCAACTTCCAAAAAAGCACCAGAAATTAAAAGAAGAAGAATAAAAATCCAGCTTCCTCTAAAACTCACAGGTAACCACTCGTATGCAATCATCCCGATAAATAGATGAGCTGCGATAATCCATAAGACGAGTGTTCTACCGGGATTTTTTTGTTGCATGCGCGCTATGCTGCCTTTTTGTAATGTTAATTTTTTTATACTTTTATAAAGAACGGTGATGCTTTGCGAAGTTGTTGTTGTTTCTGTCCTTTTTAGGTATCTATTATATTTATTTTTAGATTAAAGCCGCTTTATAGTCAAACATTGTTATTACTTTTTAATCAAAAATAAACAGATAAGACGCAATTCTTATCTAAATACGCTTGAATGTTTCAATGGCTTTTAGTCGAGTTTCTTTAAGATCTACAATAGGTTCCGGATAATTTAACTGAACATTGGTCGTTTTTGAGTAGGGTTCATGAATATCTTTATTATTTAGATGAGCTAATTCTTTAACCCAAGTGCGAATGTAGTCACCATTCGGGTCAAATTTTTTTGATTGGGCAATCGGATTAAAAATTCGGAAATAAGGAACGGAGTCTGTGCCAGTTGAGGCACACCATTGCCAACCGCCATTATTCGCAGCCAAGTCTCCATCGATTAAATGTTGCATAAACCATTGTTCACCAATACGCCAATCAATCAGTAAGTTTTTACATAAGAACATTGCTGTAATCATTCTTACACGGTTATGCATCCATCCTGTTTGTAAAAGTTGACGCATTCCGGCATCAATAATAGGGATACCCGTTTGGCCAGTTTGCCATGCAGTTAAGTGCTCTGGGTGATGATTCCATTTAATTTTTTGAGTATCTTTTTTAAAGGGAAGGTGTTTAGACACATGAGGAAAATCAAATAAAATATGCTGATAGAACTCTCGCCAAAGAAGTTCATCTAACCAGACTTGTTGACCTTCATTAACCAAATGAAAGGTGCCATGTTGTTCACGAAAGAGGGCTTGTAAGCACTGTCGAATAGATAAAACACCAATGTTTAAATAAGGCGAAAGCTTACTTGTGCCAGATACATGTGGAAAATCGCGTTCGACATTGTAGTTCGATACTGCATCTTCAATAAATTGGTCTAGTTGTTCTAAAGCATATTGCTCGCCAACAGGCCATAAATCTTGCTGCTCTGTTGTAACAGATGAGCAAAATAGCTTTTCAATTTCTGCTAAGTCCGCATTTTTTGCATCTAGAAAATCAGATGAGATTTCATTTTGCTTGTGCGGCAGAGGATAGCATTGCGGTAAACCGCTGGTATCTAGTTTTGAATAACAGACTTTTTTGAATGCACTAAAAACTTGATAAGGTTGCTCTGACTGATTGCGGATCGAGCGTAAAGGAAAAATCGTACGGTCATGAAATAAAAAGAGTTCTTTACTGTTTTTGTTTAAATAGTCTTGTACAGCTTTATCTCTTTTTAATTCATTTACTCCCATTTCAATATTGGCATAAACATTTTCAATATTATATTTTCTGCTGAAATCAGAAATAGCTTTGGCAATATCTTTCCAATAGGGAATCACTTGAACAACAAGCGGGATATGGAGTGCTGCTAATTCCTCTTGAAGTTTTTTGAGTTGGCGTAAATAAAAATTAATTTTTATTGGAGCATCATCGTGTTTTTTCCATTGTTCTGGCGATAAAACTACTAATCCAATAGAAGGACCTTGCTGGCAGGCATGCCATAAAGCTGCATGATCACGTACTCTCAAATCTTGGCGAAACCAGATCAGCTGATAAGCATTTGACATGCACTGTCCTAAAATAAATTAACCTACTGAATATTATCTAAAATAAAGGCATAAAAAAAGCAAAGCCGAAGCTTTGCTCTTTATCATCTTGTTAAAGATGAATTAGTGGTGGTGACCACCAGCGCCGTGTACGTGACCGTGATCAAGCTCTTCAGCAGATGCTTCACGGATTTCTACGATTTCAACTTCAAAAGTTAAATCTTGACCAGCAAGTGGGAAGTTAGCATCAACAACAACGTTGTCGCCTTCAACCGCTTTAACTGTAACGATTTGAACGCCGTCATCAGTTTGAGCTTGGAATTGCATACCAGGTTGAATGTTATCAACACCTTGGAACATTTGAGCTGGAACTTCTTGTACTAGGTCTGGGTTGTATTCGCCATAACCTTCAGCCGCTGGTAC
>Ga0157359_1000358_pt1 | contig 16112 bp, 13 predicted proteins | sample AttcapACBM3_FD_111482 | JGI IMG/M metagenome (GOLD analysis project Ga0157359, IMG submission 111482) | Fungus gardens microbial communities from leaf cutter ant in Botucatu, State of São Paulo, Brazil - Atta capiguara ACBM3 | ecosystem: Host-associated > Fungi > Mycelium > Unclassified ...
GGCGCTGACCACCGCCGAGCTCTATGCCGCCCTGGTGCTGCGCGCCCGGGTCTTCGTGGTGGAACAGCAATGCGTCTATCCCGACCCTGACGGCCTGGACCTGGCGGCCGACGTCTGGCACCTGTTCGGCTGGCAGGACGGCGAACTGCACGCCTATCTACGCCTACTCGGCGCCGTGCGTGACGAGGTGGTGATCGGGCGGGTGATCGTCGCTCCGGAAGGTCGCGGCAGCGGTCTCGGTCATCGATTGCTGGAAGAAGCCCTGCGCGCCTGCGCCGAACGCTGGCCGGGGCGCCCGCTGTTCCTCGCTGCCCAGGCCCATTTGCAGGCCTACTACGGTCGCTACGGCTTCATGCCCTGCTCGGCGGTGTACGACGAGGATGGCATCCCCCACATCGACATGCGCCGCCTAGCGACGGCGTAACGGTTCGAGCAACGGCTTGAGGCCGTTGTGGTCGATCTCCTGCATCAAGGCCAGCAGCCGGCCCAGTTCGCCCGCGGGAAAACCGCTGCGGGCGAACCAGTTCAGGTAATGACCCGGCAGATCGGCCAGCAGCCGGCCGGCGTACTTGCCGTAGGGCATGGTCCAGGTCACCAGGGCTTCCAGATCCGCGGGTTGCATCGCTTTTTCTCCTCCGAACGGCGCGGCGATTATGCCATGCCGCTGCGGATCAGCCGTCGACCGCGGGGAGCGCCAGACGCCCGCGAGGGTGCTCGACCGCACGCCATAGCGCCTGGTCGGAGCCGGGTGTGGTACGGCGGAACGGCACCCGCTGTCCCGCCAGTCATTGCTCCACACCTTGGCTGCTGATCATCAATGATCGACAGCCAACCCTCCCTGGGCTGAACACTTTCCCGACTCGTGAAAATCCACCAGCCCAAGGTAAAAGTCCGGCTTGGTTTATCGGTATGAATTAAAAAAACTAAAACTCCAGATCAAAACCCTATTTCCAGCTTGCTGTTTCGATTCAGCACTCCAGGACTCGCTCCACGGTCGAGAGAACATTAACCTCACCAACTCTTAAACAACCGATGACATGACATCCCATATCAAAACAGCCGTATCTTACTTTCCAACCGACAACCAACTAAATTTTGACGCCAAACTTTATCCATTCCAAGAAAGCTCACTATCTCCGCGCAACGCCTAGAGTTTTTCGACTACCGGTCAGGCGGCGAATCGGGTTCTTCATCGGACGCCGGCATTCATACCCCTAACTTTTTGAAAGATTAAGGACACCCCTACCACGTCCATGAGGGACATGAGATGTCATTAAGGAATTTGAAGATCGGCAACAGAGCCCTGTTGTGCTTTACCAGCTTCGCGGCATTGTTGATCATCCTGGGGTTCTTCAGTCTGGCCCAGATCAGCCAACTGCGTAAGAGTGAACAACAGATCGAGCACAACAGCCTGGCCGGTACCCTGGCAGCCGCCAACCTAGAGTCCGCCATTCTGCGGATTCGCCTGGAAACCCTGAGATTTTCCACCACCACCGACAGCGAACTGAGCCGGACGACCCAGGCCCTGCTCGAGCAGTTGCTGCAGCAATTCAGCAAGGCCCTGGACGGCTATGAGCGCCTGGTCGACTCCGCCGCCGAATCGCGCACCTACACTGAGCTGCGCCAGCTGATCGGCCCCTGGCGTTCGAGCCTGGAGGAAGTCTTTCGCCGCTCGGCCAACGACGGCATCGACTCCGCGCGAACCTACCTGAACCAGACCTTCAGGCCGCTCAACGAACCCCTAATGGCGAAGGTGCAGGAACTGATCACCGCCAACCATGAACAGGCCCGCCAGATCGGCCTGGAGGCCACCGCCATCTATGAGCACAGCCTCACCTACGTGATCGTCAGCATGGTCCTGGCCCTGCTGATGACCTTCCTGGTGGCCTGGCGCTTTACCCAGAGCCTGGTCGTCCCGGTAAAACGCAGCATGGCGGTGGCGGAGAGCATCGCCAGTGGCGACCTGTTGCAGGCCTGGCACGATGACGGGCGGGACGAGCTCCATCAGCTGAGCCTGAGCTTCGAACGGATGCGCCTCAATCTGATCCAGACCCTGCAGCAGATCAGCGACTCCGCCATCCAGCTGTCTTCCGCCGCGACCGAGATGCACGCGGTGACCGAAGACGCCAATCGGGGCCTGAACCAGCAGAATCAGGAAATCGAGCAGGCCGCCACCGCCGTCAACCAGATGACCGTCGCCGTGGAAGAGGTCGCGCGCAACGCCGAGAGCACCTCCAGCGACGCCCGCAACTCCGATACCGCCTCGCGCCAGGGCAAGGTCAGCGTCGAGCAGACCGTGCAGGCCATCGAGGCGCTCACCGGTCACGTCGCCGACAGCAGCGACCGAATCCTGCAACTGGCCCAGGACGTCGGCAACATCACCAGCGTTCTGGAAGTGATCCGCGGCGTGGCCGAACAGACCAACCTGCTGGCGCTCAACGCCGCCATCGAAGCCGCTCGCGCCGGCGATGCCGGTCGTGGTTTCGCCGTGGTGGCCGATGAGGTGCGGGCGCTGGCGCAGCGTACCCAGCAATCGACCCAGGAAATCGAAGCCGTCATCAGCCAGGTCCAGCGCGGCAGCAGCGAGGCGGTCAACACCATGAACGCCACCACCAGCCTGGCCCAGCGCACCCTCAGCCTCGCCCGGGATTCCGAACAATCACTGGTGGTGATCGCCGATGCGGTCACCGGCATCTCCGAGCGCACCACACTGATCGCCACCGCCGCCGAGGAACAGGCCCACGTCGCCCGGGAAGTCGACCGGGCGCTGGTCACCATCCGCGACCTGTCGATACAGAGCGCCGCCGGCGCCAGCCAGACCGCTACGGCCAGCAGTGAATTGTCGCAACTGGCCGTGCAAATGAAGCAGCTGGTGGGCCGTTTCAAGGTGGCGTGAAGCCAGGGGCCAAGACGCCTTCACCAGCACCGCCGTGATGGACGCGCGGTGCCTCACCCTGGCTCAATTGATCGGCTTGGCGCCCGGCGTGCCGCACTTGGCGAACTTGCCCTGGGCGTCCTTGCATTGCACGGCCTTGGTCTTGGCGGCCTCGCACTTCACGAACTTGCCCTGGGCATCCCGACAGGGCGCCGCCTGGACGGCAGCGGAAGCGAAGAGGGTCAGGGTTAGCGCAGCGAACAGGGCTCTCAGCATGGCGATCACCTCCAGGGCCGGGATTGGCCCTCTGGAGAGTAGCGCGGGGTAGCGGGGGCTGCCATGGGAGTTGTGGCGGCGATAGGCAGGTTCGTCCCCACAGGTGTGGGGAACACGCCTTGAGCAGGCCCATGGCGTCCAGGTCGTCCGGTGCATCCCCACGTTCGTGGGGAACACACTATAACGTTCCGGGAGCCCATCTCGAACATCGGTTCATCCCCACGTCCGTGGGGAACACATGCGCATCCGCACCAGCGACGGCAAGCACATCGGTTCATCCCCACGCCCGTGGGGAACACAGCTACGGTTTCCCGGAGTCCCACGCGGCTAGCGGTTCATCCCCACACCCGTGGGGAACACACCAACCATAACCCACTGTTCTAGCAGCGGAAAATGGCGCCGTAAAAACCTACCGAATTTTTCAGCTCCAGCCGGCTGCCTTGGTTGAGCGGAGATCCTGACAGCGTGAGCGGCACCTTACCCTGCCTGCTGCAGCCGATACCCGAACCGGCGCTGCATCATGTCCTGCACGCTGGACTGGTATTGGCGCAACACAACGTGCAGCACGTCCAGATGCTCCAGTATCGCGTTGTCTGTACAAAAAACCTTGCTGCCCCAATTTAACGTACATACAGTAAATCCATGGACATCACATTTGACCCAGCCAAGAACGCCCGCAATATCGAAGCGCGTGGACTGAGCTTCGAGCGCGTTGCCGACTTCGATTTCGAAACGGCGCTGATCTGGGTCGACGACCGCAAGGCCTATCCGGAAGTGCGGTATTTCGCCTTGGGCCTGATCGCAGGCCGGGTACATGCCGTTGTGTTCACCGAAACCGCCACCGGTATCCGGGTTATCAGCTTCCGCAAGGCGAACAGACGCGAGGTGAGACGCTATGAGCAAGAAACCCAATCCTGAATTGATCGACGCCGAAAACCCGGAGTGGACCGCCGAAATGGTCAAGGAGTCGGTGCGCCTCGATGCCCTACCGTCGACCTTGCAGGCCAAGTTGCGGCGCGGTCGCCCTGAGGCCGAGGTCACGAAAGAGCGCATCACCATTCGGCTTTCCCCGGACGTCGTCAGCGCATTCCGCGCGACTGGCTCCGGCTGGCAGACCCGCATGGATGCCGCACTCAAGGACTGGCTGAAAACCCACTCACCCTCCTGATGGTTCATCCCCACGTCCGTGGGGAACACGGTGGGGTGAACGTAGATGTTGCTCATTGCTACGGTTCATCCCCACACCCGTGGGGAACACTCCAACCATAACCCACTGTTCCCACTACGAAAAATCCCCCGCCCAAAATCTACCGATTTTTTACGCCTTTCTTGAGCGGTCACTGTACCGCCCGATCCAACGCCCACTGAGCCTCACCAAGCGCGCTCAGAATCGCCAAGCTGTCCGTTCGCCAATCACCGTGAGAAAACCCATGCGCACCCTGGGTCTGTTGGGCGGTATGAGCTGGGAGAGTTCGGCTCAGTACTATCGTCTCGTCAATGAGGAAGTCCGGCGTCGGCTGGGAGGGAGTCATTCGGCGGCCTGCCTGCTGCTGTCGGTGGATTTCGCCGAGATCGCCCGGCTCCAGCATGTGGGCGACTGGGCCACGTTGAGTCGGCAGCTGGGTGAGGCCGCGCGGCAGTTGGCGGCGGGGGGCGCCGAGGGGTTGGTGCTCTGTACCAATACCATGCATTGCCTGGCCGCCGAGATCGAAGCGGCCAGTGCGCTGCCGCTGCTGCACATCGCCGATGCCACCGGAGAGGCGATCCGCCGCCAGGGCCTGCGCCGGGTCGGGTTGCTGGGGACGGCCTTCACCATGGAGCAGGCCTTCTATCGCGAGCGGCTGGCGCAGCGCTTCGGGTTGGAGGTGCTGATCCCCGATGCCCCGCAGCGCCAGGTGGTGCATCGCATCATCTACGAGGAGCTGGTGCGTGGCGAGATCCGCCCGGCCTCGCGGGAGGCCTATCGCGCGATCATCGCCGGACTGGTCGAGCAGGGCGTCGAGGGCATCGTGCTCGGCTGCACCGAGATCATGCTGCTGGTGGACCAGAGCGACAGCGCGGTGCCGCTGTTCGACACCACCACCCTGCACGCCCTGGCCGCCGTGGACTGGGCCCTGAGCTAGCCTTGCAGCCGCTGAGCCACCTCGGCCAGCAGCGGACGGGCATCCAGGTTGGGTTGCTGGCATTCCTGCGCCAATGCCGCCAGGTCCACCGCGACCGGTTCGTCGCAACGATCCAGCCACTCCTCCAGCAGGATGCCGAAGGCGCGACTCTCGAAGCGCTGCAAGCGCGCCGCCTGGTGAGGGTCGTCGGGCAGCAGGGAGGCGCCGCCGAAATCGCCGAGCAGGCAACGCGCGACGCCATCCCAGAGGATGTTGTGGGCGTAGAAGTCGCCATGCACCAGGCCGCGGGCATGCAGGTGCGCCAGGGCGCTGGCCATGCCGCCGGCCATCTGCCGCACGGCCTGGGCGCTGAAGCGGGTGTCGTCGGGATAGACGTCGCGGCTGCAGGTGGTGAAGCTGGGCGGACCGGCCAGGTTGCCGAAGGCCGGCTCCACCAGTTCCAGCACCAGGCCGCTGCGCTGTTCGGGATGCTCGGCCAGGTCGCCGAGGGCGCCGATCAGCCAGGGATGGGTGCCGGCGCTGAGACTGGCGGCGCTTTCGCTTTCCGGGGTGCCGTCGCTGGTCATGCTGCCCTTGAACAGCTTGACGGCGACCTCCCGTGGACCGCTGGGCGATTGCCAGCACGCCTGGTGGATGATGCCGGAGGCGCCCTCCCCCAGCCGCTGACCCAGCTGTAGATCGCGCCAGGCGATGCGCTGCAGCTGCGCCGCTGCGGCCCGTACCGCGCGCTCGCGGGCGACGCCGAGGGGGTTGTCGCCATAGGCCAACCAGGTCAGCCGCGGCAGGTCGAGGATGGCCGGCGGCAGTGCCGCGAAGCGATTGGCCGACAGACGCAGCAGTTCCAGCTGGTGCAGGTCGGCCATGGACGCCGGCAGGGCTTCCAGTCGATTGCCGGCCAGCATCAGCTTTTGCAGCGCAGGCCGTTCGCCCAGGGCGGCGGGCACCTCGGCGATGCGGTTGTCGGTGAGGATCAACCAGCGCAACCGGGGCGGCAGGGCCGCGGCGCTCACCCGCTCCAGCTGACAGGCCTTGAAGCCGATCATCTCGAGGTTGGGCAGCGTGCCCAGCACCTCGGGCAGTTCGCGGAAGGGATTGCCCGAGCAGAACAGGATGCGCAGTCGGTGCAGCCGGCCGAAGTCGGCAGGCAGGCGGCTCAGCTGGTTGTTCGACAGGTCGAGGATCTCGAGGCTGTCGGCCAGGGCGTAGAGTTCCTCGGGAAATTCGGTCAGGTCGGCGCGCAGGGTCAGGCGCGTGGCCCCGGCCAGTTCGCCGGCGCGCAGCCGGGCTAGGGTATCCGTCATGGGCAAGCGACTCTCACTATCTGGGAAGAACCGGGGTCGGGCCGGCGATGGCGCGGATGTCAGGGCAGTGTTTCAGAGGTTCGCACGCATGCTGGCGAGTCATCTCCCGGTCGGCTCGACGGCCCGCTGGACCAGCTACCGCGACGCCTCATGGCCGGGCCAGGGCGAGAAGTGGCAAGGTGCAACGGTTGCACGACACCCCTTGGATTGTGCGGTAAACCTCTGAATCGCCACACTAGCACGACTGGCCATCCGCGGCGGCCTTGGTGCGCCAGAATGAGCGTCGCGCCCGCCTCTGGCTCTAGGCACCGTGACCAGGGTCGCACCGGCGGATCGGCCACCTGCTCGGGCGCACAGAGCATCCGGGGCGGACAGGTCGGGCAGGGCTTCATCGATGTCGCTCAGGCCGGTGGCAACCGGGAATCCAGACTGGCTCCTCACTCATGCGCGACGTGCGCCCCGCGCCTGGGTTTGCGGGGTTGCCAAGCGCGATAAGGCAGCTAAAGTCCTCGGGGAGCCTGCCGACATTCTCATGCAAGCGGCGGCCTCCTGTGCCGCCCCGCTCGGCTTGGATGGCAACCCCTCCCGCAGGAGGCCGGTTGCTCGTACAAGGCTCGTCGACATCCCGAGATCGCCTGATGGTCGCTGCCCTGCTCAACGAAGATGACCGCCTCAACGCCCTGCACGCCCTGGAGCTCCTCGACTCGGCGCCAGCGGAGGAATTCGATCGCCTCTGCGAGCTGGTCGCCAGCAGCTTCAACGTGCCGACCGCGCTGATCAGCCTGGTGGATCGCGACCGCCAGTGGTTCAAGTCCCGGGTCGGCTTCAAGTTGGCACAGATGCCGGTGGAAGACGCCTTCTGCGCCCATACCATCCGGAGTGCGGATGGCCGACTGGAAATCAACGACGCGCGCTGCGATACACGTTTCAGCCACAACCCGCTGGTGGTACGGGCACCGCACGTGCGCTTCTATGCCGGCTCTTCGCTGATCACCGAAGGTGGTTATGCCATCGGCAGCCTCTGTATCCTCGATAACCAGCCACGCGAGCTGAGCCCGGCAGAGCGCAAGCGGCTGGACGACTTCGCCGCCCAGGTGATGCGCCTCATCGCCTTGCGCCAGCACCTGCGCCGACGCGATCCGGTCAGTGGCCTGCCCAACCGCCAGCAATTCCAGGCCGATGTCGCCCAGCTGGCCGAACTCCATCCGGGCGAGTCACGCCTGCTGGTGCTGGTGGACCCGCTGGATACCCACTGGAAGGAACAGCTGATCCTGGCCCAGGGCATGTGGCCGTTCGAGACCTTCCTGCGCTGCCTGGCGTTGCGCCTGTGCGATGCCCTGAGCGAGCGCGCCAAGGTCTATCATGTGGACACCAAGAGATTCGCCTTCCTGCTGCCGCCGGACTGCGACTACCCACCGCTGCTGGACAGCCTGATCGCCCAGTTGCGCACCCCGGTCCAGGCCGACCACATCCCCATCGATCCGCCGGTGAAGGCCGGCGTGGTGCCCTTCACCCTGAGTCCCGGCGACGTGCGCGACTTGCTGCGCAAGGGCATGGTAGCCGTCGACCAGGCGGCCCAGGGACCGCGGCACTGGGGCGCCTATGAGCGCCCCCAGGACGAGGCCTTCCAGCGGATCTTCCAACTGGTCCGGCAGATTCCCGAGGCGCTCGAGCGTGGTGACTTCAGCCTGGCCTTCCAGCCGCGCCTGGCCCTGCCTGGAGGTGCCCTGCGCAGCGCCGAGGCCCTGCTGCGCTGGACCCATCCACAGCTCGGCCCCATCGCGCCCGGCGACTTCATCCCGGCGATCGAGAAGACCGCGCTGATCCACACCGTCACCCGCTGGGTGATCCGCACCGCCGTCACCCAGCTGGCGCGCTGGGGCAGTCGCTATAGTGGGCGGCTCTCGCTCAACCTGTCGCCGCGCGACTTCGACGAGGGCGATCTGGTCGAGCTGCTGCGCGAGACCTGCCAGCAGCAGGGCGTACTCCCGCAGCGACTGGAAGTGGAAATCACCGAAGACACCTGGTTGCGCCGCAATCCGGGCGCCATCGCCCAGCTGCACGAGTTGCGGGCCCTGGGGGTGGAGATCGCCATCGACGACTTCGGCAGCGGCTACAGTAACTTCGCCTACCTCTATGAACTGCCGATCACCAGCGTCAAGCTCGATCGTTCGCTGATCCATGACCTGCCCACCGATCCGCGCAAGCAGGAAGTGATCAGGGCGCTGCTGACGCTGATCGGCAAGCTGGGCTATCGCCGCGTCGCCGAGGGGATCGAGACGGAAGAGGTGCTGGCTTTCCTGCAGGACGCCGGTTGCGACGAGGTGCAGGGCTATCTGCTGGCCCGCCCCATGGCGCTGCCGGCCTTCGAAGCCTGGTACGACGCGCGGCGCTGATCGACATCATTCGACTGACAAATTCACTTCAGCTTCTACACTGGTTCAGTGTCGTAGTATCCCCAGGAGTGAGGACATGAGGGCTTCGAGTACCGAGTTGTTGGATGTCGTCGGCCTGGCCACGGGAGAGCTGAGCAGCCAAGGCTGCATCGACAAGGTGCTGCACGCACTGCGCACCCATCTGGACATGGACGTGGCCTTTCTCGCCGAATTCCGCCAGCAGGATCGGGTATTCCGTAACGTCGACGCCGAGCCCAGCGCCACGCTCAAGGCCGGCGACACCCTGCCGCTGAGCCAGGGCTATTGCCAGCAGGTGGTCAAGGGCCACCTGCCTGAATTCATCCCGGACACCCGCGCCGTGGGTGCCACGCGCCTGATCCCGGAGACCCGCAGCGTGCCCATCGGCGCGCACCTGAGCGTGCCGGTGCGGCTGAGCGATGGCGAGCTGTACGGCACCTTCTGCTGCTTCAAGTACCAGCCCGATCCCAGCCTGAGTCCGCGCGACCTGGAGCTGGTGCGCACCTTCGCCGAGCTGGTGGCCGATCGGCTCAGCCTGGACGTCTCCAGCCGGCGCGGCCAGGTGGAGATGCGCCAGCGCATCCAGGGCGCCGTGGCCGCGCACCAGCCGAGTATCGTCTACCAGCCGATCTACCACCTGGCGGACCTGCGCATCGCCGGCTGGGAGTCGCTGTCGCGCTTCCACTGCCCACCACAGCGCAGCCCCGACCTGTGGTTCTCCGAAGCCAGTGCGGTGGGCCTCGGCGACGAACTCGAGGAGAGCGCCATGCGCTACGCTCTGCAAGGCCTGCAGAGCCTGCCGGGCGATACCTACCTGACCATGAACTGTTCGCCGCAGACCCTCCTCGGGGGCCGCCTGCCGGCGCTGCTGGCCGGCGCCACGCCCAACCGGCTGGTGCTGGAGATCACCGAGCACGCCGAGGTGAAGGACTACGACGCCCTGCATGCCCAGTTGCAGTCCCTGCGCGACCAGGGGGTCCGGCTGGCGATCGACGACGCCGGGGCCGGCTATTCGAGCCTGAGGCACATCCTCAGGTTGCGCCCGGACATGATCAAGCTGGACATGAGCCTGGTGCGCGACATCGACCGCGACGCCGAACGGCGGGCCTTGGCCTCGGCGATCATCGCCTTCGCCCGGGAGACCGGCAAGGAGGTCATCGCCGAGGGCGTGGAGACCTTCGCCGAACTCCAGGCGCTGCAGGCCTTGAATGTGGACAAGGTACAGGGCAACCTGCTGAGCAGACCGCTTCCCCGCGACGAGGCGCTGCGGCTGCCACGCCATCGGCAGCTCGAAGCGCTCTAGTCCAGGCCTGGCAGGCGGTCCGGCCAAGCTGTCGACCGCACGGTCGATAGACTGGGGGAATCCCCCTACCGCCCCGGCTTTGCGCTCGGTCGATCATCGCCTCATGCAGGAGTTACCGGTGCGCTCCATCCTGGTCATCGAAGACAGTCCCCTGGTACTCAAGATCCTGGCGCATCTCTTTCGCCAGCAGCACGAATTCGAACCAGTGTTCTGCGCCTCGCTGGCCGAGGCCGAGGTCATGCTGGAGACCTCGGCCGAACTGTTCTTCGCCGCCCTGGTGGACCTCAACCTGCCCGATGCGGCCAACGGCGAGAGCGTCGACCTGGTGCTGCGCTACCGGCTGCCCTGCATCGTCCTCAGCGGCTCCTACGACGAACGCCGGCGCGACGACCTGCTGACCAAGGGCGTAGTCGATTACGTGCTCAAGGAAAGCCAATACTCATACGAATTCGCTTTTCGCCTGCTGCGTCGCCTGGACAGCAACACCGCGGTGAAGATCCTCATCGCCGAGGACTCCGACGCCACCCGCAACTACATCCGCCACGTGCTGACGCCCCACCGCTATCGACTGCTGGATGCCCGCGACGGCAACGAGGCCCTGCGCCTCCTGCAGGAGCAGCCCGACATCGACCTGCTGGTGGTGGATCACAGCATGCCCGGCCTCAGCGGCTTCGAGCTGGTGCAGACGCTGCGCCAGAAACTGGGCCGCCATGACCTCAGCATCATCGGCCTTTCGGCCGACGAGAAGGGCTCGCTCAGCGCCAAGTTCATCAAGCAGGGCGCCGACGACTTCCTGCGCAAGCCCTTCTGCCCCGAGGAGCTGAACTGTCGCGTGGTCTCCACCCTGGAACGCCGCGACCTGCTGCGCGCCCTGACCCATGCCGCCCAGTACGACGCCCTGACCGGCCTGCGCAATCGCCGCTCCTTCCAGGAGCAGGCGCTGGAATGGTTCCGCCAGGCCGAGCGCGAGGGCCAGACACTGAGCGTGGCCATGCTCGACCTGGATCACTTCAAGCGCATCAACGATGAACACGGTCATGCCAGCGGCGACAGCGCCCTGGCGGTGTTCGCCCAGGCCCTGGCGCGGGCCCTGCCCCAGGATCTCACCGGCCGGCTGGGTGGCGAGGAATTCGCCCTGGTCAGCCGGCTACCGGTCGAGCACCTGGTCCAGGCGCTGGATCTGCTGCGGCGTTATTGCCAGGCCCAGACCTACGCGCCCGGAGCGCCACCGCTGTCGTTCAGCGCCGGCGTCTTCAGCGGAACGCCTGACGATCTGGAGGGCTTCCTCCACGAAGCCGACCGCCGCCTTTACCAGGCCAAGCGCCAGGGCCGCGGGCGGACCTGCCTGACCCTCGACGCCGACTGAATCCACACGCTGGCCGGCGCCCCATGACGCGGGGCGCTCGCCGCGATCAAGGCGATTCGGGCGGCGAACGCTGGGCCAGCACGGCGAGGGACTCGAGCACGCTGTTCAGGGCGTAGGCCGCCTCGAAGCGTGCCAGGTTGCGACTCAGGTCGGCCAGGCTGGTGGTGATTTCCAGCCAGTTGCCCAGGCCGATCTGGCGCGCCGCCTCGGGCAGCGAGCAACCCCCGTTGCGCCGCGCCAGCCAGGCCAGCACCAGTTCCGGTGGGGTGTCGTCTTCCAGACCGAGGGTGCGCAGCAGCCGCAGCGCCTTGGCCTGCTCGCGGGGCGGAAGTCGTCGACTGGGTACGGGGGTGGGCTGGTCGACGACGAGCGTCAAGCCGGCTCCGGAGGGGGTATCGGTCATCTGGACCTCGAGAACTACTCCATAACCGCCAGCCCTAGGCCACGGCATCCCGCCATCTTAGGCGAATCGCCTGGCCAGGTGCCATCCCTCTCCGTGCTCCTGGTCTGCCGCCCGCCGCCGCTGGGCAAACGCCGGCCACCGTCAGCGCCGGGCGCGCGCCAGGCAGCGCTGCCAACGCTCTTCCACCCGCTGGGCGAACCAGGCGGTGGTGAGGGTGCGGGTGATCTTGGGGCTCTCCAGGGTGATCCCCGGCAGCACGGCGCGCGGCAGGGGTCGCCCGGCCTTGCGCTCGGCCAGGGCATAGACCTTGGCGTAGAGATCGGTCTTGGCGAACTCCGCGCTGTTGCCCGCCTCCAGATCGTGGCGGATGGCGATGTCGCTCAGACCCAGGGCCGGGGCCAGGCGATTCACCGCCCGCTCGGTCTCGCCCAGGGTGCGCGAGCCCGGCACCACCAGATCGCCGTCCAGCGCCAGCTTGACGCCCGTGGCCCGGCTCACCGCGCTCTGGAAGGCGGCGTTGCGACTGGCGTACCAGCCGGCGTTGAAATCGGCGAAGCGATAGAGCGGCGAGGGATAGTCGACCGGATAGCCGAGCAGGTGCGCGGTGCCGAAGTAGAGACCGCCGCGCCGACTGAACACCTCGTGGCGGATGGAACCTGACCGCGCGTAGGGATAATCGCGGGCGTGGGCCTCGGCGAAGTCGATGCTGACCTGCATGGGACCGCCGGTGCGCACCGGGTTGAAGCGACCGAACAGCTGGCCACCCAGGGGCACCATGGCGATGAAGTCCTCGAAGATCAGGCTCAGCTCGCGCTCGGTGCGGGCGCTGTCCAGGCGCTCGGCGTAGGTCTTGCCGGTGGGCGAGCGGAGATCGAGGGCGGTGCGCACCAGCAGCTGGGGTACGTAGGCGCGGGCGGCGCGGCGGTCGATCTCCGCACGGGCGATGCGGCCGAGCCCGGGCACCGGCGGATCGACGCGGTAGCTGGACTCCTGCTCGGCCACCGCCAGCACGGCGCAGAGATTCTCGGTCGACGGCTCGATCCGTTGCGCGCTGAAGGCGGTCTGGAGGTCGGCGGCCCAGCCGGGGCGATCCGCCACGCTGGCCGGCAGCAGACGCAGCAATTCGGCGCGCACCTCGGCGGCGGAGCGCTGCGGGCCTGGTGGCGTCGGGGTCAGGCTGCAACCGGCGAGCAGCAGAGCGCCGCAGACTGCGGACCAACGCCAGCGGCGGCGCGACGGCAAGCGGGAAAACGACACGGCGGTAGCGGATGGCACGGCGACTCCAGAGGGCTCCTTTGGCCGCTTTGACCACGCCGCACGCCAAACGACCGCCTGGGGCTGGCCCTGTCATCCAACCACCAGGGCTACACCGACAACGGCTGGCGCCCCGGCGGCAACGCCCCCGCGCGTTCCGGCATGGTCACCACGTCGTACTGGGGCGCACCGTGGTAGGTCTTGAGCGCCTGCATGACGAACAGCAGGGCCGAGGTGCCCTGGTATTCGAACAGCCCCTGCAGCGGCCAGATGACCATGAAGGCGAGGAACACCGCCAGGGTGAATTCCAGGTCCCGCGACAGCTTGCGCGCCACCAGGTAGTGGACGGCCAGGCCGATGGGGATGACCAGGATCGACAGGAAGCCGAAGCGGAACACGGTGCCGAAGATGCCGACGTCGGAGAGGAAGAAGTAGTCGCCGAAGATCGGCTTGAAGCCGTCGTTCCACATCAGGCTGAGGCTGCCGCTGGGCAGGCCGTTGTACAGCTGCAGGTGGTTGACGATCTGGGAAATGGTGTTTTCCCGCACGTTGTCGGTGGGCCCTTCCTGCACCGAACGCGCATAGAAATCCAGGTTGAAGCCGAGGGTTTCCAGCAGGTGCGGATAGAGGATCAGCGGCGAGATGGCGATGGCGCCGAACAGCGCCGGACCGATCAGCCGGGCGCGTAGCGCGAGGAGGGTGAACACCAGGCAGACGATGATCAGCTGGCGGGTCTGCAGCACCACCACGATGGTGGCGAGGAAGAACAGCGCCAGTAGACCATTGCGCAGCTTGGGCCGCAGTTGGCCGTCGATGAAGGAACGGCCACGGCCGGCGAAGTAGATGCAGATGAAGTAGCCGAAGAAGATGGCCACCGCCCCGGTGGAGGCCCGCCCCGGCCGGCTGAGATCCTTCACCTCCTCGCGCAGGTCGGGCAGTATCTTGAAGTAGGACAGCCAGCACAGCAGCGCCGAGAGCAGGCCGACCAGGATGATCAGGTTCTCGAACTGGGCAGCGGTCAGGCGCTTGGCCAGGTAGAGCACCAGGAAGGCACTGAAGCAGTAGAGCACCCGCCGCTCCTCGATGATCCCGTAGATCACGGGTTGCCCCCAGAACAACTGGGCGAAGATGGCCGGCAGCCCGACGAACACCACCGACGAGAACAGGCAGAAGGCCATCAGCAGGCGATAGTCGCGCTGCGGCCGATGCCAGGTGCTCAGGGTGAAGAGCGCGAAGAACCCCAGGCAGATCGCCAGGTACAGCTCGCCCACGTAGCGGATGCCCACCGGGTTGGTGGGGCTCTGCTCGAACACGCCGAACTGCAGGACCATCAGGCCGCCCAGGGCCAGAAAACTCAGTCTATTGATCAGCGAACCCGGCATTCCCGGTCTCCTCGTGGCAAGGTCGTGGATGGAAAAGTCATTGTGGGCGCCAGTCGCCCTCCACCTTGGCGTAGGTCAACTGGCGGCCATCGGCCAGGCTCAGGCGGGCACGGGTGTACTCCGGCAGATCGACGCGGAAGTCCCGCCCTTCCAGATAGAGGCCGGCGCAGGCGCCCTGCTCGCGGCGGTAGTCCAGCGGCTGGCGTTGCAATTCGTGGATGCTGCGGTGGAACAGCAGGCTGCCGTAGCCGCGCACCGTCATGTTGGTGGAGATCAGGGTGCAATCCAGGTCCACCTGCCCACGCACCAGGCTGGCCAGCGCCTGGTTCTGGCGGTCGATGGCGCCCCAGCCGGCATAGCTGGCCAGGTCACTGCGATAGGTCAGGGCGTTCTGCACCGCGGCCACCAGCAGCAGGCCGGCGAGCAGCGCGCGGCCGCTGGTGTTGAGCGCGATGAAGGCCAGGCCGAGCACCAGGGCGGCGGGGAAGATGAACTTGAGACGGTCGAAGGAAAACTGGGTGGCGTGCTGCAGCAACAGCAGGTTTTCCAGCAGCGGCACACTGGCGGCGATCAGCAGCAGGACCGTGCTGCGCGACCCGCTCAGGCGGCGGCGCTGCCACAGCAGCACTCCACCGGCGACCGCCACCGCGGCCAGGAACAGCCCGAACGACAGCCCGTAGCCGGCGAAGAAATCGGCCAGCCGGGCATGGTTCGGGCTGCGGGCGAGAAAGCGCCGGGCGAAGGCCTTGAGGGTCGGCAGCAGGCCGGCGGCCAGGCTGTAGTGCAGCAGGATCAGCAGTCCGGCCAGGGCGGTGGCGCCGGCCAGCCGCCAGGCCATCCGCTCGCCGTCCGGCATCTGCCGGCGTTGCAGCCAGAACAGCGCGACCAGGCCGCCGCCGAACACGTAGCCGGTCCATTCGGTGAGGGCGCCGAAGCCGACCAGGGCGGTCAGCAGCCAGCCGAGGCGCGTCCGCTGGCGGCCTTGCGGCGCCTCCAGATAATGGAAGAAGGTCAACAGCCCGGCCAGCAGCAGCACCTGGTAGAAGCTCTGCACCCAGTACAGCAACCCCTGGCTGAGCAAGGCCTCGCGGCTGAACACGGCGAGCAGGCAACCCAGGGTCGCCGCCGTGGCGGCCAGGGCACGGCTGGCCGCATTGTGTCTCATGACCAGGTACAGCAGGCGGAACAGCAGCAGCGCCGTCAGGGCGCCGAGGACGGCGTTGAACAACGCCAGGTTATGCAGCGAAGGCGACAGGTCGGCGGCCTTCAGACCGAGGTAGGGCGCGAGAAAGCCGTAGCTGCTGAAGCTGGTGTAGACGTAGTCGCCGCTGCGAGTGGGGATGGTGGCGCCCCAGGACACCTGCTTGTCGTGGCTGCCGCCGAGGGTCACGGTGGGCAGCCACCAGTGCTGGGTA
>Ga0157359_1000359_pt1 | contig 16111 bp, 13 predicted proteins | sample AttcapACBM3_FD_111482 | JGI IMG/M metagenome (GOLD analysis project Ga0157359, IMG submission 111482) | Fungus gardens microbial communities from leaf cutter ant in Botucatu, State of São Paulo, Brazil - Atta capiguara ACBM3 | ecosystem: Host-associated > Fungi > Mycelium > Unclassified ...
CATGGCCAGCATCGCCAGGTCCTTGCCCAGCGGTAGCCGTCATCGCGCACGGCTGGAACGGGCAGCGGCGGATCATCTAGCGGCGGGAAGCGCTCACCTGCATGACCACTACATGGGTGAGCATTGGCTGGCCACCTTCCTGGTGCTGGCCTGCATGGAGCCTGGTGATCTCTAAGAGCCTGTTCAAAATCTCGCGAGCTAGAGCCAAACAAGGCGCAACGACCAACGGGAGTAACAGCCAAGGGCTGGCCCGTAGGGTGAGCGCCAGCGAATCAAATGGCTGAGGAAGCGGATCGGACCCGCGCTCGGGTTTACGAGTGGTAAATGAGCATTCCGACCGGGCTGGCGACCCAGGCCATTTTCAACGCGGTTTGGCCGACGCGCAGCAGATTTTGAACAGGCTCTAACGCCTGTATGGAGTGCTGGCCACCCTGGCAGGCGAGCTGATCGTGCGCGAAAGCCCGTGACCAGAGACCGGGCTCAGGGGCCCTGCTGGCGTCCTCAGCCCAGCGCCTGGGTCAGAAGGGTCGGGCGCTACGGCTCACCCGGGCCTTCGAGGCCAATCCGCGCAGCAAGAGCGTGCTGATCTATCTGGAGCATTCCTGAGGCCTCCGCAAACAATGCTGGAGCCCCCCTGCAAAACGGCTTTTTCTGTCTCCGGCGGTGCCTGAAAGCGGACATTCGCCAGGCCCTCCGGTGCTGTAATGCTTGCCAAGGACGTCACCGGCGTCCCGCCCTCTACTCACGACCTTCCGTCAAAGGACCCACGCCATGACCGCCTTTCGGCCCAAGTACATCACCTTCGACTGCTACGGCACCCTGACCCGTTTCCGCATGTCCGACATGGCCCGCGAGATGTTCGCCGACCGCATCCCCGCCGAAGCCATGGAGCAGTTTTGCAAGGACTTCAACGGCTATCGCTTCGACGAGGTGCTCGGCGCCTGGAAACCCTATGCGGACGTGCTGTACTCGGCGGTGGAGCGTACCTGCAAGCGCTGGGGCATCTCCTTCACCGACGCCGAGGCCAATGCCTACTACCAGGCGGTGCCGAGCTGGGGGCCGCACCCGGACGTGACCGCTGGCCTGGCCAAGATCGCCGACAAGATTCCCCTGGTGATCTACTCCAACGCCGCCGACGAGCAGATCATGTCCAACGTCGATAAGTTGGGCGTGCCCTTCCACCGCGTCTTCACCGCCGAGCAGGGCCAGGCCTACAAGCCGCGCCTGGCGGCCTTCGAATACATGCTGGACAACCTCGGCTGCGGCCCGGAAGACGTGCTGCACGTGTCGTCGAGCTTCCGCTACGACCTGATCCCGGCGGACTACATGAACATCAAGAACAAGGTGTTCGTGAACCGTGGCCACGAGCCGAGCACGCCGTTCTACAGCAACACCGAGATCAAGGACATCGGCGGCCTGGCCGCTGTGGTCGGTCTCTAACCAGCCCTCGCCGCAGGAGAGTCCGCGCATGAGTCACGGCCCAGCATCGTCCGAATCCTACTGGCTCGCGACCGCGCCGAGCTTCACCGGCGGCGCCCAGGGGCCGCTGGCGGGCGAGGTGGACGTCGCCGTCATCGGTGGCGGCTTCACCGGCTTGTCGGCAGCCGTGGCGCTACGCAAGCGCGGCGCCAGCGTGGCGGTACTGGAGGCCGGCCGGGTGATCGGCGAGGCCTCCGGGCGCAACGGTGGCCACTGCAACACCGGGGTCGCCCAGGACTACGCGGCCCTGCACGCCAGCCTGGGAGCCGAAAAGGCCCGGGCCTTCTACCAGGCCTACGCCGATGCGGTGGCCAGCGTCGAGGCGGTGATCGCCGAGGAGGGCATCGCCTGCGATTTCCTCAAGGCCGGCAAGCTCAAGCTGGCGGCCAAGCCGCAGCACTACGACGGCCTGGCGCGGACCTGCGAGCTGATCCGCCAGGAGGTGGACCCTGACGTGGAGTTGCTCAGCGCCGCCCAGGTGCGCGCCGAGGTGGCCTCCGCCGGTTTCCATGGTGGCCTGCTGCAACGCAATGGCGCCCAGATGCACATGGGGCGCTTCGGCGTCGGCCTCGCGGAGGCGGCGGTGCGCCGCGGCGCCCAGGTCTACGAAGGGGCGGCGGTGAGTGACCTGCAACGCCTGCCCGATGGCAGCTTCCGGGTGGTCAGCGCCCGCGGCGAGGTACGCGCCCGGCAGGTGCTGGTGGCCACCGGCAATGCGCAGGTCGGCCCCTTTCAGTGGTTCCGGCGCCGCATCGCCTCGGTGGGTAGCTTCATCATCGCCACCGCGCCGCTGCCCAAGGAACAACTGGATGCGCTGCTGCCCAACCGGCGCACCTATGTCACCAGTCGCATCATCGGCAACTATTTCCGCACCACCCCGGATCACCGGCTGATCTTCGGTGGCCGGGCGCGTTTCGCGCTGTCCGATCCACGGCAGGACGCCAAGAGCGGCGCCGTACTGCGCGCGGCGCTCGGGCAACTCTTTCCCAGCCTGGCCCAGGCGCCCATCGACTATTGCTGGGGCGGCCTGGTGGACATGACCGCCGACCGCCTGCCCCGCGCCGGCGAGCAGGACGGCCTGTTCTACGCCATGGGCTACAGCGGCCACGGCGTGCAGATGTCGGTACACATGGGGCGGGTGATGGCCGAGGTGCTGGAAGGCCGCAGCCAGGCCAATCCCTGGCGCGTATTGGACTGGCCGGCCATCCCCGGCCACTTCGGCAAGCCCTGGTTCCTGCCGCTGGTGGGGTTGTATTACCGGGTGCAGGATCGGTTGCACTAGGCTTTGTCTGAAAAGTGCCTGCGCTCGGCCATGCTGCGTTAAAAGTCCGCTGGGTCGCCAGTCCGATCGGAATGCTCATTTAGCACTCGTAAACTCGAGCGCGAGTCCGATCCGCTTCCTCACGGATTTTTGCCTTGCCTGACCTTCGCTCGGCGACTTTTCAGACAAGCCCTAGGATCCGCCCATCGAACCGCCCAGCGCGGCTCCGCCAACAGGGGAGTCGCGCTGGGCGGTTTTCGTTTGTCCGGCTAAATGCGCAGAAACTGCTGCGCTGACTGCTTTCCAGTCGTGAGAAGGCACCCGAACGCCGTCGATAGCCCCCTCGCCAGCCAGGCGAAACGCCAGCAGAACGCGCCAAAGCCGGGCATCGGCGCGGCCCATGCGCCGCGGCGAAGCACACCGCAAAGAATGCTGAGCCGGTCGGGCAAAACGATCTTTTCTATCTCGCCGCAGGGCCAATACGACGGTAATCGACGAGGGGCCGGTGCTGTAATGACTCAAGGCCGCAGGACAGCGCGGCCATGAGGACAGCGCCGCGCTCCCGGGGAGGGGCGCGCGGACTGGTGACCGAGCCCCCAACGAGCGAGCCGACATGACCGAGAAAAAGACTGGAAGTCCCCTGATAGGTGCTGCTGAGAGCGTTCGGGCCTTCGAGGCCCTGCACCGGGGCCTGTCGCGGCGCGATGCGCTGCGCCTGCTGGGCGCCGCCGGGCTCATGGCGACCGGGGTGGGCAGTCTGCTCGGTCGGGACGGCCAGGCGTTCGCGGCAGAAGATGCGGTCGGCGCCACGCCGCGCCGTGGCGGCAAGGTGCGCGCCGCTGCTGCCGGTTCGTCCACCGCCGATACCCTCGATCCGGCCCGCGGTGCCTTTTCCGGCGACTACACCCGCCAGTACTTCTTCTATAACGGGCTGACGGTCTTCGACAGCCATCTCGAACCCCAGATGGCCCTGGCCACCGCCTTCGACACCCAGGACGCGGTGACCTGGACGATCAAGCTGCGCCAGGGCGTGCAGTTCCACAACGGCAAGACCTTCGACAGCGCCGACGTCGTCTACTCGCTGCTGCGCCACAAGGACCCGGCGGTGGGCTCCAAGGCCAAGGCACTGGCCGACCAGTTCGCCGAGGTCACCGCGGTGGCGCCGGACGAGGTGCGCATCCGCCTGGTCTCGCCGAACTCCGAGCTGCCGGCGGTACTGGCCATCTCGCCGTTCCTGATCGTCGCCAACGGCACCATCGATTTCTCCACGGCCAACGGCACCGGGCCCTTCAAGGTCAAGGAATTCAAGCCGGGCGTGCGCACCGTCGGCGTGCGCAACGAGAACTACTGGAAGTCCGGCCAGCCCTATCTCGACGAGGTGGAGCTGATCGGCATCACCGACGAGCCGTCGCGGGTCAATGCGCTGCTGGCCAACGACGTCCAGCTCATCGTCTCGGTGGACCCCCGCTCGGCGGACCGGCTCAAGCAGGGCGGCAAGCTCAAGGTCGTCGCCAACAACTCCGGCAGCTACACCGATCTCATCATGCGCATCCCCAGCCGCCCCTTCAACGACCCCAACGTGGTGGAGGGCATGAAGCTGCTGTTCGATCGCGAGCAGATCCTCAAGTCGGTGTTCCTCGGCTACGGCATCATCGGCAACGATCAGCCGATCATGCCTGGCACGCCCTATTACTCGGCGGACGTGCCCCAGCGCCCCTATGACCCGGACAAGGCCAAGTTCCTGTTCCAGAAGGCCGGCATCGCCGGGGCGAAGCTGCCCCTGGTGACCTCCACCGCCGCCGACAACGCCAACGAGATGGCCCTGGTGCTGCAGCAGTCCGCCCGCCAGGCCGGCCTTAACCTGATGGTCAACCGGGTCAGCGCCGACGGCTACTGGGACAACCACTGGATGAAGGACCCGCTTGGCTTCGGCAACATCAATGCCCGGCCCACCGCCAACATCCTGTTGTCGCAGTTCTTCAAGTCCGATGCGCCCTGGAACGAATCCGGCTGGAAGAACGAGCAGTTCGACCAGTTGCTGGTGGCCTCCCGTGGCGAGACCGATTTCGCCAAGCGCAAGCAGATGTACGCCGACATGCAGCTGCTGATCAACCAGCACTGCGGCATCGGCCTGCCGGTCTTCACCAGTTCCATCGACGCCCACTCACCCAAGCTCGGCGGCTACGGGATCATCCCCATCGGCGGCTTGATGGGCTACATGTTCGCCGAACACGTCTGGCTGGAAAGCTGAGGCGCCGTACCTGGCGGCGCCCCGGCGCCGCTGCACGCTTTCGCAGGAGGTGACCTTGGATCGTTCCGTCGTTTCCCTCATCGCCAGGCGCCTCGCTGGCGCCGTGCTGACCCTGTTCATCGTCTCGCTGTTGGTGTTCTTCGTCTCGGCCCTGCTGCCGGGCGATGCGGCGCAGCAGGCGCTGGGCCAGTTCGCGCTGCCCGAGCAGGTCGCGGCGCTGCGCACCCAGATGGGCCTGGACCAGCCGGCGCTGCTGCGTTACGTGCGCTGGCTGGCCGGGCTGCTGCACGGTGATCTCGGCCAGTCGCTGGCGAGCCAGCTGCCCATCACCACCCTGATCGGCGATCGGCTCGGCAGCTCCCTGATGCTCGCCGCCGTGACCACCCTGGTCTCGGTGCCCCTGGCCCTCGGCCTGGGCATCGTCTCGGCGATGAACGCCGGTGGGCGCCTGGACCGGGCGCTCAACGTCTTCACCCTGGGCATCGTCGCCGTGCCGGAATTCCTCGTCGGCACCCTGGCGGTGCTGGTGTTCGCCGTCCACCTGCACTGGACCTCGGCGCTGAGCTTCGCCCACGACGTCGCCGGCCCGCTGGACTTCCTGCGCGCCTATGCGCTGCCAGTGGCCACCCTGTGCTGCGTGATCGTCGCCCAGATGGCGCGGATGACCCGCGCGGCCCTGGTGGAGCAGCTGCAGAGTCCCTACGTGGAAATGGCCCGGCTCAAGGGCGTCGGCCCGGTGCGCGCGGTGCTGCGCCATGCCTTGCCCAACGCCGTGGGGCCCATCGGCAACGCCATCGCCCTGAGTCTTTCCTACCTGATGGGCGGGGTGGTGATCGTCGAGACCATCTTCAACTATCCGGGCATCTCCCAGTTGATGGTGGACGGCGTCGCCAGCCGCGACCTGCCGCTGATCCAGGCCTGCGCCATGCTGTTCTGCGTGGCCTACCTGGTGCTCATGACCCTGGCGGACCTCTGCGCCATCCTGTCCAACCCGAGGCTGAGAACGCTATGACCCGACCCGTGACTCCCGTGCGTCCCGCCGCTGTCCTGCCGGTGGATGGCAAGCCGCTCGACGCCCAGCTGTCGCCACCGCGCCGCCGGCGCCGGGCGCCCTGGTCGCTGACCGGCCTCGTCGGTGGCGTGCTGGTGGTCTTCTGGCTGTTCATCGCCGTGTTCGGCACCTGGCTCGCGCCTTACGATCCGGGCGCCCTGGGCGACAGCGCGGTGCTGGCCGGCTACAGCGCCGCCCACCTCCTGGGCACCGACTACCTGGGCCGCGACGTGCTCAGTCGTATCCTCGACGGTGCCCGCTTCACCGTGGGCCTGGCGCTGATCGCCGCGGTGCTGTCGTCCCTGGTGGGTACCGGCCTCGGCCTGCTGGCGGCGCTTTCCGGGCGCTGGGTGGACGAGCCGCTGTCGCGCCTGCTCGATGCGCTGATCTCCCTGCCGAGCAAGATGCTGGCGCTGGTGATGGTCTCTGCCTTCGGCTCCTCGGTGCCGCTGTTGATCGTCATGGCCGTAGTGGGCTATGCCCCGGGCTGCTATCGCATCGCCCGCAGCCTGGCGATGAACCTCACCGAGCTGGAATACGTCCAGGTCGCCCGCACCCGCGGCGAGGGCCGGCTGTACATCGCCCTGCTGGAGATGCTGCCCAACATGCGCCTGCCGCTGCTCACCGACCTGGGCCTGAGATTCGTCTACATCGTGCTGCTGCTCAGCGGCATGAGCTTCCTCGGTCTCGGTGTGCAGCCGCCCAATGCCGACCTCGGCTCCCTGGTGCGGGAGAACATCAGCGGCCTGGCCGACGGCGCGCCGGCGGTGCTGATGCCGGCCCTGGCCATCGGCACCCTCACCATCGGCGTCAACCTGCTCATCGACCGGTTCGGCGCGCGGCGCCGGGGAGGGCGCTGAGATGCAGACCCTGGTAGAGGTCAAGGACCTGCGCGTGGTGGCCCAGGCCGAGGATGGCAGCGAAACCACCATCGTCAAGGAGGTCGGTTTCAGCCTGGCCAAGGGCGAGGTGCTGGCGCTGATCGGCGAGTCCGGCTCGGGCAAGACCACCATCGCCCTGTCGCTGCTGGGCTATGCCCGCGCTGGCTGCCGGCTGGCTGGCGGCTCGATCCGCGTCGGCGACACCCAGGTGCTGGAGCTGGACGCCGCCGGCCTGCGCCGGCTGCGCGGCCACACCGTGGCCTACATCGCCCAGAGCGCGGCGGCGGCCTTCAACCCGTCGCGGCGGCTGATGGAGCAGATCATCGAGGGCGCCCTGATCCACGGCGTGCTCAGCCGCCGCGAGGCCGAGGCACGGGCGCGGCAACTGTTCAAGGAGCTGGCGCTGCCGGACCCGGAGCACATCGGCGCGCGCTATCCGCACCAGGTGTCCGGTGGCCAGCTGCAGCGGCTGATGGCAGCCATGGCGCTGATCACCGACCCGACCCTGGTGATCCTCGACGAGCCCACCACGGCGCTGGACGTCACCACCCAGATCGAGGTGCTGCGGGTCTTCAAGCAGGTGGTGCGCGAACGCGGCGTGACCGCCATCTACGTCTCCCACGACCTGGCGGTGGTGGCCCAGATGGCCGACCGCATCCTGGTGCTCAACGGCGGCGAGGTGTACGAGAATCGCCGCACCGAGCGCCTGCTGGCCAATGCCCGGCATCCGTATACCCGCAGCCTGCTGGCCGCGGCGCGCCCGGAACCCTTGGCCGAGCGGGGCCTGCCGACCAGCGCCGCGCAAGCCCCGGTACTGGAGGTGCGTGATCTGGTCGCCGGCTACGGACCGCTGGATGCCCAGGGGCTGCCACGCTATCGCGTGCTGGAAAGCATCGATCTGCGTATCGCGCCAGGGCAGGCCCTGGGTGTGATCGGTGAATCCGGTTCCGGCAAATCGACCCTGGCCCGAGTGATCGCCGGCCTGCTGCCGCCAGCGCGGGGCAGCGTACAGCTGGGCGGCGAGCCCTTGCCGCCAGGGCTGGACGGTCGCACGCGCGAGCAGTTCCGCCGGGTGCAACTGGTCTACCAGAACGCCGATACGGCGCTCAATCCGGCGCATAGCGTGGAGCGCATCCTCATGCGCCCGCTGCAGACCTACCACGCCTTCGACAAGGCCACCCGTCAACGCAAGGTCCGTGAGCTGCTCGACCGGGTGCAACTGCCGGCGAGCCTGGCCCAGCGGCGGCCCAGCGAGCTTTCCGGCGGCCAGAAACAGCGGGTCAACCTGGCCCGCGCCCTGGCGGCCGAACCGGAGCTGATTCTCTGCGACGAGGTCACCTCGGCGCTGGATACCGTGGTCGGCGCCGCCATCCTCGACCTGCTGGCCGAACTGCGTCGCGAGCTGGGCCTGGCCTATCTGTTCATCAGCCACGACATCTCCACGGTGCGCAGCCTCTGCGACGAGGTGCTGGTGCTCTATGCCGGCCAGCCGGTGGAACTGGGCACCCCGGCCACCCTGCAACGGCCACCGCTGCATCCCTACACCGAACTGCTCACCGCCTCGGTGCCCGAGCTGCGCCAGGGCTGGCTGGAAGAACAGCCGATCCGTTGCGTCACGCCGCTCGCCCCGGCGAGCCAGGCCAGCGGTCCGCTGTGCAGCTTCCTGCGCCGCTGTCCGGTGCGCATCGAAGGTCGTTGCGACCGCCTGCCGCCCCGTCCGCAGACCCTGGCGGGCGGTAACCGCATCCTCTGTCATCACGACGGCGACACCCTGCAACGCCTGCAGGGCGGCGCCGTGCTGCATACCCAAGGAGTTCGCGCATGACAACCCGTTTCCAGCGCCTCGCCGAGACCGGCCGGCCACAGGTCAGCCTCACGGTCGACGGCCTGCCGGTCACCGCCCTGGCCGGCGACACCCTGATGGTCGCCTTGCTCACCAACGGCCCGGCCTTGCGCCGCTCCGAATTCGGCGACGACCGCCGCGCCGGCTTCTGCCTGATGGGCGCCTGCCAGGATTGCTGGGTCTGGACCGCCGCGGGCGAGCGGCTGCGCGCTTGCGGCACCGAGGTCCGCGAGGGCCTGCAGATCCTCACCGAGCAACCGGAGGTCGCATGGAACCTGGCCTGAAGCAACCCCGCGTGGTCATCGTCGGTGCCGGCCCTGCCGGGGTACGCTGCGCCGAGACGCTGCTGGCCGCTGGCATCGCCCCGGTGGTGATCGACGAGAACCGCCGCGACGGCGGCCAGATCTATCGTCGCCAGCCCGAGGGCTTCCAACGTCCCTACGCCACCCTCTACGGCAGCGAGGCGGCCAAGGCCGAAGACCTGCACCGCACCTTCGACGGCCTGCGTGGCCGGCTCGACTACCGCCCGGACACCCTGGCCTGGCACCTCCACGAGCGTACCCTCTATACCGCGCAGGGCAACCGTCAGCGCACCCTGGACTTCGACGCCCTGGTGCTCTGCACCGGTGCCAGCGATCGCCTGTTGCCGGTGCCGGGCTGGAACCTGGCGGGCACCTACACCCTCGGCGGCGCCCAGATCGCCCTCAAGGCCCAAGCGGTGTCCATTGGTCGGCGGGTGATTTTCATGGGCAGCGGTCCCTTGCTCTATCTCGTCGCCGCCCAGTATCAGCAGGCCGGGGCCACGGTGGCGGCGGTACTCGACACCGCGCCGCTGCGCCTTCGTGCCCTGGCGACGCCCAAGCTGCTGGCCCGCCCGGGGGTGGCCTGGAAGGGCGTGCAACTCATGGCCGCGCTCAAGCGCGCCGGGGTGCCGCTGCATGTCGGCGTCACTCCGCTGGAAATCCTCGGCGACGCCGAGCAGGGCGTGCGCGGGGTGGCCTTCGCCGACGCCCGTGGCCTGCGCCAGGAGGTGGTGGGTGACGCCGTGGGCCTGGGCTACCACCTGCGCCCCGAGACCCAACTGGCGGATCTCGCCCGCTGCGCCTTCGAATTCGAAGGGGCGACGGGACAGTGGGTGCTGCAGCTGGATGGCGACGGCCGCACCTCCACGCCCGGCGTCTACGCCGCCGGTGACGGCGCCCGGGTACGCGGTGCCGACGGCGCCGAGCTGGCCGGGCAACTGGCCGCCTGCGCGGTACTGACGGACCTGCAGTGCACGCCGCCGGCCGGGCTGGCCGAACGCTGTCGGGAACGACTCGGCGTGCAGGAGCGCTTCCGCCTGGGCCTGGCCGAGGCCTTTCCCTGGCCGGCCAAGCAGATGGCCAGCCTGCCGGATACGGCGGTGGTCTGCCGCTGCGAGGGCATCACCGCCGGCGAACTGCGCGCCGTGGTGCGCGAGAAGGGTGCCCGCGAGGCCAACCGCGCCAAGGCCTTCAGCCGCGTCGGCATGGGCCGTTGCCAGGGTCGCTACTGCGCCCAGGCCGGGGCGGAGATCATCGCTGCCGAATCCGGGGTGCCGGTGGAGATCGTCGGCCGCCTGCGCGGCCAGGCGCCGGTGCGACCATTGCCGCTGGGCCTCGTCGCCAGCGAAGAGGAGTTTTCGTCATGAGCCAGACAGCCATCAACCGGGCGGACATCATCGTGGTCGGCGCCGGCATCATGGGCAGCGCCAGTGCCTTCTTCCTGCGCCGCCGCGGCCTGTCGGTGCTGCTGCTGGAGCGTGACCAGGTCGGCCGCTTCGCCAGCGGCACCAACTTCGGCAACGTGCGCCGGCAAGGCCGCTACCTCTGCCAGGTGCCCCTGGCCACCCGCTCGCGGGGCATCTGGGGACGCCTGCCGGAACTCATCGGCGAAGACCTGGAATTCATCCCGGGCGGCCACCTGCGGGTCGTCTACGATCCCGCGCGCATCGCCATGCTGCGTGAGTACGCCCAGGCGCCGGAAGTCGCGCCCCTGGGGCTGCAGATCCTCGAAGGCGAGGCCCTGCACCAGAAGTTTCCCTACCTGAGTCGCGAAGTGGTGGCCGGCTCCTATGCGCCCTACGACGGCCAGGCCAATCCGCGCCTGGCGGCGCCGGCCTTCGCCCGTGCCGGGGTGCGCGAGGGCGTGAGCCTGCACGAGGGCGTGGAGATCACCCAGGTGGCCAAGCCAGGCGCCGATTTCCTGGTGCAAGCCAGCGATGGCCGACGCTTCCAGGCCCCGCGCCTGCTGATCACCGCCGGCGCCTGGGGCAGTCGCCTGTCCAGCCAGTTCGGCGAGCCGGTGCCCATCGAGACCCATGGTCCGCAGCTGGGCGTGACCGAGCCCTTGCCCTATGTCTTCCACGAGACGGTGGGGGTGTCCTCGCCGCGCATCGACGAAACCATCTACTTCCGCCAGATCCCGCGCGGCAACGTCATCTTCGGCGGCTGCTTCCGCACCCGGCCGGACCTGGACACCCGCCTGGCCCGTGCCGAGCCCCATGGCACCCTCAACCAGCTCGCCCAGCTGCGGCGCCTGGCACCGGCGCTGGCGCGGGTCAACATCATCCGCACCTGGAGCGGGGTGGAGGGCTACATCGCCGACGACCTGCCGATCATGGGGCCGAGCAGCCAGGTGGCGGGGCTCTACTACGCCTTCGGCTTCTGCGGCGCCGGCTTCCAGCTCGGCCCAGGGGTAGGGGACACCATGGCCGAACTCATCGCCACCGGCCGCACCGAAACGCCCCTGGCCGCCTTCGACGTGGCCCGCTTCGCGCAGCCTCGCAGCGAGAGCCTCGCCGGATGAACAGCCAGGACCTATTGCGCACCCTGATCGGCTTTCCCACGGTATCCGCCGACTCCAACCTGGCGCTGATCCACCATGTGCAGGAGCTGCTGGAAGCGGCCGGCATCGCCTGTCGCCTGGTGCTCGACGAAAGCGGACGCAAGGCCAATCTCTTCGCCAGCGTGGGTCCCGCCGACGTGCCCGGTGTGCTGCTCTCCGGTCACACCGACGTGGTGCCCGTGGAGGGCCAGGCCTGGACCCTGCCACCCTTCGTGGGCACCCTGAAGGACGGCCGCATTTACGGTCGCGGCGCCTGCGACATGAAGGGCTTCATCGCCTGTGCGGTGCTGGCGCTGCTGGCCGCCGCCCGGGGCGGGCCACTGAAACGCCCGCTGCAACTGGCGCTGTCTCACGACGAGGAAATCGGCTGCGTCGGGGTACGGCGGCTGCTGGACGTCTTGGAACTGGCGCCCATGCGTCCCTTCCTCTGCATCGTCGGCGAGCCCACGGCCATGCAAGTGGCCCTCGGCCACAAAGGCAAGGCCACCCTGCGTGCGCACTGTCATGGCCAGGAAGGGCACTCCTCGCGGGCGCCGCTGCACGTCAATGCCATCCACCTGGCCAGCGACCTGGTTGGTACGTTGCGTGCCAAACAGCGCCGGCTGATGGAGGAGGGCGCGCGCGACGCGGCCTACGACATTCCCTACACCACCCTGCACGTGGGCCGCATCGACGGCGGCAAGGCACTGAACATCGTGCCCAACCTCTGCACCCTGGACTTCGAGATCCGCCACCTGCCGGCAGATGATCCCGCCGCGCTGGTGGACGCCTTGCAGACCAGCGCGCAAGCCCTGGTCACCGAAGCACGCCAGCTGTCACCCAAGGCCGCCATCGAGATCGAGACGGTCAATGCCTATCCGGGGCTGGACACCCACCCCAGCGTCGAGGCCGTGCGCTTCCTGCAGACCCTGGTCGACCCCGGCACCCGCCAACTCAAGGTCGCCTTCGGCACCGAGGGCGGCCTCTTCGCCAGCCGCCTGGACACCCCCGTGGTGATCTGCGGCCCCGGCAGCATCGAGCAGGCGCACAAGCCAGACGAATACGTCGAAGTCAGCCAGCTCGACGCCTGCGATGCCTTGCTCGGGCGGTTGCGGGTGGCCTTGGGCTGAGTCCTGGTGGGGGTTCAGGCGTTCGCACAAGAATGGGCGAGTGATTTTTTGGTAGCTCGCCGCTGCGAATCGGCGACGCAGTGGAAACTGCGCCGCACACCCGAAAAACCGCAGCTTCTGTGCCGCCTGGTGCCAGGAACGCCACAACCAGGCTGCCCTGGAATTCGATACTGACCCGGTTCGCGGCACTTCCGCCGCGCTGATCATGAGGATTCGCCATGCCCCTGCTGCACTATTGCCAACCGCCCAGCGACCGCCAGCTGCCCCAGGTGCTGCAGCCCCTGCACGACGATCCCCTGGCCGTCGGCCGCGAACTCCACCTGCGCGATGCCCGCCTGGGCTACGTCATGGGCAGCGCCGTCAGCCATTCGGCCGACTGCCGGCTGGACGACTATCCCTGGGTCGAGGTCAGCATCCTCGAAGCCGGCGAGCTGCACCTGGAATGGGAGAATGGCGCTTTGCACCTGCAGGCAGGCGATGCCTTCGTCCTGCCACGCGGCCTGAGCTGCCGCTGGCGCCACAGCGGCGAGCTGCGCCGGCTGTTCATGGCCTTTCCCGGCCGCGCCAGCGAAGGCCCGATGCCCCAGGCACCCGTCCTGCTCGATCCTGCTGCCCCACGCGAGCCCTCACCACCGCCAGCGGCCAGCGTACTCCTCAGCCCCGAACCCACCGCCACCGGCTGCGACCTGTTCGAAAGCGGCAACGGCGCCCTGCGCGTAGGCATGTGGGAGTGCACGGCCTATACGCGCAAGGCAGTGAGCAATCCCCACTGCGAGCTGATGCTGCTCTATGCGGGCGCCGTGACCTTGACCGTCGAGGGTGAAGCTCCCTGCACCGTCAGGGCGCGTGACGCAGTGCTGGTACCGGCGCAAACGCTCATGGCTTGGGACAGCCGGGAGAGGGTGCGGAAGCTCTATTGCATTCTGAGCTAGGGGGAGGCGTGGCGCTTCTAGATGGGGCCGGGCAGACCATGTTAGCAATTGCGGCTACATGGTTGCCCCCGCCGCCCGTAGCCAGCTTCTCGCTGCAGGAAACCCGCGAACTGGGCTTTCAAGCCATGCAATTCAATTCGGTGGTGGCCAGCAACCAGGTGGCGGTGCGGCTGTGGCAGAAGCATGGCTTCGCCATCGTCGGCACCCTGCCGAAGGCCTATCGGCATGGGAGCCTGGGGTTGGTGGACTGTTATGTGATGTATCGGTGGCTTGATGAAGGCTTATAGCTAAAAACTATAGGTTGGTAAGAAAATTTTTCTACATAAGGGTGGGATGGATGAGGGCGTCTGCCAGAAAAACGGCAAGATGAGCTAAGGGTGACAATCTTCTCGATGTGAAAGTAGCTATCTAGAGGCCTTTGACGTGCGGGGCTCATCCAGCATGGTGATAGCCAAGTGCTACCTTTTGTCCTCCATGGAAAACCACTTATCGAGTTGAATTGATAGTTCACTATCCGACCCGATTGATTGGCTATATCGTTCGTGTCAAGTATCCGGCGCCAATAAGGCCGGTGTTCTTGTCAGGGAACGATCATGCGTCTGCCATTTTTTCGCTTAGGTACCGGCTTTGGCTTGCTGTTCTGCCTGGTTAGCGCCCAAGCCCAGGTGGCGCCCACCACGCCGGGCGATACCGACCTGATCCGCAATCGTCAGGATCGTCTGCTCGAAGAGCAGCAGAAGCGCCTGCAGGATCTCAAGGAGCTACCCGGTGCTCCGGCCACGCCGGAGGCCCCGCCCACCCCCGATGAAGGCCGCTGCTTCACCTTGCGGACCATCGAGCTGCAGGGCGCCGATCACCTGTCCGCGGCCGAGCGCGCCCGTCTCACCCAGCCCTACGAAGGGCAGTGCGTCGGTGTCACCCAGCTCAATGCCCTGCTCAAGGCCATCACCGACACCTACATAGGGCGTGGCTACGTCACCAGTCGGGCTTACCTGCCGCAACAGGACCTGTCCCAGGGCACCCTGACCATCCTGGTGGTGGAGGGCAAACTCGAATCGATCAAGCCCGCCGAGGACAGTGGCCTCACGCCCCGCGAAGTGGAGAGGGCCTTTCCAGGCGATCCGGGCAAGCTGCTCAACCTGCGCGAACTGGAGCAACTGGTCGACCAGCTCAATCGACTGCCCTCCAACCAGGTGCAGCTGGACCTGGTGCCCGGCCAGGAGGTCGGGGGCAGCGTGGTCCAGCTCAAGAACACCCCCAGCAAACCCTGGCGGGCGTCGCTGTCGCGCAACAACAATGGCCAGGCCAGCACCGGCGAGCAGCAATGGGGCCTGGGCCTGGAATGGGACAATCCCCTGGGCCTGGCTGACCAGTTGATGCTGCGCGGCGGGCACGACGGGGTGAGCGACAGCCACCAGCTGTCGAAGAATGGCTATCTGGCCTACAGCCTGCCCTGGGGCTGGTGGACCTTCGACTACAACTACAGCCAGAGCCGCTACCGCTCCCAGGCCGAGTCGAACGGTTTCGCCTTCGAGCAGAGTGGCCAGAGCGAGAGCCAGCAATTCAAGGCCGAGCGGGTGGTGCATCGCGACTCGGTGAGCAAGACCGCGCTGAGCAGCGGCCTGTCCCTGCTGCACACCGACAACTACATCGAAGACAGCCGCCTCGCCGTCAGCAGCAACCGCATCACCGAGCTGCAGCTGGGCTTCAACCATGGCCGTCGCTTCGGCAGCGCCTTCGTCAACCTCGACCTGGGTTGGCAACGCGGCATCGGCGCCTTCGCCGCCCAGGGCGACCTGACCCATGGCCCCGGCCAGCCCACGGCGCGCTACCGCAAGTACACCGCCACCCTGAGCTATCTGCAGAGCTTCCAGCTGCTGGGCGAAAACTTCAGCGTCAGCAGCCTGGCCACCGGGCAACGCAGTGAAGACGTGCTCTACAGCCCGCAGCGGCTGAGCCTGGGCGGGCTGTCTTCGGTACGAGGCTTCAAGGACCAATCGCTGTCCGGCGACAGCGGCGGCTACTGGCGCAACGACCTGCGCTGGACCCGCGCCGTGACCTGGGCCTGGCTGCAACCGCTGTTCAGCCAGTACGGCGCCGGGCTGGGCTATGACCAGGGCGTGATCCACGGCGGCCGCTACAACCCCGAGGTGCGCGGCCGGCTGTCGAGCAACTCCCTGGAGCTGTTCGCCCGCGGGCGCTACCTCTCGGCCAGTGTGACCTTCGCCCAGTCGCTGGAGCGCCCGGCCGCGCTGCCCGAGCGCGAGCACCCGGTTTATTTCAGCGTCGACCTCTTCCTGTAAGGCCGTTGTCGCTGTCGCTTTCATTTTTCACTGTTGACCACGCGTTACCGAGGATCTGACATGGACGTCCGCCAATTCGACTTTCTCGCCGCCCAGCCCAGCGCCGAGCTCAAGCCACGCGAGACCTTCTGCGGCA
>Ga0157359_1000360_pt1 | contig 16079 bp, 21 predicted proteins | sample AttcapACBM3_FD_111482 | JGI IMG/M metagenome (GOLD analysis project Ga0157359, IMG submission 111482) | Fungus gardens microbial communities from leaf cutter ant in Botucatu, State of São Paulo, Brazil - Atta capiguara ACBM3 | ecosystem: Host-associated > Fungi > Mycelium > Unclassified ...
CACAACCATTAGTGTGGCAGAGGAGGCAACAGCTTCCTCAGCAGGTGACAACAGGGCCTGCTCTGATAGAGGGAATAGAAAGGACAAATGCGGTGGTAGTAAGAGGGTCAGGACAAGGTGCTGGGGTTCCTCCAAGATGGGACCCTTATGCGATGGAGGTGGATAGAGAGAGGAATTGTTATACTTGTGGAGAGTTCAGGCACATGGCCTGTCACTGCAGAAACAGGGGAAGAGAGAGGCCAATGGAAGGAAGGAGAGTAGAGTATGGAGGAAGAATCGAGGAAATTAACGAATAATCGAACAATTTAAAAGGGGTGGAGAATTTAGAGTTCCTCAACTAGATTCTTTCAATAAATATAGTGTATTAGCTACAGGAATAAATGCTGATACACCCAAATTAGAGGAAAAAGTAAGAAAAGTAGAGGGAAAAACATTAAGAGAAGTGATAGTAAAAATTGGACTAGAGAGGATTGATACGCAGGAGGGGATAACAGTGGAGGCGTTACTGGATAGTGGAGCAACTGGGTTGGTAATGAGCTCTGAATTTGCAAAACAACAGGGCTTTAAATTAAAAAGGTTGGAGAGACCAATAAATGTGAGAAATGTAGATGGGTCATTTAATAAGGAAGAGCCAATAGAAAATACTGTGGAGGTGAATATCTATTATCAGGGGTATAGGGAGAGAATGGAAATAGATGTTATTAGGGGACAGAAGTGGACGGTAATTTTGGAAATGCCGTGGTTAGCATATCACAATCCTGAGATTGATTGGAGAACAGGGGAGGTAAAGATGATGAGGTGTCCTGAGGAGTGTGGTAAACAGTGGAGACTAGTACAAGGAAAATTAGGATGGGAGAAACAAAAGAAAAAAGAAGCAAAGGAAGAAGCTGGGAAAAAGAGGGAAGAAAAGGAGAAAAGAAAAAAGCAGAAGAAAGGGGAAACAATGGAGGTAAAGAAGGTAGCAGAAGAATGGGAAATATGGGATGAGGGAGAAGAAGTGGCGAAGTCAGAAGCAGAGGCAAAAAAGCTAGTGCCAAAGAAGTTTCATAAATAGATAAAGGTGTTTGGTAAGAAGCAGTCAGAGAGGATGCTGACGAGGAAGATGTGAGATCATGCAATCGATGTAAAAGAAGGGTTCATACCAAGAAAAGGAAAGGTATACCTATTTTCAAGAGAAGAGAGGGAGGAAGTAAGAGAGTTTGTGAAGGAGCAGTTATGAAAGAGGTATATTCGGCTGTCAAAGTCACCACAAACAGCACCAGTATTCTTTGTGGGGAAGAAAGATGGAAAGAAGCAGATGGTGTAGGATTACAGATATCTGAATGAGTGGACAATTAAGAATAATTATTTACTTCCATTGATTTCAGATGTCTTGGAAAATATTAGGACAAAGAAGGTGTTTATGAAGATGGATCTAAGGTGGGGTTATAATAATGTGAGAATTAAAGAGGGAGATGAGTAGAAAGCTACATTCACAATGCCGGAAGGGTCGTTTAAACCTACAGTTATGTTCTTTGGATTGACGAATTCACCAGCAACTTTTCAGGCTATGATGAATGAGTTGCTAAGAGATCTGATCAATACAGGGAAAGTAGCAGCTTTTGTTGATGACGTGATAATTGGAACAGAAACAGAGAAGGGGCATGACAAGTTAGTGGTAGAAGTAATCAGGAGATTAGAAGAAAATGATTTGTATGTCAAACCAGAAAAATGCAAGTGGAAGGTCAGGGAAGTAGGATTCTTGGGAGTGATAATAGGACTGGAAGGAATAAAAATGGAGGAAGAGAAAGTGAAGAAAGTATTGGAATGGCCAACACCAAAGTGTGTCAAGGATGTATAGAAGTTCTTAAGATTGGCAAACTATTATCATCGATTTATTGAAGGCTTCATATCTATAGCTAGACCTCTACATGATATGGTAAAGAAGGATAAGAAGTGGGGGTGGATGGAGAAATAGGAGAAAGCATTTAAAGAGTTGAAGGAAAATTTCACAAAAGAGCCAGTGTTAGCAGCACCAGACTTAGATAAAAAAATGAGGATGGAAGTAGATGCATCAGATTATGCTACAGAAGGAGTGTTATCGATGGAGTGCAAAGATGGATTATAGAGACTGGTGGCATTTCTTTCCAAGTCTTTGAATGAAATGGAAAGAAACTACGAAATCCATAATAAGGAAATGTTGGCTATTATAAGAGGATTGGAGAGTTGGAGGCATCTGTTGGAGGGAGCGCAATCCAAGTTTGAGATCTGGACAGATCATAAAAACTTGGAATATTTCATGAAAGCTCAGAAGTTAAATCAGAGACAAGCTCAATGGGCATTGTATTTATCGAGATTTGACTTTATATTGAAACATGTTCCAGGATCCAAAATGAGGAAGGTAGACGGACTAAGTAGAAGGTCGGACTGGAAAGTAGGTGTAGAGAAGGACAATGAAGACCAGGTACTTATTAAAGACAATTAGATTCGTAGCTTACAAGAAGTAGTAATAGAAGGACCAGAAGTAGATATAGTAGAAAAAATAAAAAGGGCTAGAAGTAAAGATGAAGAGGTAGTTAGAATAGTAGAGGAGATGAAGAAAGCAAAAGTAAAAGAATTATGGGAAAACAAGTGGCAGATAGAAGGGAATCTAGTACTGAAAGAGAGAAAGGTATATGTACTAAAAGATGAGGAATTGAGGGCAGAAGTAATTTGGCTACATCATAATGTGCCAACAGCAGGACATGAAGGAAGGTAGAAGACAGTAGAATTGGTAACGAGAAATTACTGGTGGCCAGGAGTAACGAGGGATGTGGGGAGATATATAGAAGGATGTGACTTATGTCAAAGAATGAAAAATAGGATAGAGGAGTTGGCAGGAAAATTGAAGTTGAGTAAAGTACCAGAGAAGCCATGAACACACTTAATGGTAGACTTTATTACGAAGTTACCAGTGGTAGCAGGGAAGGATGCTATTCTAGTAGTCTGTAATAGGTTATCAAAGATGACACACTTTGTGGCAACTACGGAAGGGACATCAGCAGAAGGATTGGCGAGGTTATTCAGGGATAATGTATGGAAGCTACATGGATTACCTGAAAGTGTGGTGTCAGACTGAGGACTGCAATTTGCTGCAGAACTAACCAAGGAGTTGAATAGGATGTTAGGGGTCAAAACAAAGTTATCAACCGTATTCCACCCACAAACGGATGGACAAACGGAACAAATGAACCAAGAACTGGAACAGTATCTTCAGTTCTTTGTAGAGCACAGACAGAGGGATTGGCCAGAATGGTTGGTATCAGCTGAGTTTGCAGTGAATAATAAGATTCACATAGCAACCAAAGTGTCACTGTTTATAGTGAACTATGAAAGAGAATTGAGAATGGAAGAAGATATCAGAAAGAAAGGAAAAGTAGAAAGTGCAATGGAATTCGTAGAAAGAATGAAGAAAGTGTATGAGGAAGCAGGGGCAGCATTAAAGAAAACACAGGAGGAGATAAAGAGATATGCAGATCGAAGCAGAAAAGAGACTAAAGACTGGAAGAAGGGGGATAGAGTGCTATTGAGTACCAAAGATTTGGTATTCAAGGAAAGATCTGTGAGAAAGCTGATGGAAAGATATGTGGGGCCATATGAGATAGAAGAAGTAGTCTCGTCAAATGCAGTCAAATTATAGTTGCCAACTTCGATAAGAATACATCCAGTAGTCAATGTAAGCCGGATGGTACGGTATAAGGAGCAAGTGAGGGAACAGAAGAAAGAGGAGGGTAAGCCAATAGAAGTAGAAGGAGTCGAAGAATGGGAGGTAGAGAAAATTTTGAACAAAAAGAAAATAAGAGGGGTAGAAAAATACTTAGTATGGTGGAAAGAGTTCACAGTAGAGGGGGATACATGGGAAAGGAAAGAGAATTTGAAAAATGCAGAAGAAGCCTTGGAAAAATTTGAAGAGAGGATGAATGCAGAAGTTAGAAGACAGGAGAAAATAGATATAGCAGAGGAAAGAGACTTTAGAAAGGAAGAACTACTGGGGAAATTTACAGCAAGGATGTTGTATAGATGGGATGACGGGAAATTCGAGGAGGAATATTTGAAGAAGTTGGAAAGAAATTGGAGAAGGTAAAAAGCAGTTTCTCCAGAGGAGAAACCTTAAGAGAAGGGTAATGTCAAGTTTACAAATGGTAGACTTAGTGTTTTTTATATTTTACTTTTCATTTTTATTTTCATTCGGTTTTATTTTCTATTTTCTATTTTTAGAACAGCTAGGGATAGGACTGATTGGTCATGCTATCACATCCATTACAACCTGATGGCATAGTCACAAGACAGATCATGAAACTTGGGAGAATTTAGTAGAAAATTCAAGAACAAATGACATCATACAACATGGACACCACATGTTGGCCTCATGAACTACAATATAAGGTAGACTAGTTTGTAGAAGAGTTCTCTATCAAGTTCTCTTGTATTTCTCTAATACAAGAGTTGTTCTTATCTCCAACCCTAAGAAATAAGTTTATAACTAGCAGAGTTTCACTATCTTAATCTCTAAGCTTTATAGTTTATTCAAGCAAGTAAGTTCTATACTATCAGATTTAAACTTATACTACTTGCTCTAAGTTGTAATAATTTAGAAGAAGAAATAAATGTCAGAAAATCTGACTCTTTTACATCTCAATTCCAGAACTCGGCTGCAAGCTTGTAGTACTGACTTAGCCCTTCTAGACTCTGAACCTTGTAGACTTTACTACACTCATGCTGTCAGGAGTACAGTATAAAGTACATATATAGTACCAGCTAGATATCAAAGTTAAGCTTGACATTGTGTACTTTTAGCATAACTGGTTCAGTAGCTAGTCTGTTTCTAATATATGCTTTATTTCATTCACTACTACTACTATTGTAATTATCATTCTATACTTCTTGATCTTTTAGATAAATCTAGATATTTCTATCAAAGTTTCTAGCTATCTGGTTGCTACCATTTTTTCAATACTTAAGTACTATTCTCTAGATTAGAGTAGACTGTAGAATATTTATAATAGCTGTTAAAAAATCTTATTTTACTCTCTTAGATTTCTTCTAAAGATATACTCTCTTTTGTTTCTTACATAGATTAAATCATAAACTTTAAAATAGATATAAAAATATAGTATATAGATTATATATAAGTAGTAAACAAATTTAATAGAACTCCTTATCAGATTTTCTTGTAAACTTCACTATTAGTTATCATAACTTAATATTATAATATGCTTGAACTCTTATATTTAATTTTAATTTTTCATTTATTTTTGGTTGATAAAGAGGTCATATTATATGACTATGATCACATGGCATATCATATAATATAATATTATAGATCTAAAATATAGTAGAAAAGACTAAAGCAATAATATTAGAATATATGTTAATAACATATCATTCTTATAATGTATATATAATAAACTTATAAACAATACATATAATTTAGAATAGAACTTATACTAGTAGTATATAGAATAGAAATACATTAGAAACTTTTTATTAAGTTCTTTTATAATTATTACAAAACTCTTTATGTTTAAGACTACTTAGTAAGATATAATAAGTAGTTGGTATTAATATATAAGTTGAGACTAAAATTATTATCTATAGTTTAGTTATAACTCTATAAATAAATATTATACTTAATCTATATTTTTAATAACTTATACTTATACTTCAGATAAATTCTATCTATTTTTAAATAAGTTTCATATTTAATTTGATTTTTCTTATATGATTGATTGCAAACTTCTGCTTAAAGCAAGAACTAGATGTTACAATTTAAAGATTTTGGAGTTGGTTAATAAGAAAAACCTTATATTAGGGTTAACACAAGAGAACTCAATAAAGAACTCTATATAAGATTGTCTACCTTATATACCTAAGACTACTAGTCTATACTTTACTACTTTAGTTTATTCTAAATAACTATATGTCTGCCATGTGTTAAACATATTGTATAACATTATTTTTTCCAGAACCTTCTACCATCTTCTATTATGACACATGGTTTGTGTGACTGATATGTGATACTAGATCTCATCATATAATCTTTTGTAATAATGATATATAATATCATACTAAATCCTAACTCTAGTTCTCTAAAATAGAAAATAGATCAAAATAAAAATAATATAATATAATCTTAAGTCTAATATTTGCAACTCTGACATTATACTTAATAAGTACCAATATTAGTTAATTTTTAAATTCAGAAATTATAGAATATCTATCTAATTTAAAAACTAATACTTAAAAACTAAGATAATATCTAAGAAATAGAGTGTCAAAGTTGAGAATAATAGACTTAGAATTTTTATTTTATTTAGAAAAAGAAGACAAAGAGGGATATAATGTCATATGTGACAGTCACACAGGTCACAGAATCATAATGAAGGTGTGATACCTGTCACAGGGTGGTCACATCATATTATAGTCACAAGATCATATAATATAGAAAAGATTATAAAAGATTTTGGAACAAATAATATTATATAATATGGTAAAAGCATGTTGGCCTTATGGATAACATATAAATATTAGGGTAGGCTAGATACAATATAACATGGACCATGAACCAAGTGTATATAAAGTAGAGTAGTCTATACTAGGAACTAGATGGAGTTCTCTTGTGTTACTCAATATAAGAGTAGTCTTTTATTCTAACTCTTGGAACTTAAGTCATAACATAGAGAGTATAGATAATTACTCTAGTTATACTAATATTTTTGAATGTTACTTGAAGTTCTATAAAAATTATTAAAATAACATGTGATTAGTTATAAATATGCTACTATTAAACATTAGAGATCAAGTTCAATAAGATTTATCTTCATTAATTATCAGACTAGTGAATTACAGTGTAATTACTAGTCTTATATATGAGTCAGTCATATAGGAAATACTCAGAGTTTTAGTGTATTGCCTCAAGTAAAGGTTTCAGTGGTGAAATACTAATAGGAGTAAGATAGGAGAACTTTGCTATGAAAGACCAAGTAAGATAGGAGTACCTCTATCATAAAAGACAGGATATCCAGATTGTTACATCACTACTGCAAGAATGGCTATTATGAAAGACAGGCCTGTTTTATAGATATTAAGAGTACAACATTACTATAGGAACATATCTTCCAAACAGATGGACCTGATATATGACAAAAGCTCACAAAAGTAGAAAAGATTATTCATTATAAAAGATAAATGATCTTAGATGGGTTTATAGCACCACTTTTACTTTAACCACCATTATTGTTAAAGACATTCTATATACCTATGCTATATATTCTAATCTCTGTTGAAAAACACATCTTGATATGGTAACTTAGTTTTACTGTCTCTCTTATTCATTAATTAGGAGTACTATGTTTCTCTTGTATAAGAGAATAGTTCTCTCTCATCCTTCTTGTGATATAATGTATTGGAACTATGTCTAATTTGTTTCCAACTTTCTTAGATGTATAAAGATTAATTCTTAATAGCCTAGAATTCACTTTTCTGTATTATAAACTCTAGGTATATAATATGTATCCTATATTTCATTTCTAATTCAGCTTACTTTTCTACATTGTGAACTTTAGCCTACCACACACATATTCTAACTATTACCTTACTCTCTGATCCCAGAATGATCTCTTTTTGTCAATCTCCCAGATTAGCTTACTTCATGAAGAATGATGATGACAGCATGGCTAGAGACATTCTAGAATGTTAGCTTGGAAAGAAAGAAGTATTACCATTAGTGATGGATGAGAAGGGATAGCAACAGTAGATAAGACTGTACTTGGTGGAAACCAGTGATAGGAAATGATGGAGTTGACTAGATGAACCCCATGAGATTGGTGATGATATTTGGTGTTCTTAGTCTAGAGGAGAAGAAAACCCTACAGAGTTTACCTTAGCAGTGTTAGGATGTTAGAGTTTTGCAAAAGAAAAGATTCCCTTACTATTCTCTTTATGTCTGACTTGTACTATTTCTTCAACTCCTTCTTTCTCACTCCATGTTCTCTCCACCTCATCCAGCTCCTTCTTTTTGCTACTACTACCTTGCTCCTACCAGGCCTGTTGCAATTATCATCTAAAAGTATCCCAAACCAAGTTCCTAAAAAATCTTATAGAGAAGTTGCAGAGACACAACCTTAAGAGGGAAATAATGCTACAAACTCTTATTGTCTTATGTCAATCCATCCACCTGTACATAGTCAGTGTTGCATTGCAGTGGTTGCTAGTGTGAATGAATCATCCAAAATAAACCTTAAAATACCTAATACAAAATCTAAAATTTCATAGCAGTTTGAGCCCTGGGATACAGGCACACCATTCGTCATCGGCTTCTTTTCCTCTTACCACCATCTTGCATGGTAGCACCTATTGGAAATATAGCAAATAAATTCTTTTTTTCTGCAACCCTCAGCTCTTCAACCACGTCTCTCTACCCTAAAGCTGTATTACCAACCGTAAACGATATACCTAACACGGGGATGGACAAATCCACAGGAACCAATCCTGTCAACAACTTCGAACCAAGAAGTAGAACCACTAGTATCGAAAGAAACATATCAAGGGACAATTCTATGTCCTCAATTTGCTCCTCAGTCACTTACCACGAAAGAGTCACAATGAATAATGGTATGAATATAGATACTGATCCACCAACAGATTTTCCTGCTTTGTCCTATGAAAAGGAGCAGGAAAGAGAACTTCATCTTAGAAAGGCGACTGAGACTACCACAAACATGAGACCTCAAGACGGAACCAACGAGGCATCCTCATGTCAGGTAAATCATGGTGACTGCATGCCTAATGATAGAACTAGAAGTCAAACACATGGCGATGACGATAATAACGTTATTAACATACAACTTCCATATGACCCAAATACTCCAACAGAACCTGACTTATAGAGTGGTAATTTCCACCCCATTTCCCTTCATGGATCAATTGGCCAAATTGCATTGGATGCAAAGAACATCAAAGACTCACTTAACTTCATGGCGAAGTATATCACAAATAAGAAGATAAACCTGAAATCGGCCAATGAACTCAAGGACTTGGATGGCATCGGAGATGCGGTATGGAACTTCATTTTCTCAGTCTATCAATCTAGTTGGGACTCTCTCTACACTGACAATAAGTCAAAAACTCTCAGAGAGAATATTTCTGCAAAATTCACCCCAAGAATCGCTCCATCTCCAAACTCGAAGAACAACAAGTCGGTACCCAAATCAGTCCCTGCTTCCATCAACAAAGTTCCTCCTCCCCCTCCGCTTCTAGCTAAATCAGCCAAGGAAGTAAACACTATTTCCAAATACTTCCAGAATCAAAAACCATCAAACGACAAATCCAAAGATGGACCAAAACCATCAAAATCCTATGCCCAGGCCTCAAAAAATAATGCCAGCACAGCCGAAGTCCTCAAGATCAAGAAAATGTTCTCTACTCTAAACACAGCAAAAATTGACCAGGTTAATAACATCATCAACAGAACTTCTAAGCCAGAACAGAAAATTCAAACGACCACCAAAGGGCTGTCACGAAAACAGGTCATCATCCCAATAAGTAAAGATAATGTCAACACATTCATCAAGAATTCATCTCTCCATGTATCCAACATAAATAGACAATTCCGGAACGCCAAATCCGAAATCCTTGTGGACTACATCCGAGCGGAACCTCTGGGTATTACTGTGGTCACTAATAAGGTAGCCTAACCTTCGGACTTGATGTTAATAGATCAATACGTCAAAAACTCAAGCGACATAAACATTCTACAGATAGAAGAACCAAGACTGCCTAAATCCAAATCATACCTCAAAATCATAGGTATTCCATACTACCCTTATACTAACTCCCAAGAACATCTCAACTCCGGCGACATCGAATCGATTTTAAAACAAAATCAAATTTTCAATAACATCTCATTAGCCTCAAAACCTCAAGTAATCAAGGTCTCATCCAAGTCTGACATGTCCATTGTATGGATCGATATATGGGATGTTCAGAGCAGGACCAATGCCAAGATGCTCATCAATAGGTGCTTCAATGTAGGAAAGTACATTGCTACTATCAGGGAAGCAAACATGAACCTAGGGGTCCCCCAGTGCAAGAATTGCTGGAAATGGGGATATGCCACTTTCTCGTGCAGAATACAGGGCTTCAAATGCATCAAGTGCAATGGCCCACATAAGTCAGAGAATCACAGAGAATTTAGATGGTGCTGCAAAGCAAACGATAAAATCAACCCTCCGAGACTCAAAACAAAGAAAGGAGACTCATACCCCCATACTTTCAAATGCTTGAACTACTGTGGCAATCACCAAGCTGACTTGAATGCATGCCCCTTCTGGTGGTACCGTTTCAATAGGGAATGGCAAATGAAGAAATATTCTGAGATCTGTGAGAACAGGTCAAAATCTATCTGTTCAGAAGGAAACACTGCGAACTAACAATGATTTTGAAATCTCTCAAAATTTTATCACAAAATGTTTGGAAAAACTCACTCATCGTCCAAACTTTACTTGAAACTCAGAAAGATTTCGACATCATTTTAATTCAAGAACCTCCATGGTCAGAAATTCGAAAGGTCCCAAGCTTATCCAACAGTGAAGGAGATCCCTTTATTGGCACCAGTCACCATCCCAATTGGATCATGTTTGGCAGAAATCCCACAGTCAATAATGATTTGCCCAGAGCCGCTTCTTATGTAAACATTCACCTTTCACCTCTTTGTTTCTTACTTTGTAAAGACATTATTAACCACAGGGACATTAACCTTCTATCCTTCGTCAACAACAATTTGTTCTTTTTTATTTTGAATGTGTACTCTGATTCTTTTCACTCAGCCTTAAAGTATCTAAAGGATACTGAGGTTAATACTGACAATGTCCTTATCATGACTGGCAACTTCAATATCAGAGATAGTTTATGGGATCCTACTTTTTCTCATCATTCTACTATTAGTGACAATCTTTTTATTATAGCCGACTCATTCAACTTAACCTTGTCCACCACAATTAACCCATGCCCAACTAGATACTCTAACATGGCTGGAGAAGCAAACTCAGTCATCAATCTAATATTTTTATGAAATAGCTCATCTGAACTTGACAGCCATATCATCTCTCCTGAAATTTGCCTTTCTTTAGACCATGCCCCACTCTCCATAGAAATTTCCATCATTGAAGAAGTCTTTCTATTGTCAAAATTCACAATTCCCCCCAACAGCGACCACAAAAAAGCATTTATTAACAAAGTAATATTGAACTTCAAGACTCTAAACACCAACGACATGGACGAAGTCGACAAACTCGACCATGTGGTTCAGAGGATAGGCCATATTATCGACTGAGCATGGAAATGCAATGCAAAGAAGTCTAGAATTTCCAAACATTCAAAACAATGGTGGTTGAATGAATGCAATCAAGCCCTCAACAACTACAGGAGGTCAAGATCACTAGAGAACTGGAAGACTTTCAAGAAAGTTGTCAAGAACGTCAAAAGATTGTATTTCGATGACAAAATCCAAGAGATCACTAACAAAAGGAAAATCCCTTGGGAGCTTACCAGTTGGATCAACAAGCAAAGGCTTTCCGCGACTGAGGCCATCAAACACAACAGCCAACCATGCTTATCTCCAGAAAGCCTTTGGGATGCTCTATACAGCACCTTCAATACAGTGTAAAATCAACAAATCAACATTGAAATCCTTAACGAAATCGACCACAAACCCACAGCTCTGTGGGCTCCTTTTTCTAAAGAAGAACTCAAGCAGGCAATTGCAAAATGCAATGACTCTTCAGCTTTAGGTCCAGACAGACTCTCGTGGCAACATCTAAAATTCATCATCAAACAAGATGAGTGTGTAACCAACATAATCAACATTGCTAACGTATGTATAAATCTAGAACATTGGCCAGACTACTTCAAACAGTCATCCACCATTATCATTTCTAAACCCAACAAATTGTCATATGACCATGCAAAAATGTTCCGCCCAATCATCCTCCTAAACACACTTGGTAAACTCATCGAGAAAATCATCGCCGAGAGAATCCAGTTCACAGTCTTGAAGAACAACTTCATCTACCCATGTCAACTAGGAGGGTTGAAGTTCAAGTCCACCTCTGATGCAGAAGTTGTGCTAACTCATATCGTGAGGTCAGGATGGGCAAAAGAGAAAACCACAAGTACTCTTGCATTCGACATATCTCAATTTTTCCCATCCTTAAATCATGGAATGCTCACATCAATCCTTAGCAAGACAGGCCTAGAGACCAAAGTATCCAAGTTCTTCGCGAACTACCTTGTTCAAAGGAAAACAAACTATGCATGGAATAATATGCAATCCTCTGATTTCAAAGTTAACATTGGTGTAGGACAAGAATCGGCTCTTTCCCCTATTCTATTAGCTCTATATTTAACCCCGTTTTTACATACTCTTGAAAAACGCCTAAAAAATTTAAAAATCCCCATTTCTATGCTTTCTTTTGTTGATGATGAACTTATTATTGCCCAAAACAGTTCCATTCTTATTTCGAACTCCCAGCTTTTCTGTAGCTATAATGTTCTTTCCAAACTTCTCACAAATTTCAGTTTAGTCATAAAGTATGGCAAAACTGAAATTTTTCATTTCAACAGGTCGCATGGAGTATTCAATCCCCCTCCTCTCGACCTATCTCTCCTGGGTGGTCCTATTCTGCACCCAAAGAACACCTGGAAATATTTAGGATTCCTATTCAACTGAAAGCTAACATTCTGCCAACACCTCGACTTCTATTCAAACAAAGTGTTGTTATCAGTCAAGTGTATGAAGCTCCTTGGCAACTCTTCTCATGGAATATCCCCTATTCAAAAATGCCAACTATATAGATGCTGTATCCTTCCAATAGCACTATATGGTTTCCAACTCTGGTTCTACAACAAGGCATCTCTATCATATCACTTGAAGTTGTTGAACAAAATGCAAAGAAGAGTGGCCATTTGGATTTTAGGTGCATTCAAAATGTCCCCCTCAGAAGGAATTGAAGCTCTAGCAGGCTTAATCCCAGTCAAGTACCACCTTCAGAAGCTCGCCAAGTATTTGCTCATCCAACTATTCAAACTTCCAGAGAACCACATCATATGACAACTAATGGACGACTTTTCTCCCCATCCCAACCCTTCAAACCTTCATGCCATAGGGTCCCTCACAAATCGTCAAAGAAATATTACCAAGGGTCATATCATTGACTCCAAAACCAAATCCTATGGTATTTTCCCATCGTTCGACCCCCTTCACCAGAAATTCACTCCAGGTCAACGTATTTCAGACATTTTTCCTGACTGCTTCTCTTTTAACTTAGTTGATAAAAAAGAAAAGAACATCACCCATGCTCATAAACTCGACAACTTGATTCTCTCGAATTCCTCTCCTTCATCCGCTATCATTGTAACTGACGCCAGCATCAAAGACAACATCGCTACCTCGATTGCGCATATTCATCAAGCCGATTCCCCCCTCATCAAAACAATCCACCATGCTGTTTTCGTCACCAGTTCCGAGGCCGAACTTTTCACTATGAGATGCAGCATCAACCAAGCATGTGGCAAAGACAACATTTCAAAAATTGTCGTTATCACTGATTCTATTCACTCAGCGAAACACATATTCAACAGCTCGGTACACCCACTACAGTCGCATTCGGCTACAATACTTAGTGAACTAAGACTTTTCTTCAACAAAAGTCAGGATAATTCCATTGAGTTTTGGAAGTGTCCTAATCGCCTCAAATGGAGATTTCACAAAGACATCGACAAAGATACCAAGTCGTTTAAACCAACTCCATCATTCCCTTGCAAAATTTCATGGGATTATTGCAGAAAATCCGATAGTGACGATATTATCAAACAATGGAAAATGTGCTTTCAAGCCTCAGACAGTAAAGGAAACAACTTCCTAGACTTAGTAGACAACAACTTCAATACAATCAAACTGTCGTACATCAAAGGGGGACCCTGGCTTCAAGCTTTCAGACACTCCAACTCTCTGTGCACTAGAGCTACTTGAGCCATCACAAATCATGTGCCAATTGGGGAATACCACCTCAGGTTCTTTCCAGAACAGTTTAGTTGTCCATGCAACGAATACCCTATTGAGACCAGAAGGCATATACTTCATGAATGCCAAAGATTTAACGAGTACTGGAACCCTAGGAGAGATTCGTTAAGCCATTTTGTTATGTTCTTGACACTTAATCCAAAGGCCTTCGCCTTTGAATAATTTTGTAATTATTTGTGTTTTCGGTTCTAATTTTCTTTCTTCTGCTTTCTTTTCTCGTCTTTTCTCTCTTTCCTTTTCTCGATGTTAGATTGCTCTACATGTAAGTAGCGACGTAGTCACTACCACGGTCTACCACCGCGTGCCGTGTAATAAATTGATGATTTTTTAAAAAAAAAAAAGGCACACCGTTCGTCGGGCTCATATTTTTTTACTGTGTGTGAATCAAAGCACGAGTGGGTGGGAAGAATGACGTTGTATATATCTTTTGGAACTCGGGTTCTAGATCTTTCCCGACCATGTTGCAATTTGACACTCCTGGGTTCTAGTTCTGACGGCAAAGAGGAGGCAGAGCGCACCCGATCTGCATATGCATTACAGCGTGCTGAGGAGGCAGAGCGCCTTCGCCTTTCTGAGAGAATTGCACTGGCTAAACTTCAAGAGGCCCGTAAGATGAAACTGCGGCGAAAGCTCAAAAGGAGGCCGAGGAACTTGCAATAAAGGAGAGAGAGAACATAGTTAGAGATGGAAGTGGAAGCTACCACTCGAGCACAATGGGAACAAGAGGCTATCCAGGCTCATGTCAAATTAGTCAAAGCTCAAATTCACGACAAACGCAAGGAAATGGGTGGTCAGAAGGACATGGCCGAACCTTCAAAGAAAAGCTCGTGTTATTGATGATCAAGCCAGTACCAGCGCTATCCAGTCAAAACCTGAGGGACCTGACATTTCCCTCTGGAAGCCTGATAACGAGAATGTTTCCGGATCTAGTGATGATACTGAGGAAGGAGAGGGACGAGGTCATACTCAAGAAGCATAATAAGCGCAAGAGATGCGGCACCTACGATCGAAATGATCATCGGGTCAAGATGGGTGGTAAGAACGCGTGTGGACGTTGTAGGAAGTCAGGGCACACGTGTCAAGCTCAAGTGAACGGAAGGACCCTGCGTCATCCTATCCCATAACTGATCGTTTCCCTCCCAGAAGTAAAAAATTCTCCCGTCAGGCGTGCTTCACTTTGAAGCAAAGGTGCGTCTTTCCAATGGAGGCCGACCTTCAGGAGCTTCCGGAGCATGAGCTGCTTTCCCTGCTCATCGAGGAGATCCGCGGGGTGAAGAGGCTCCTGGAGAAATTAGTCAATCGAGAGGCCGAAGCTAGCGTCCGTCAAGAATGATGAGACTTGACTCCTGGGTTGAAGAAGAATTTCTTCCGTTGGGTCACTCAAGGAGCAGATATACTCAATTCCAGGGGTAAAGGGAGAGACAGATGTCGTATACGATGTTCTCAGCAGACTAAGTCTCGCATCAAACTATTTTAAAATACCCACACACAAAGTAACTAACCAGTCTTGCTAAATAAAAACATAATATAAAAACACCTAGAAACACGCATATGATCCAGAGTGACAGTATACAACCCCGAAGAGAGAAGAAAGAAAACCAACTCAGTCTTCATCTCCACTTCCCTCCAGTCTCGGTCGTTTCCTAGATGCTTGTACCTGGACGTACCCCTCAGTCGAACAGTTCAAGAAAAAAAGGCAGATTTAAATCACCTTGGCACGCGTCCTGGCACTTGTTCTCAGTCCCTTGGCCTCTCGTGCCTGCAAAACCTCGTCCTCTTTCGACTTTGATTTAGTTGACTTTGCTTTGACTCTTCCTTTGCTTTTGTCCTTGCCCTTGCCCTTGCCTTTGGTATCCACATCTTCCATCTCAATATCGCTCTCGTCATCCTTCTCTCCAACACTCTCCTTCTCCCCTTCCTCCTCCCCCCCCTCCTCTTCCTCATCGCTGTCATTCTCGTCTGAATTCCATCTATCCTTCGC
>Ga0157359_1000361_pt1 | contig 16078 bp, 12 predicted proteins | sample AttcapACBM3_FD_111482 | JGI IMG/M metagenome (GOLD analysis project Ga0157359, IMG submission 111482) | Fungus gardens microbial communities from leaf cutter ant in Botucatu, State of São Paulo, Brazil - Atta capiguara ACBM3 | ecosystem: Host-associated > Fungi > Mycelium > Unclassified ...
AAAGGAAAAAGATATCTTCCAATTGGAAAAACCTCTTCTAAATTTTCTTTTCGATTATAAACGATTCCATGGTCCATTGCGATATATCAAAAATGATCTATTTGAAAATGCTGTAAGAAATGAAATGTCACAATTTTTTTTTCATACATCTCAAAGTGATGCAAAAGAAAGAATATCTTTTACGTATCCATCTAGTTTATCAACTTTTCTTGAAATGATGCAAAGAAAGACGCCTCTCTTCATAACAGAAAAACTCTCCTATGATGAATTGGATAATTATTATAATCATTGGAGTTCTATTAATGAAGAAAAAAGAAAAAAACTAAGCAATAAATTTAGAAATAGAACCGAAGCTCTAGATAAGGAATTTATTGCTATGGATGTACTCGAAAAAAGGATTCGATTATGTAATGATGAGACTAAAAAAAAATACTTACCTAAAATATATGATCCTTTGCTGAACGGAGCCTATCGCGGACAAATAAAAAAAAAAATTTCAGAATCAATCAAAAAGAAAAATGACACAAAAAACTACATTTGGATAAATAAGATTCATGGGATTCTTCTTAATATTAATACTAATTATCCAGACTTTGAACAGAAAACGGATCCATTTAATAAAAAATCCTTATCAACTGAAATTTTTTTTTTTTTTAACTTGATGAGTCAATTTTCTGGAAAATCGGCCTCAAGTTTCAATTTTAAAGGACTTTCTTTATTTCCCGAACATGAAAAAAAAGATTCCGAAGATAAAAAAAAAATGAAATTTTTATTCGACGCAATCCTAATTGATCCGAACGATAAAACAATTAGAAATAGAAAAAAATGTATTGGAATAAAAGAAAGCAGTAAAAAAGTTCCTCGATGGTCATACAAATTAATTGACGAGGTAGAATACCTGGAAACAGATGGTGACACAGAGGATTATGAGATTCGTTCAAGAAAGGCTAAACGTGTAGTTATTTTTACTGATGACTCCGAGACTGACGATACGTATACGGATACCAAGAATACTGAGAATTCTGATGAAGAAAATGAAGTTGTTTTAATACATTATTCCCAACAACCTGATTTTCGACGAGACATAATCAAAGGATCTAGACGCGCTCAAAGACGTAAAACTGTTACTTGGAAACTTTTTCAAGCAAGCGCGCAGTCACCTCTTTTTTTGGACAAAATTGACAAACCCTTTTTCTTTTCTTTTGATATTTTCGAGACAATGCAAATATTTTTTCTTTTTCAAAATTGGATGTGGAAAAATATAGAATTAAAAATTTCGGATTATACAGAAGAAAGAAAGCAAAACGAGGAAAAAAACCGTATAGAAATAGCGGAAGCCTGGGATAGCATTATATATGCTCAAGTAGTAAGAGGGTTTTTATTAGTAACCCAATCGTTTATTAGAAAATATATTCTATTACCTTCATTGATAATAATTAAAAATATTGTCCGTATACTATTATTTCAATTTCCCGAATGGTCAGAAGATTTAAAGGATTGGAATAGAGAAATGTATATTAAATGCACCTATAATGGCGTTCCATTATCCGAAACAGAATTTCCGAAAAACTGGCTAACCGAGGGTATTCAAATAAAGATCCTTTTTCCTTTTCGTCTGAAACCTTGGCACAGATCTAAGCTACGATCCCCTCAAAAGGAAAAGGATCCAATGAAAAAAAAACAAAAGGCGAAAAAAATGGATTTTTGTTTTTTAACAATTTTCGGAATGGAAGTAGAATTGCCCTTTTCTTCTTCTCCCCGAAACCAACTTTCTTTTTTTGATCCCATTTTTAAAGAACTTAAAAAAAAAATGAAAAATTGTAAAAAGAGTTTATTTCTAGTTCTAAAAGTTTTAAACGAAAGAACTCAATTTTTTCTAAATATCTCAAAAGAAAGAGCACAATGGATCATCAAAAGTATTTTCAAAAAAATTCTATTTCTAAAAGAAAAAATAAAAAAACTATTACCATCAAATCTTTTATTTCTATTTCGATTGAGAAAAATATATGAATTGAAGAAAATGAAAAAAAATTTAACAATCAGTAACAGTAATCCAATGATTTATGACTCAACCATTCCAATTCAATCTATTAATTGGACAAATTGTTCATTGACAGAAAAAAAAATAAAAGATCTGAATGATAGAACAAAGACAATCATAAAACAAATAGAAAAATTTACAAAAAACAAGAAGAGGGGGTTTCTAATTTCAGAGAGAAATATTTGTTCTAAGAAAACAACTTATGGTGATAAAAGATTAGAATTACAAAAAAATATTTGGCAAATATTACAAAGAAGAAATGTTCGATTAGCCCGTAAATCACATTATTTTTTTCAATTTTTCATGGAAAGGGTATACATAAATATCTTTGTATGTATTATTAATATTCCTAGGATCAATGTACAACTTTTTCTTTTATCAACAAAAAAAAAAAATTAATAAATACATTTACAATAATAAAGAAAGAGTTGATAAAAAAAATCAAAGTATAATTCACTTTATTTCTACTATGAAAAAATCAATTTGTAATATTAGTAATATGAATTCACAGAATTTTTGTGACGTATCCTCTTTGTCACAAGCATATGTATTTTACAAATTATCACAAACCCAAGTTATTAACTTAGATAAGTATAAATTAAGATCTGTTTTTGAATATCATGGAAGACGCCTTTTTCTTAAGAATAAAATAAAGGATTCTTTTTTTAGAGTACAAGGAATATCTCATTCCAAATTAAAACATAAGAACCCTCCCAATTCTGTAATGAATCAATGGACAAATTGGTTAAAAGGTCATTATCAATACGATTTATCTCAAAGTGGATGGTCTAGATTGGTCCCCCAAAAATGGCGAAATAGAATGAATGAACGTCATGTAGCTCAAAATAAAGATTTAACTAAATGTCATTCATATGCAAAAAAGAGATTAATTCTTTATAAAAAATACGAAACAAATCAAAAAAAAAAAATGAAAAAACAATATGAGTATGATCTTTTATCATATAAATCTATTAATTATGCAGATAAGAAGGACTCATATATTTATGGATATAGATCGCCATTCCAAGTAAATAATAACCAAGTGATTTCTTATAATTCCAACACGCGTAAAAACAAATTATGTGATATGATGGATGATATTCCTATCAAGAATTATATAGTAGAAGATTATATTCTAGATATGGAAAAAAATATGGATAGAAAGTATTTTGATTGGAGAATTCTGAATTTTTGTCTTAGAAATCAAGTGGATTTTGGGGCTTGGATCGATACCGATTATTATTTTACGCTTCATCAAGAAATCAACCCATCCAATCACTTTTTTGATTGGATGGGAATGAATGTAGAAATACTAAATCGTTCCATAGCGAATCGGAATTTTTTTTTCTTCTCTAAATTTTTTATCTTTTATAATGCATATACGAGTAACCCATGGATCATACCAATCAAATTACTTTTTTTCAATTTTAATTTAAATCAAAATGTTAGTGAAAAGAAAAACATCACTGAAAAGAAAAAAATAGATATTTTTAGACCATCGAAAAAAAAAAAATCTCTTGAATTAGAGTTAGAGACTCGAAATCAAGGAAAAACAGAATACGCAGGTCGAATAAATCTTGAAGCATCTCTCTCAAAGAAAGAAAAAGATGTTGAAGAAGATTATGCAGGATCGGACATGAAAAGGGGTGTAAAAAAAAAAAAATACAAGAACAAGATCGAAGCAAAACTTAATTGCTTCCTAAGAAGGTACTTGCTTTTTCAATTGAACTGGCGTAATTGCTTAAATAAAGAAAGCAAAATAATGAAGACTATCAAAGTATATTGTCTCCTGCTTAGACTGATAAATATAAAAGAAATTGCTATAGCCTTTATTCAAAGAAGAGAACTAAATCTAGCTATTATGAAAATTCAGAATCAGAATCAGAGGGATTTAACTCTTACAGAATTAATCAAAAACGAACTATTTAATATTGAACCAATTCGTCTGTCTAGAAAAAACCACGAACAATTTATTATGTATCAAACCATAAACCTTTCGTTGATTCATAAGAGAAAACACCAAATTAATAAAAAATATCGAGAAAGAAGCTATATTGATAAGAAGAATTTTGATAAATCCATTACAAGAACAAGAGATCAAAAGCTGACTGAAAAAAAAGAAAAAAATCATTATGATTTGCTTGTTCCTGAAAATATTTTATCCGCTAGACGCCGTAGACAATTGAGAATTCTAATTTGTTTCAATCCTAAGAATAGAAATAGTGTGTATAGAAATACGGCAGTTTACAATGAGAATAAAGTGAATAATTGCTGTCAAGTTTTGGCTACAAGTAAAGATCTTGATAGAGATAAAAAAAAACAAATTAATTTAAAGTTATTTCTTTGGCCAAATTATCGATTAGAAGATTTAGCTTGTATGAATCGCTATTGGTTTGATACCAATAATGGCAGCCGTTTGAGTATGGTAAGGATACATATGTATCCGCGATTGAAAATTCGTTAATCTACATTTTTCTTTTTTCTATTTCCCGTAACATATCTGGTATGTAAAGACAAATAGATGCATACACACATTGTCTTACCTTCTATTCTGAGGCATGATACTAATTCAATGATATATCCATAAGATCTATAAATGAATCAACAAAATCTTCTTATTTGAAGTCTACAATTTTTCTTTTGTGAATACATAAATATAGTATTTTTTGTATACATGAATTTGAAAAAAAAAATCAGGAATTCTTAAGAAAATTAAGATTATTGTATATACCAAATTGAAAATGAGTGTCATTATTATTACTGATCAATAAAAATATTTAGAATCTATAAAAAGGGGGGGAAGAGAAGTTTTCATTTTATGGTAAAAAATTCATTTCTACCAGTTATTTCACAAGAAAAAAAAGAAGAAAACCGGGGGTCGATTGAATTTCAAGTATTCAACTTCACCAATAAGATACGAAGACTTACTTCACATTTGGAATTGCACAGAAAAGACTATTTATCTCAAAGGGGTTTACGTAAAATTCTGGGAAAACGGCAACGACTCCTGTCTTATTTGTCAAAGAAAAATGTAATACGTTATAAAAAATTAATAAATCAGTTGAATATTCGGGAATCACAAACTCATTAATTTGAAGAGTCATTTTGAATTTTGAATTTTGAATTATTCGATTTATTAGATCTTGAATTTTGATGAACTCATTTTTGTTTTAAGCAATTCATCGAAGAATGAATCGAGGAAAAACCTATGAATGCCCCAACTACAAGAAAAGACCTCATGATAGTCAATATGGGTCCTCATCACCCATCAATGCATGGTGTTCTTCGACTCATTGTTACTCTAGACGGTGAGGATGTTATTGATTGTGAACCAATATTGGGTTATTTACATAGAGGGATGGAAAAAATTGCGGAAAACCGAACAATTGTACAATATTTGCCTTATGTAACACGTTGGGATTATTTAGCTACTATGTTCACAGAAGCAATAACCGTAAATGGGCCGGAACAGTTAGGAAATATTCAAGTACCTAAAAGAGCCAGCTATATTCGAGTAATTATGTTAGAGTTGAGTCGTATAGCCTCTCACCTACTATGGCTGGGACCTTTTATGGCAGATATTGGCGCACAAACCCCCTTCTTCTATATTTTCAGAGAAAGAGAATTAATATATGATCTATTCGAAGCTGCCACAGGTATGCGAATGATGCATAATTATTTTCGTATCGGAGGGGTAGCGGCTGATCTACCTTATGGCTGGATAGATAAATGTTTGGATTTCTGTGATTATTTTTTAACAGGGGTTGTTGAATATCAAAAACTTATTACGCGAAATCCTATTTTTTTAGAACGGGTTGAAGGAGTAGGCATTGTTGGTGGAGAGGAAGTAATAAATTGGGGTTTATCAGGACCAATGCTTCGGGCTTCCGGAATACAATGGGATCTACGTAAAATTGATCATTATGAGTGTTACGAGGAATTTGATTGGGAAGTTCAATGGCAAAAAGAAGGAGATTCATTAGCTCGTTATTTAGTACGAATTGGTGAAATGGTGGAATCCATAAAAATTATTCAACAGGCTCTGGAAGGAATTCCGGGGGGGCCGTATGAGAATTTAGAAATCCGATGCTTTGATAGAGAAAAGAATCCAGAATGGAATGATTTTGAATATCGATTCATTAGTAAAAAGCCGTCTCCGACTTTTGAATTACCGAAACAAGAACTTTATGTGAGAGTTGAAGCCCCGAAGGGAGAATTAGGAATTTTTCTAATAGGGGATCAGAATGGTTTTCCTTGGAGATGGAAAATTCGTCCCCCCGGTTTTATCAATTTGCAAATTCTTCCTCAGTTAGTTAAAAGAATGAAATTGGCTGATATTATGACAATACTAGGTAGCATAGATATCATTATGGGAGAAGTTGATCGTTGAAATGATAATTGATACAACAGAAGTACAAGCTATCAATTCTTTTTCCAGATTGGAATCTTTAAAAGAGGTCTATGGAATTATATGGATACTTGTCCCCATTTTTACTCTTGTATTGGGAATCACAATAGGTGTACTCGTCATTGTATGGTTAGAAAGAGAAATATCCGCAGGGATACAACAGCGTATTGGACCTGAATACGCCGGTCCCTTGGGAGTTCTTCAAGCTCTAGCAGATGGAACCAAACTGCTTTTCAAAGAGAATCTTATTCCATCTAGGGGAGATATTCGTTTATTCAGTATTGGGCCATCCATATCAGTCATATCAATTCTAGTAAGCTATTCAGTAATTCCTTTTGGTTATAACTTTGTTTTAGCTGATCTCAATATCGGTGTTTTTTTATGGATTGCTATTTCGAGTATTGCTCCCATTGGACTTCTTATGTCAGGATATGGGTCAAATAATAAATATTCCTTTTTGGGTGGTCTACGAGCTGCTGCTCAATCGATTAGTTATGAAATACCATTAACTCTATGTGTGTTATCAATATCTCTACGTGTGATTCGTTGAGACAGAAACTTTTCCATGCTCCTTTCTTTTCGTCTTTATTTCTTTTCTTCTTTATAGGAAAGGGGTAGACAAAATTGAATAGATATCCGGATTTTCATTATTTTTATTCGGAATTCGGGTTGATGAACTAAATTAGATAGTTATATGAGTGAAATAAAACAGCTTCTATTTATTCATTTACATTCATTTCCATTTAATTTACATTTATAAATAATAAGAATATTCGAATTGAATATATATTGAATTTTAATGAATATATATACATATATAGATATAGAATTAATATACTATGATTTGAATTTCATTTGTAGTAAAAAAATTGAGTCTCATTTTCTATGTATAAGAATTAAGTGGAAAAAAAAAATTATAAAATTATAAGCGGAAGAAAGCGTTTACCCCAAAATTGGTTGATTAGTCATCCTGTCTTGAAGCGGGCTCAAAAGACCAACCTTATTGAATTTTCACTACCGTTTGTATGAATTACCATACATGTATTACCATAAAAGGGGATTGATAAAAAATAAGTGGATGATTAGAAACACCAAGATACACAAAGGATTAGTAATGGAGATTATGTAAATTCCCCAAACCAGCATTTCTGCATAATATAAAAAGAATACTAATTGGGGCTTTAAGTTGGTAGAAATAATCAGGCAGTACTCCCCACAATTCCGATCCAGAGTATGCTCCTATCCACTGATTAAATAATTTACTATCATAAACGAAAAAATCCTTTAATTTTTTTTAAGTCCCCTTTTGTTTTGCACATAAAAAAAAAGAAGAATAGGAACGAAAAAAAAAAGATAATATAATACAATTAAAATAAAAAAAAAAAGAGGGATCCCTTTGGATTCTTTCTTATATCCATATTCATGAAGATACAATTTATGTCATAATTCATAAACTAGTATCTAATTTTTTTACGTAATCGAAAACGATGGGTTATTGATAATTCTAAAAGAGTATTTTATTGAAGAATTCAATTATTACTCAACAAATTCAAATTATTAAGGGATGAGATTAATTCAGACGTACCTTTTTGGATTTATTATTTGATTATAACAGACAGAATTGAATTGGTCTAATTCAGGACCGGCCAATAGATTGGAATCCTATCTATCCTAGGGATATATCAAGATAAATAAGCGGCCCGGTCCTTAGATTTATTTATGGCCTTCGAGGAGCCGTATGAGGTGAAAATCTCATGTACGGTTCTGTAATAGCGGTGGGAATAGTAATGTTATCATCGACTAGTATTATCTAACAGTTTAAGTACAGTTGATATAGTTGACGCGCAATCAAAATATGGTTTTTGGGGATGGAATTTGTGGCGTCAACCTATAGGTTTTATCGTTTTTCTAATTTCTTCCCTAGCGGAATGTGAAAGATTGCCTTTTGATTTACCAGAAGCAGAAGAAGAATTAGTAGCAGGTTATCAAACCGAATATTCGGGTATAAAATTTGGTTTATTTTACGTTGCTTCCTATTTAAACTTATTAGTTTCTTCATTATTTGTAACAGTTCTTTACTTGGGCGGCTGGAATATCTCTATTCCGTACATATTCGTTTCTGAGCTTTTTGAAATAAATAAAACATGTGGAGTTTTTGGAACTACAATTGGTATCTTTATTACATTAGCTAAAACTTATTTGTTCTTGTTCGTTTCTATCACAACAAGATGGACTTTGCCTAGGCTAAGAATGGATCAATTATTAAATCTTGGGTGGAAATTTCTTTTACCTATTTCTCTCGGTAATCTATTATTAACAACTTCGTTTCGACTGTTTTCCCTGTAAAAGATTGATATTCTATATTCATAACTTGTCTTAAACAAGAGAAAGAAACAAAAAAAAATATTCATAGATATTCACGATATGTTCCTTATGGTAACTGGGTTTATGAATTATGGTCAACAAACAGTACGAGCTGCAAGGTACATTTGTCAAAGTTTCATGATTACCTTATCCCACGCAAATCGTTTACCTGTAACTATTCAATATCCTTATGAAAAATTAATCACATCGGAACGTTTCCGCGGTCGAATTCATTTTGAATTTGATAAATGTATTGCTTGTGAAGTATGTGTTCGTGTATGTCCTATAGATCTACCCGTTGTTGATTGGAAACTGGAAACTGATATTCGAAAGAAACGATTGCTTAATTACAGTATTGATTTCGGGATCTGTATATTTTGTGGTAACTGCGTTGAGTATTGTCCAACAAATTGTTTATCAATGACTGAAGAATATGAACTTTCGACTTATGATCGTCACGAATTGAATTATAATCAAATTGCTTTGGGCCGTTTACCAATGTCAGTAATTGACGATTATACAATTCGAACAATTCAATTCAAATAAAATTCTTTTTTTTTTTATTTTTTTTATTATAAAATATTATATTGATTTTTATTTAAAATTATATTTATTAAAATAAAAAAAAATATTATTTATTAATAATATTAATAAAATAAACAATAATAAAATTAATAAATCAATATTAATAAATAAATAGAATTATTATTTATTATTTTTTATTATTATATATATAATAATTTATATAATATATATAAATTATAAATTTATATAAAAAATTTAGAAATAATATTCTAAATATATATTCTTCTAAATATATATTTAATAAATATAATAAATATATTATAAATATATTATTTTATTTATTTTATAAATTAAAATTTAAATAGAGTCCAGTTTAATATAGTTTATAGTTTCGAACTACCCTTTCGTATAAAGAATGAGATTAGTCCTAGAACTGTACCTATATCACTTCACACTCCTTAGGATTTCATTCAATTCTAAATTTAGTATATAAAATTTTTTCCTGGTCGTATCAATAAGGTCATGAAATTTTGATTTATTTATCTTTTATTTTACATCTAATGGATTTACCTGAACCGATACATGATTTTCTTTTAATCTTTCTGGGATCAGGTCTTGTATTAGGAAGTCTAGGAGTAGTATTACTTACCAACCCAATTTTTTCTGCCTTTTCGTTGGGACTCGTTCTTGTTTGTATATCTTTATTCTATATTTTAGCAAACTCCCATTTTGTAGCTGCAGCACAGCTACTTATTTACGTGGGAGCTATAAACGTTTTAATAATATTTGCTGTGATGTTCATAAATGGTTCAGAATATTACCAAGATTTTCATCTTTGGACCGTTGGGGATGGAGTTACTTTGATGGTTTGTACAAGTATTTTTGTTTCACTAATAACTACTATTCCAGATACATCATGGTACGGGATTATTTGGACTACAAGATCAAATCAGATTATAGAGCAAGATTTGATAAATAATAGTCAACAAATTGGAATTCATTTATCAACAGATTTTTTTCTTCCATTTGAACTCATTTCAATAATTCTTTTAGTTGCTTTGATAGGTGCAATTGTCATGGCTCGCCAGTAAGAATCGAACTAGTAACCTCAATCTAAATTACACTTTGTTCTATTTTATCTCCATTTCATTTCTTTTGAATTTTATATGTGAATGGGAAAGTGAAAGATTGTTTATGTTTCAAATAATTTTTTCTTTGATTTATTACCAATATATTCTTTTGGTCTGTACTTGTTATATTCTCGAGTCAATCGAATCTGTTGAATTGTTGTTCATATTGAAATGAATCGAAATTGATAAGGAGTTGGTCAATGATGCTCGAGCATGTACTTGTTTTGAGTGCCTATTTATTTTCTATCGGTATCTATGGATTGATCACGAGCCGAAATATGGTTCGAGCCCTTATGTGTCTTGAACTTATACTGAATGCGGTTAATATCAATTTCGTAACTTTTTCTGATTTTTTTGATAGTCGCCAATTAAAAGGAAATATTTTTTCAATTTTTGTTATAGCTATCGCAGCCGCTGAAGCAGCTATTGGACCGGCTATTGTTTCATCAATTTATCGTAACAGAAAATCAACTCGTATCAATCAATCGAATTTGTTGAATAAATAGTATTAATAAAATAAGAAAAATTCTTCGAATATTGAAATTCGAATTTTTATCAATTCAAATTCGCATGTATGATACACACCGCATGATCATGTTTGCGAAAACGTAAGAAATCAAAGTATCTTGGTCCTCTCTTATGAATTGATCCAGAGGTAGATTGATTAAAAAATTTCTGGTAAATCATTGATTCGTCTGGTGTCGAAATATATGATTGATTTACAAGTTTACTAGATCGAAAATTGCTGATGTTCAAAAATTAATAGATCCAATGTCACATTCAGTAAAAATTTATGATACATGTATAGGATGTACTCAATGTGTCCGAGCCTGCCCCACAGATGTATTAGAAATGATACCTTGGGACGGATGTAAAGCTAAGCAAATTGCTTCGGCTCCAAGAACAGAGGACTGTGTTGGTTGTAAGAGGTGCGAATCCGCCTGTCCAACGGATTTCTTGAGTGTTCGAGTTTATTTATGGCATGAAACAACTCGAAGTATGGGTCTAGCTTATTGATACGTTTCAAAAAACCACACACGAATACGATTTTTTTACTGACAAAAACCCGTTCTCAAAATAGAAAAAAAATCTTTTCTATTTTGAGAACGGGTTTTTCTGGTCCAAGTGTATCTTATTTTTACCACGAATTTTTTTCCTTGGTTAACAATAGTTGTAGTTTTGCCAATATCCGCGGGTTCCTTAATCTTCTTATTTCCCCATAGAGGAAATAAGGTAATTAGGTGGTATACTATTTGCATATGCTTAATAAATCTCCTTCTAACAACCTATGCATTTTGTTATCATTTCCAATTGGACGATCCATTAATCCAATTGACAGAGAATTATAAATGGATCAATTTTTTTGATTTTTACTGGAGATTCGGAATAGATGGACTCTCTATAGGACCTATTTTACTGACGGGATTTATCACCACTTTAGCTACTTTAGCGGCTCAGCCGGTTACTCGGGAATCCCGATTATTCCATTTCCTGATGTTAGCAATGTATAGCGGTCAAATAGGATCATTTTCTTCTCGAGACATTTTACTTTTTTTCATCATGTGGGAATTAGAATTAATTCCTGTTTATCTACTTTTATGCATGTGGGGGGGAAAGAAACGTTTGTATTCAGCTACAAAGTTTATTTTGTATACTGCGGGAAGTTCCATTTTTTTATTAATGGGAGTTCTCGGTATCGGTTTATATGGTTCCAATGAACCAACATTAAATTTTGAAACATCAGCTAATCAATCGTATCCTGTGGCACTGGAAATAATATTCTATATTGGATTTCTTATTGCTTTTGCTGTCAAATCGCCGATTATACCCTTACATACATGGTTACCAGATACCCACGGAGAGGCACATTACAGTACTTGTATGCTTTTAGCCGGAATATTATTAAAAATGGGAGCATATGGATTGGTTCGAATTAATATGGAATTATTACCCCATGCTCATTCTATATTTTCTCCCTGGTTAATTCTATTAGGTGCAATTCAAATAATCTATGCAGCTTCAACATCTCTTGGTCAACGTAATTTAAAAAAAAGAATAGCTTATTCTTCGGTATCTCATATGGGTTTCATAATTATAGGAATTAGTTCTATAAGTGATACGGGACTCAACGGAGCCATTTTACAAATAATTTCTCATGGATTTATTGGTGCTGCGCTTTTTTTCTTGGCAGGAACGAGTTATGATAGAATACGCCTTTTTTATCTTGACGAAATGGGCGGAATGGCTATTCCAATGCCAAAAATATTCACGGTTTTCAGTATCTTATCAATGGCTTCTCTTGCATTGCCGGGCATGAGCGGTTTTGTTGCAGAATTGATAGTTTTTTTTGGAATAATTACCAGTCAAAAATATCTTTTAATGACAAAAATACTAATTACTTTAGTAATGGCAATTGGAATGATATTAACTCCTATTTATTCATTATCTATGTTACGCCAGATGTTCTATGGATACAAGTTTTTTAATAAAGCGAACTCTTTTTTTTTTGATTCTGGGCCGCGAGAGTTATTTATTTCGATTTCTATCCTTATACCGGTAATAGGTATTGGTATTTATCCGGATTTCATTTTCTCATTATCAGTTGACAAGGTCGAATCTATTCTATCTAATTTTTTATAAATAGTTTTCATGAATAAATGACTAAAACCACAAAATAAAAAAGAGCAATAAATCCTATTTTTTTTTTAATAGTGTTCATTGTACAATGAAAAAAAATATTTTTTCTTCTCTTAAAAAAAAATGAATTGGAATTGTAACCGGATATTTTTGGTGTTTGTGAGAACCCCTTGAATCACTACATTACTTGATTTAAAGGGTTCTCGGCAGTTTATGCGAAGTTTTCTTATACTTATATATTATATATATGCTTAATATGCTTACTATGTTTGTATTTGTCAGGCCCTTTATCCCTTTACTCACTTTAATTCAATTAGATGTAAATGAACCATAACTATGTAGTCCTATTCCTAATAGATTGATCCCAAAATAACATATCCAAATTATAAGAAAGCCCATAGAGGCCACTATGGAAGAATTTACACCTTCCAATTTTTTATTTTTTCTAGTATGTAAATAAATCGAGAATATGGTCCAAGTAATAAACGACCAAGTTTCCTTTGGATCCCAATTCCAATATGATCCCCAGGCCTCATTAGCCCATACTGCTCCCGAAAGGATACCTATGGTTAAAAAGATAAAACCTAGACTAATAATACGATAACTCCAACGATCCAATTGTTGAATAAATTGAGACCTGTAATAATTTCTATAAGAAAGAAAAGAAGTGTTTCGTAAAACATTGTTTCTTTCATTCATGTATTGGATCTCAGCAAAAGAAAATGACTCATTAAAAAAAAAATTCTTGTTCTTATCAATATTTCTTATTATGATTTTTCGAAATGTAATGACTAAAAGAGCTATTGATAATAATGATCCACATAAAAGAGCTGCATAGCTCAATACCATCATACTTACGTGCATCATTAACCAATGTGATTGTAGAGCGGGTACTAATATTGCGGATTCATGCATTTCAGTTAAAAGCCCCGAAGTAGCAAAGCCTTGGGTAAAAATAACACTTGGTGTGATTATTGTGCTTAAATAGTTTTTAAGCTTTTTAAAACCAAAACCTGGAACTATATGAAAAATTGAAAAACCCCATGAAAGAAAGATTACTGATTCATATAAATCACTTAATGGTAAATGTCCCGAAAAAATCCAACGAGCAATTAATAATCCTGTTATACAGAAAAAAGTTACTATCATGCCTTTTTTGGACGAATCGTATAGTACTAAGATTTCATTGACTAATAAGGTTATCAAACGAATTGCAATTACAATTGATACGACCGAAAACGATATATGAGTTAATATATGCTCTAAAGTTAAAAATATCATATAAAAAATTAATAAAAAAAAAGATTTCCTAATTCTAATTATATGAATAGAAATCGGGAATTGACTTCATTATAGGACTTACTCTTTTCGAAAATAAGATGCCATGCCGCCACTCGGACTCGAACCGAGATGCTCTAGCACTGCTTCCTAAGAGCAGCGTGTCTACCGATTTCACCATAGCGGCTTGCTCGAAATCATAATAACCGATTTTTAGTCAATCGTCGAGATTGAAAAAGTCGATTCAAATGCAATATTTGTTTACTAAATTGAATATTTAGTAAACAAATATTGCATTTGAAAAAATAAAATTAAAGAATTTGAATTAAAAAAAAAACCAATTCTAAAATGGGGTCAATTTTTTATTGAACAGTTCAAAACATTAGCAAATAGAAATTATTACTTATATCTTATCTCATTTTTTTTTAGTTTGTATAAAAATATCTGTAAAATTTAAAATCTAGAAACTAAAAAGAAATATATAAAAAAAAGAATATAAAGAGCCAATAATCATAAAAAAATTTCAATATACAATATATATAGGATTCTTTGAAATTCGACTTTTGAGTCTAGCTAATTCAGATTATTCCAATGTTTGTATTTGTTGCACAAAAAAACTTTTTGAGTTCCCCGTAGAAAGAGATTTCGCTAACGAAAAAGCTTTCAATGCTGCCCAATATCCCTTCTCTTTCCAAATTGTTTTCCGAATCCTTTTTTTTGATATAGAAGTGCGTTTTTTTGGAGCTGCCATTCAAAAATTAGACTATTTTATTCATTGTTATAGTTGGATGTGAAAGACATCTATTGTTCAAAATGAATTGTTCTTTAATTAGTCATTAGCTATTAGCTATTTGTTTTTCTAAATTAGACTATTTTACTCTTCTACTCTTTAAAAAAATGTGGATATGTAAAAATCATATAGTCTTTTTTTTGTTCCTAGTAATCTTTTATGTAATTCTTACAAAAAAACTTATCTCGGTCGATTTTCGTTGTATTGCATTTATACATGGAATAAAATACATTGAAAAAGTTTAAGAACCCAACCCTTATCTTTATCCTGCTTACTTGGTCGTTTAAAAGATACACGATTTTAAAAATCATGTATCTTAATTCCTTTTTTCTAACTAAAGTAAACTGTTTTTACAAATTTTTTCCAAAGATAGATGTCTTTTTATTGGAATGGAAAAAAATCAATTAGTGCCAAAACGAATTAACGATTCGGAATTAAAAAATACAAAAAAAATTCTTATTTTTTTGAGTCATATGGATTGTTTTTTATAATTCATATCAAAATAAACTACTGTTTTTAGTTTTGGTGTAATTATTTATTCACACTCTATGGATATAAATTCTTGTATAATAATAATTTCAAATTTGTATTAAAAAAAAAGAAAAAAAAAAACTTTTTTTTTTTCACTAGTAATTTGGTCATATCATTTGACCCATTTTCACTTCGTACTTTGAACTATTGAAGAACTATTGAAAATATTGCACAAAAATTCAGAATAATTAACAATAGAAAATTCTATTTCTATCTTAATCTTAATTTTTTGATTAACTGAACCCTTTCAAAAGAGATCAAATTGGCGAATAAGAAATAAAACTCATTAAGAATAATTTTTTTCTTTTTTTTTTTTTTTTTTTTTGAATATAAACATTTATTTTTATGGTTTTATCTTTTTCTTCCTCTTCCTT
>Ga0157359_1000363_pt1 | contig 16073 bp, 12 predicted proteins | sample AttcapACBM3_FD_111482 | JGI IMG/M metagenome (GOLD analysis project Ga0157359, IMG submission 111482) | Fungus gardens microbial communities from leaf cutter ant in Botucatu, State of São Paulo, Brazil - Atta capiguara ACBM3 | ecosystem: Host-associated > Fungi > Mycelium > Unclassified ...
AATCGCGATAGATAAACATGGTGACGAAAAAGGCCCAGATACAGGCGATCGCCGCGGACTCTGAGGCGGTGAAAATACCGGAGAGGATCCCGCCCATGATGATCACGACGGTGAACAGACCCCAGAACGCATCAAAGAAAATCTTCAGCGCCTGACGAAACGGGATGCGCTCGCCCCTGGGGTAGCCGCGTTTACGCGCGAAACCAAGGCACATCACCATCAGGCAGCCCCCCAGCATCAGTCCCGGCAGGATACCGGCGACAAACAGCGAGGAGATGGTAACCAGACCGCCCGTCGCCAGCGAATAAATCACCGAGTTATGGCTTGGCGGCGTCAGCACCGCCTGCACGGAGCCGCTGGCGGTTACGGCAGCGGCAAAGTCACGCGGATAGCCTTTCTCCTCCATCTGCGGGATCATCACCGAGCCAATCGAGGCGGTATCCGCCACCGACGAACCGGAGATCGCGCCAAAGAAGGTCGAGGCGACAATGTTAACCAGGGAGAGGCCGCCGCGGATAAAGCCAACAAAGATATAGGCGAAATTGACCAGTCGCCGGGCTATTCCGCCCTCGGCCATGATGGCCCCGGCGAGAATAAAGAACGGAATGGTCAGCAGCGAAAACTTGTTAATGCCGTTGGTCACCTGAATCACCACTGCTTCCAGCGGCAGATCGATCCACCAGGCGCCGATAAAGGCGCTCAGGCCGACCGCAAACGCCACCGGAAAACCTGCCAACAGCAATACCAGCAAACTGCCTATCAGGATCAATGCATCCATTTTTCTGCTCCGCGTTAGTGGGTGCCGCCCAGCGTGACAATCGGCCGCTGGCTCTGATCGCCGCTCAGCAATCGTTCAATTACAAACAGCAGTGTGAAGAGTGCGCCAATCGGGATCGGCAGATACATCTCGCCATAGGTCACCGCCGGAAGTGAGGCGAGGGTCTGCACCCACATCGCTTCACACAGGCTGTAGCTGGCCTGGAAGATCACCAGACAGGTAATGATCATCAGCAGATCGCAGATCCGCAGTAGCACGCGTTGAGGAACCTGTGGCAGTCGGTCAGTGACCATTGAGACACAGATATGGGTTCCGGCGCGCAGGCCCACCGGCGCGCCGATAAAGGTAAAAATGATCATGCAGATAATGGCGACCGGTTCCGGCCAGGAGAGCGCGCCATTCATCACGTAGCGGGCGAAGATCCCCATCGGGATCACCGTTACCATGATCAACAGCGCCACGGCGGCCACCAGCATACAGAGCAGATAAAGCCCATCCATCAGACGCGTATAAGCAGACATAATTGATACCTGAATAAATGCGCCACACGGCGGTGTGGCGCGGGAAGGGTTATTTCACTTCGGCGATGCGGGTCATCAGATCCTGATATTTACCGCCAAACTGATCGCGTACCGGCTGGGTGGCCTTAACGAAGTAGTCACGGTCGGTCTGCTGGAAGGTGACGCCGCCCGCCTTCATTTTGGCGATCGACGCTTCGGTGTAGGTCGCCCAGAGCTGGCGCTCCTCATCCTGTGCCTCTTTGCCGAGTTTTTTCAGCAGAGCCTGATCCTCAGGTTTCAGGCGATCCCAGGCGCGTTTTGAAAACAGGATCATCTCTGGCTGGATAAAGTGGCCGCTGAGGGTGTAATACTTCGCGACCGGCAGATAGTTATGGGCGACAAAGGTGGGGGGGTTATTCTCCGTGCCATCGACTACGCCGGTCTGCATCGCACTGAACACTTCACTGACGCCCATCGCCACCGGATTTGCGCCCATCGCTTTCAGCGTCGCCAGCGAGATGGCGCTGTTCTGCACCCGAATCTTCATTCCTTTGAGATCTTCCGGTTTTGCCAGCGGCTTCTTGGTGATCATGTTGCGCTCACCGGCATCGGTCCAGCCCAGGAACACCATGCGGGCGTTGGGATCGTTGTCGAACCTGCTGGCAATCTCGCGGCCTGTTTCGCCATCCAGCACTTTGTGCATGTGGTCAACGTCGCGGAAAATATAGGGCAGGGTCAGCACGCTGGTCTCCGGGGCAATCGAGGTGACCGGAGCCAGCGAGACGCGAATCATATCGATGGCACCCAGCTGCACCTGCTGCAGCGTCTGATCTTCATCACCCAGCACGCCGCCGGCGTAGAGCTTCATCTCCAGCCGTCCATCGGTGGCCTGTTTGAGTTTGTCGCCCATGTGTTGCAGGGCGACCACGGTGGGATACCCGGCAGGCTGGACTTCAGCCACCTTAATCACCTGTGCCGGGGCGGTGGCGCTCATCATCATCATCGCCGCCAGGGCACTGGCCAGGCCTGTTTTCGTCATTCTCATTATATTGTCTCCCGCAGAGGTAAGAGGGCCTGGGATCGGGGTTAACCGCAGAGGGCCGTGTGGAGCCAGCATAGTGAAAACGCGCGCCAGTAAAATACAGCAATGCTGATTGAATGAATGGCGTCACATTTTGAAACGTTGTTTTAATAATTTTTCATGCAACATCACATTTTCGAAACATGCTTGCAGAGCCTGTCTGAAACCGTTCAACCCGAGGCAAGGCGTCGTGCCCGAATTTGTAAATACTAATGAGAACTACTATCAATTCGCCGCTATTTTGCTATTATTCCTGCTTGTTTTGCATCCCTGAAACAGAAGTTGGAGAAGCAGCGTGGTAGCCAGTGATTTGATGCAAACGGACCTCTCCGTTTGGGGCATGTACCAACATGCCGATATCGTGGTAAAGGTGGTCATGATTGGCCTGTTGTTGGCCTCAATGGTGACCTGGGCGATCTTCTTCGGTAAATATGCTGAACTCAGCGCCGCTAAACGCCGTCTGAAGCGTGAACAACTGGCACTGGGCGACGCCCGCACTCTCAATGACGCCGCCCGCATTGCCCGGTCGTTTACCGGTCACAGCCACAGCCTCGTGCTGCTGAACGATGCGCAGAATGAACTTGCGCTCTCGGCGGGCGTGGAAGACACCAACGGGATTAAAGATCGCACCAGTTTCCGCCTTGAGCGCCGCGTTGCCGCATTCAGCCGTCATGCAGGCCGGGGCAACGGCTTCCTGGCTACCATCGGTTCAGTCGCTCCGTTTATCGGCCTGTTCGGCACCGTCTGGGGCATCATGAACAGCTTTATCGGCATCGCAAAAACCCAGACTACCAACCTTGCGGTTGTCGCACCGGGTATCGCCGAAGCGCTGCTGGCGACGGCGGTGGGCCTGGTGGCAGCCATTCCGGCCGTCGTGATCTACAACGTTTTTGCCCGCATGATCGCCAGCTATAAAGCCTCGCTGGGTGATGTTGCCGCAGAGGTGATGCTGCTGCAGAGTCGTGACATCGACCTGGGCACGGTCGCCACCGATGTTCCGCGTCCTGCGACCGCCCAGAAACTGCGCTTAGGGTAAGTTCTTATGGCAATGCGATTAAACGACGATCTGGAAACCGATGGCGAAATGCATGAGATCAACGTGACGCCGTTTATCGACGTCATGCTGGTTCTGCTGATCATCTTTATGGTGGCCGCGCCACTGGCCACGGTCGACGTGCGCGTCAATCTGCCTGCCTCCACCAGCGCGCCGCAGCCGCGTCCGGAGAAGCCGGTTTACCTGTCGATTAAAGCGGACAAGCAGCTTTATGTGGGTAACGATAAGGTCACGCCGGATTCGCTGGTGAACGTGCTGACCAGCCAGACCCAGGGCAATAAAGAGACGACGATTTTCTTCCAGGCAGATAAGTCGGTGGATTATGAAACGCTGATGAGCGTGATGGATAAGCTGCGCACGGCAGGCTATCTGAAAATTGGTCTGATGGGCATGGAAACCGTGAAGAAATAACGCGTTATCCGGCACCAAAAAAAGGCGACTGTTGAGGTCGCCTTTTTTTATGGCGGCTCTGCAGCCAGATAAAATAGGGCCGATCAGCAGCCGGGCCGATCACTTATGCTGCCTGTGCAGATTTGTTAATTAGTTGTTACGTATGTACATAGATTTGTAAAGTGCAATGGTGACTCAGGTCACATTAATCCCGCTTCAGGCAGGCTAAAACGGCTAAAAAACAACAGGAAGCCGTTATGAGTCACACCCCGTCTTTACAAAAGCCCCCGAAAAGTGCCGCCCGAACGATCTTCAATGTCACCAGTGGTAACTTCCTGGAGATGTACGATTTTATGGTATTTGGCTACTACGCCACCGCCATTTCCAAAACCTTTTTCCCCGGTGATGATCCCTTTGCCTCCCTGATGCTGACTCTGATGACCTTTGGTGCCGGCTTTCTGATGCGCCCGCTGGGGGCGATCATTCTGGGGGCCTACATCGACCATCATGGTCGTCGTAAAGGACTGCTGCTGACGCTGAGCCTGATGGCGATTGGTACGCTCACCATTGCGGTGGTGCCAGGCTATGCCACCCTGGGCATGGCGGCGCCGGTTCTGATCCTGCTGGGACGCCTGTTGCAGGGCTTCTCGGCGGGGGTTGAGCTGGGTGGCGTGTCGGTCTATCTGGCCGAAGTCGCCCCCGAAGGGCGCAAAGGTTTCTTCGTCAGCTGGCAGTCGGGCAGTCAGCAGATTGCGGTGATCTTTGCTGCTCTGCTGGGGCTGATGCTGAACCATCTGCTGGCCAAAGAGGCGGTGACAGAGTGGGGCTGGCGTATCCCGTTTGTGGTCGGCTGCCTGATTGTGCCGTTTCTGTTCTACATTCGCCGGATGCTGGAAGAGACAGAAGCGTTCAGCCAGCGTAAGCATCATCCGGCCATGACGGAGATCATGCGGTCGGTGGCCAGCAACTGGGCGCTGGTGCTGGCGGGTATGCTGATGGTTGTCACCACCACGGTGATGTTCTACATGATCACCGCCTTTACCCCGACCTTTGGCAAAACCGTGCTGATGATGAGTGACAGGCAGGCGTTTATGGTGACGCTTTGTGTCGGTATCTCTAACCTCTTCTGGCTGCCGCTGATGGGGGCGCTGTCGGACCGTATCGGACGCCGTCCGCTGCTGATTGTCTGTACCCTGCTGATGATTGTCACGACCTGGCCGGTGCTGCACTGGATGGTGGGGTCAGCCAGTTTCGCTCACCTGCTGGAAGCGGAGCTGTGGCTGTCATTCCTCTATGCCAGCTACAACGGTGCGATGGTGGTTTATCTGGCGGAGATTATGCCTGCTGAGGTGCGCGCTGCCGGTTTCTCAATGGCCTACAGCCTGGCGACGGCGCTGTTTGGCGGCTTTACGCCCGCCATCTCCAGCTACCTGATCCACGCCACAGGCGACAAAGCGATGCCGGGTGTCTGGCTCACCTTTGCCGCCGTCTGCGGGCTGATTGGTACGCCGCTGATTGGCCGGATGGTGAAGCAGTATCAGCGGCGTCACAGCAGCACGACGGTCAGCGCCTCACTCTAAAATGACAAATCGACCACCACGCTGTCACTGTAGTTTCCCGCAGGCGGCGTGTTCTGCGTGGTCAGGATGCGCGCGGTGTAGTTAAAGCCGCGCGTCAGTCCATCGGTGGATACCGCCGTCGAGGCGGTACTGCTCCAGCGCTCCGTTCCTGCTGATCCCCAGCGATTGCTGGTGGTACTTTTATAAATCTCATAGCTCAGACGATTCGCCCCGCTCGCCATATTCCTGACGCTGTCTACCGGATAACTGCCATTGCTCAGCCCCACGGTATAGGTGCTGCCTTTGCTGCACAGCACGTTGATGGTCTGCGAGACGGCGGAGAAGCTGCCGACCAGCGGCGCACTGCCAAAGCTGATATTGGGCGCGGTAATCGTGGTGCAATCGTTGGTGAGGATAACGGTGATGTTAATCGGGATCACGCCGCTGCCGTTCTGTTCGCTGAGACAGGCGTTACCCACCCCGAGGCTGGTGCAGATACGGTAAGTTACTGCCAGATTCAGCGTCACCTGATAGGTTCCGGCGGCTACCACCTGACCGGGCACGGTGCGCAGATAGACCGGAATCGCGAAGTTGAGGCTACCCAGCAAACCGGCCAGGTTAGCCAGGGTCTGGGAGTTATAGACAAAGGGCGTACCGCCAATCGTCAGTTCGCTGGCACAGGCAGAGTCAGTGCAGAGCCGCACCGGGACATTATCGCTGCCGGTATCACCGCTGCGTTTCAGAATGCCGCGCGTGCCGCTGATATTCGTTGCGCCGCTTAGCTGAAACGTTATCTGGTTATTACCGAGCAGCGACAGTGCCGAACCCGAGCCACAGTTGACGCTGGCGTTGGTGGTGACCGAGCTGACCGTGGTATTCGCCACAAAGGTCGTGACCGAACCAAAGCTGGCGGTGGAGGCGGGCAGGGTACAGGCGGCGTAGCTAAACGACGGCAATAACAGCAGCAGACCAGCCAGTAACAGGGATTTGATCATGGTTGAGTCCCGGACGTAAAAGATTCAGCGGAAGAGACGGCGCTGCCTGCTGCGGGCGCGGGCAGCGCACAGGTCAGGGGGCCGTAAGTTTTCAGCGCCTGCGGCTCACCGCTGGCGATGCGCAGTTCGGTTTTGCAGCGCCGGCCATCGGGGGTCACCACCGCCATCGGATTGCTGGCGGCGAGATCCTCCAGCCAGACGATGCCATCCCAGCCAACATAGTCGGTGGGATGGTCAGGACGCTGCACCAGGCTTGAGACCGGCAGCGGCTGACCCTGCGCATCGACCAGGATTACGCTGGCTGAGCGCAGCTTCTCCACCGGAAAGTTGAGCAGGTAGCCGCTCTGGCGCTTCACCGCAAAACGCTGCTCAACCCGTGGCGTGGTCATATCGGCGGGCAGGTCGAGGGTGTCGATATCATATTTGGCCGGGTAGTAGCTGCTGATGGCGGGCACCAGCAGATAGCCCTGTTGATTGGTGCGTCCCATCGACTGATTTTCATAGCGCACGTTCACGTCGGGGTAGCGGGTTTTCACCAGCACAAAGGCGTCGTTGATTGCGTTTGCCGCAAAGACGCTGTTATCCATTAACACCAGCGCGCCGGAGAGATCGGCCCACTGTGTCAGATTATCATCATCGCCATAGAAGCCGCCCGAGGTGTCGATCTGGTTGTTGCGATAGCGCAGACTGCCCTGACGGTAGTCGCCGCTGTCACCGCTCTGATTCGCCCAGGAGGCATCCCAGGCGAACCCGCCGTCGCTGGGCATGGCGCGGGAGGCATAGATGCGCTGGCTGTCGCGGCCGCGCTGATCGCGCTCGGTGCTGACAGCCGCGCTGCCCTGTTCGCCAAACGGGATCACCAGCGAGAGGGCGCCGGTCCAGCTCTTCTCCGCCTGATCGCGGCTGGCCGAAACATAGAGGCTGCTGTTGCCCCACAGATTTTTACTCCAGGAGAGATTCCACAAACGGGTACGATCGCCCTGGCCATCGGTGATATCGATGAAGGCGGCCCCGACGCTGCCAAAGCGATTCAGGGAGACGCTGGCACTGTACTGCGCACTGCGGCGCGACAGCGCGTAACGGCTATCGGCCTGGCTCCCGGCACGGCTGCCGACCAGGGCCAGATTACCGAAGTCGCTGCTGCGCTGGGTGTGCTGCGTGCCGATGTTGAACCAGCGATTGTTGTACTGATACCCCCAGCTGTATTGCCTGCCACGCGCGCCGTCGAGCTGACTTTGCGCCACTGCGCCGTTGACCACGCCCAGGCTGCCGACACGAAGCTGCCCCCCCAGCCCGCCCATCGCCAGGCTCTCGCTGCCTTCGGCGTGGCTCTCCAGCGTCAGCCAGTCGGTCATGCCGTAGCGATATGAGCCGCTGGCGGCGGCCTCACCGTAATCGAAGTTTTTAATGCCGTAGTTCTCACGGATTGCGCCTGCGGAGAAGGCGTAATCCGACAGTCCCGATTTGAGCAGGTTACTGGAGACGTAAAACGGCATGGTGGTGGTCACGCGTCGGCCCACCGCATCGGTGGTGGTGATCACCGCGTTACCCGCACCGTTAACGAACGGCACATTGGTCATCGACCAGGGGCCAGGCTGGACGTTTGCCTGACTGGAGCGATAGCCGTTGATAAAGAGATCGACGGTAGAGGGAACGGCAGCCTGACCGGAAAAGGCGGGCAGCGGATAGGTCACCAGATCGGGACGAACGCTGAAGTCGCGGCCGACGCGGATGCCGCCGAGCCGCACGCTGCTGCTCCAGGCGAGCGAATCAGTCACCAGATCGCCAACCCGCCAGCTCACTGCCGCATTCTCATCTTCATTGCTCCACCAGCTGTCGTAGCGGACATAGCCGTTGTCCTGATAGGTGGTACGGCCTTCCAGCTGCTGCTGCCAGACGCCGCTGGTAGAGAAGTGTCCGGCGTCACCAAACAGCCGCAGTTCGTTCCAGGCAGAAAGCCGGGTGCCGGTGGTATCGGTCCGACTGGCGTAGAGGTCATAGTTGATGAGCGCGCCGTTGCTGGTGCGCCCCGGATAGCGCGGCCCGTTCTTCGCCTCGCCAATCACCTGACCGGGCAGCCATTCCGGGGGCACGGTGAGCAGCAGGCGCTGGCGCGCAGCGTCATACTCCACGCGGGTGGATGGCAGACTGCTGATATCGACCTGCGGCTGCTGACCCAGCTTAGCTGGCGGCAGACCGGCACGCTGCAGATCGCCGCTGCGCAGCCAGAAATGACCGTCGCGCTGTTCCACCGGGACAATGTTGCCGCTCTCCTGCTGGTTGATCACCAGCTCCAGCATATATTGCTGACCGCTGCTGCTGGTCTGCAGGCTGGGCGGCGGTGGCAGGGATGAGTAAGTCTCCGCCAGCGCAGGATCCGGCGTTAAGGCATACATGACACCGGCCACTGCCAGCGCGCAGGGATGCAGGAAAAAAACTCTCATTCAGCGCTTATTTCTGAGCAGCGCTGCGCCACGGGCTCTTGTTGACCTCTGCGGTGAGTTCGCCGCTGACCGGGGCAGTGAGTGGCCAGCGATACGAACTGTCCGCCAGCACATAGCCATATAAGCCTTCACCCAGTTTACGCCCGCCTATCGCGACATTACTCAGCCGGGCATGGCCGTTACCGCTGTTGGTCAGCTGCAGCCAGCGCTTGCCGCCCTCGCTGACCTGCTGCCAGCGCAGAGCCGGACGGGCGCTGTCGGTCGTCAGCCCGGCACCATATACAAACAGCGGCACTGAATAGCGCATCTGGAAAGTCAGCCCGGCCTGATTCTCGCCAGGCGAGCGCGGCGTCGGGATCTCATCCAGCACGACCCGATAGGCCTGCTCTTTCCCGGCGGCGGGTGGCGTCTGCTTAATCAGCCTGACCAGCTGTTTCTGGCCTGGCTCCATTCGCACCATCGGCGGACTGGCGACTACCTGCTGCTGGGTCTGATACTGCTCCTGGCCGCTGCTCTGCTGCCAGCTGAAGACGCGGATCTGCATCATAGTCGTAGTGCTGCCGCGATTCTCCAGCCAGAGTTCGCTGGCTTTCTCTTCAGGATTAATCGCGGGATCGATGGGCCAGATCATTACCGAGTTGGCGGCGAAGGCCGGGGAGAGATGAGTGGCGCTTAACAGCAGCAGCAGGGCGCGCAGTGGCTTCATGATCATATCCTTGTTTTCAGTCGCCTCACCAGCTCAGGGTGACGGTCAGCGTATCGGTATAAACGCCGGCGCGCGCAGTGCCGGGCAGTTGCAGCTGGCCATAGATGGGCAGCGTAATGTTACTGGCATTGCTATAACTTAGCGGCACCGCCTGATTCACCGGAATCACCGTGGTGCGGCTGGCATTACTAAAGAGCGTATAGGGAACGGTATTGCTGAAATTGGGCAGCTTCAGGTTACGGGTGGTCGTGAAGTTGGTGCCCTGATTAATGCTCATGCTCAGCGTGGTGCCTGGCGTGCAGGCAAGATTAATGGCGGTGCTCTGCACGAAGCTGGCGGTAGCGGTTGTCGCCGCCACGCCAGACTGCGTGCCGAAATTAAGCGTGCCGAAGACGCCGGTGTTAGTGCCGGATATCACACAGCCTGCCACGACAGAAGCGGTAACCTGGAAGGTGCTGGTCGGCAGACTCCAGACGCTGACACTCGCTGTCAGCAGGGGCAGACCGCATGCGATCGTCAGGCAGGATCGCCAGAGAACCACCTTTATTTACCTGTGACAGCGGCTAATAGTTCACGGCAACATTAATCGTATCGGTATAGGTTCCGGCAGGGATCAGGGGATTAAAGCCGCCGCCCACTACTCGGCCATAGATGGCGTAGTTGGTGCCCAGCGTCGGGTCAGTGGTGCCACTGGCTGCGATAGGCGTGTTATTGGCGATGGCAGTGGTAAAGGAGGCGTCACTGTAGAGGGTATAGGCGATGCCCTGCGCATTATTTGATCCCAGAATCAGATAACGCGGCGATGTTGAGGCGGTGCCATAAACTGTTGCTGGCGCAGCATTACTGCTGGTCACCACCACGTTATAGTCCTGTCCGGTGGTGCAGCGCACAAAAATACCGTTGCCCGCCGCACCGACCAGTGTGGCATTCAGGGTATCAAAGGTGGCAGCACTGCTACCAAAGTTCAGGGTACCGAAGTTTACGCCCGCCGTAGCCGACTGACCGTTCACCAGGCAACCGGTAGTCAGCGTTAACGTGGCATTGATGGTTCCCGAAGTCGTCGCCGCCTGGGTTAACAAAGGAATTGCGACAGTTAATCCTGCAGCGGCACACAGAAAAAGCTTGAGTTTCATAATATTTCCTTACGGATTATCGAGAGTCAGTGCTTTTTCACCCGGTGTTTATTAACGATTCAACCCAAAGTAAAGAAATAAAGTTCACAAGGCGGTCTGTGCCGCCGTCTTGAGATAAACCCGGTACTTAAGAATGATGATTTATATCAGTTTTACTTACTATAGAACACTTAAAGCGTCAGGCGAAGCGCTGCCCTGTATTTTTCATTAATCAAATGGCTTCTTTAGCCGATAACCCAGTTACAGCAAGGCGTGTAAGCGAGACGGTAAAGCAATACTCTTTATTTTTTCGGCATCTGGCACGCTCACAGCTTCGATGATATGTTCCTGTACCAATCAGACATAATAACGATTTACCGGCTCGCTAAGCAGGCGGCGGAATAAGATGCAGGTCTTACATGGCCTGCGTTTGCAGAGACGTTTTGCCGGGCCGCCGGGATAAATAAATACCGGAATTTACACACTTTCACCCCCCGGGGTTTTTTAGATCATTTATCAGACTACACACAGCACCCGTTTCTCTGCGGGTGGTGAGGAGCTACACATGTTGCCTGTCACCTGGGATAGCGTGCTGATCAGCGTTTCGCTGATCGTGGCGTTTATTGCCTCTTTTACAGCCCTGGATACCGCCGGCAGGGTGGCCGTATCCCGTGGCTGGAGCGCCCGCTTCTGGCTGCTCACGGGCGGTACGGCGATGGGGATTGGCGTCTGGGCGATGCACTTTGTCGGGATGCTGGCGATGATGATGCCGATGGCGATGCGCTATGACACGCGGCTGACCATCCTCTCGCTGCTGGTGGCCATTCTGGCGTCCCTGTTCGCCTTTGGCCAGGCGGTAGGCGGCCTGCATCTCACCCGTCAGCGACTGCTGCGCGGTACGCTGATTCTGAGCACGGGCATGGTGGTGATGCACTATCTCGGCATGTATGCCCTGCTGATTGAACCGCGACCGGAGTGGAATGCGCTGCGGGTGGCGCTCTCTGTGCTGATTGCGTTTGTTGCTTCTGGCGTGGCGCTGTGGCTGGCGTTTCATCTGCGTCAGGGCGACCATCATCTGCTGTTGATGCGGGGACTGGCCTCGCTGGTAATGGGGACTGCCATCGCCGGTATGCACTATGTCGGCATGTCAGCCGCCCGGTTCAGCGAAGAGAGTGCGATGCAGTCGGGTGGCGTCAGTAATCCGGGGCTGGCGGTGTGGGTGACGCTGATTACGCTGAGTATTCTGGGTATCACGCTGCTGAGTTCAATGCTGGATGCGCAGCTGCGCGCTGCGCGGCTGGCGACCCGGCTCCGGCGCGCTAACCAGGAGCTGCGTCAGCTGGCGATGCATGACAATCTGACCGCGCTGCCCAACCGGGTGATGCTGGAGCAGCAGCTCGATCTGGCGATTAAACAGGCTATGCTCAGGGAGAATCGCTTTGCCGTGATCTACATGGATCTTGATGGCTTTAAAGCGGTTAATGACACCTGGGGACACCACGTCGGCGATCGCTTGCTGGTGGCCGTCGCGGAACGGCTGCGCAGCCAGCTCAGCAATACGATGCTGCTGGTGCGACTGGGCGGCGATGAATTTGTCCTGATGGCGGAGGCGTGCGATATCAGCCCGTCCCGTCAGCTGGCGCAAAAACTGGTTAAAGTGATCAGTACACCGTTTGAACTGGATCGCTACGTGCTGCACGTTTCCCTCAGCGCGGGCATTGCGATATTTCCGCTGCATGGCCGCAACCGGCAGGAGTTGCTACTGAATGCCGACGCGGCGATGTACCACACCAAACACAGCGGAAGAAACGGCTGGTGCCTGTTTGAACCGGAGATGAGAGTGGCGACGCAGCATCAGCTGGAGCTGGCCAACGATCTGTGGGAGGCAATCGATCGCCAGCAGATGCGGCTGTTCTATCAGCCCAAATTCCGTTCCGGCGGCACGCGACTCATGGGATTCGAGGCGCTGCTGCGCTGGCAGCATCCGCAGCGTGGTTTGCTGACACCGGAGCTGTTTTTGCCGCGCGCCGAAAAAACCGGCCAGATTGTCGCGCTCGGCAACTGGGTCATCGATGAGGCGTGCCGTCAGCTCAGGATCTGGCACAGTCAGGGCCACAGCGACTGGACGGTCTCGGTGAACCTCTCCGCGTTGCAGTTTCACCAGCGTGATTTGCTGAACACCCTGACCCAGACGCTGGCGCGATATCAGCTGCCCGGGCGTGCGCTGATGCTGGAGATTACTGAAGCGATCGCCATGCGCGATCCGGGTTTCAGCCAGCAGCGTATTCGTGAACTGCAGCAGGCGGGCGTCAGCGTCGCCATTGATAACTTTGGCATCGGCTACGCCAACCTGCTGCATCTCAAGGATCTGGATGCCAGTGAACTTAAGATCGATCGCAGCTTCATCAACTGCCTGCGGCCAGGCAGTGAAGATGCCACCGTGGTCAGTGCCATGCTGACGCTGGCACAGAGTCTTAATCTGCGTATGGTGGCAGAAGGGGTCGAGACGGAAGAGCAGCAGCACCTGCTCACCAGCCTGGGCTTTGATGCGCTGCAGGGGTATCTGCTGGGTAAGCCGACGCCAGCGGACCGGGTGGATGCGTTGAGTTTTCCCCTGCTGCGATCGCCAGTGACCTCCTTGCCGGGCTGACGCTGACGATAGGTTTCATCACTCAGAATGAGTGGAAAGGGTGCAGGTTTACGGCTGATTAACGGCCGTGCCGTGCCGATAACAACTACAGATTTAAAACCTCTGCCCAACCATCAGCACGGCTTTTCGCGGGAATGCACTATGTTAGCGACCTCATACGACTCTTTTATCGTCATCGTCTCCGTTCTTGTGGCGATGCTGGCTTCGTTTACGGCCCTGGATATGGCGGGACGGGTGGTGCATTCCACCGGTAAAGTCGCGCTGATCTGGCTGTTCGGCGGCGGTTTTTCCATGGGCATCGGCATCTGGGCGATGCACTTTATCGGCATGCTGTCGATGAACATGGAAATGGTCATGAGCTACAACGCCGGACTGACGGCATTCTCGGCCGCCATCGCGGTCTGTGCGTCGATATTTGCGCTGTGGCTGGTCTGCAGCTGTCACGATCTGCCCTGGCCACGCCTGGCGGGCGGCGCGCTGATTCTGGGGAGCGGCGTCGTGGCGATGCACTATACCGGGATGGCGGCGCTGATGTTCTCGCCGGGTATCACCTGGAAGTGGAGCTGGGTGGGGTTGTCGGTCGTCATCGCGCTGGCCGCCTCTGGCGCGGCGCTGTGGCTGGCGTTTAATCTGCGGGAAGGGCAGACCGGCCGGGTCACCCTGCTGCGCGTTGGCGCATCCATGCTGATGGGCTGCGCGATTGCGGGCATGCACTACACCGGCATGATGGCGGCAGAGTTTCCTGCCCACAGTCACGCGGTAGGTCAGGGCGTTAACAGTAACTGGCTGGCGATTCTGGTCACGGTGGTCACCATCTCGATCCTGGGCATAACGCTGCTGGTCTCAATGCTGGATGCGCGGATGCAGGCGCGAACCTCGATTCTCGCCAGTTCACTGGCTGAAGCGAATCGTGAGCTGGCGCAGCTGGCGCTGCACGACAACCTGACGCGCCTGCCCAACCGCATTCTGCTGGAAGATCGACTTGAGCAGGCGATCAACAAAGCGAACCGTGAACAGACGCAGTTTGCCCTGATGTTTATGGATCTGGATGGTTTTAAGGCGGTTAACGACGCCTTCGGGCACCACATTGGCGACAGGCTGCTGGTCGGCGTGACCGAGCGGATGAGTGAGCAGATGAACGGCTATTACACGCTGGCGCGGCTCGGCGGTGATGAGTTCGTGCTGCTGGTGGAGATCGACGATCCCAACGATGCGGCGGCAGTGGCCGATAAGCTGGTCAAAGCGGTGAATCGCCCGTTTGATATTTCCCGCTATGAGCTGGTGGTCTCGCTGAGTATCGGCATCGCGGTCTATCCCGGCGATGGCGTCGATGAGCGCGAGCTGATGTTTAACGCCGATGCGGCGATGTACCACACTAAGAATAATGGCCGTAACGGTTACACCTTCTTCCAGCCCTCAATGAACATTCAGGCGCAGAGCCAGCTTCAGCTGAATAACGATCTCTGGCATGCGCTGGACAACGATGAACTGCGCCTGTTCTATCAGCCAAAATATTGCGCGCCGCGCGGTCCGATTCTCGGTTTTGAGGCGCTGCTGCGCTGGGAGCATCCGAAGCATGGTCTGCTGTCACCCGATAAATTCCTGCCGATGGCGGAAAAGACCGGCATGATTATTACCATCGGCAACTGGGTGATCCATGAAGCCTGTCGCCAGCTCCGCCAGTGGCATCTGCAGGGGCATCCGGACTGGTCGGTGGCGGTGAACCTGTCGGCGCTGCAGTTTGAGCAATCGAATCTGGTAGAGACGGTGGTGCGGGCGCTGGCAGAACATCAGATTCCGGCGGAACTGCTGACGCTGGAAGTGACGGAGACTACCGCGATGCGCGACCCCGATGAGAGCGTGCGTATTCTCACCGAGCTGACCCGGCTGGGGGTGAAAGCCTCGATTGATGACTTTGGCACCGGCTACTCCAGCCTGCTCTATCTGAAACGGCTGCCGGCCAGCGAACTTAAAATCGACCGGGCCTTTGTGAATGAACTGCAGCATCAGACAGAAGATGCCACCATTGTCTCGGCAATTGTGGCGCTGGCGCAGTCGCTGCAGCTGAAAGTGGTGGCTGAAGGCGTTGAAACCGCTGAACAGCAGGCTTTCCTGACCAGCCTGGGTTGCAACACCCTTCAGGGCTATCTGCTGGGCAGGCCGGTTCCCCCGGATCGGGTGCCGGAGCTGGCTAACTTTGTGCTGGCCGAAACTGATGATCCGGTTGCGGATGAGAGCCGGGGCGCTGACGCCGATCCGCTGCTGACGCCGCAGGCGGCGGCAATCTGATACGCCTGAAGCCGGGCGGAGTCCGCGTCGGGGAGGCGATAAGCGAGCTCTCCCGCCTGTCATTAGCTGCTGTGCGTGGTAAAGTCTCGCGCTCAGACTTTTCACGGTAAAACAGGGAGAGGCGACCCGTGGCGAAATACCAGCGATTGATGGATGAGATTCAGCAGCAGATAGAGGCCGGTATCTGGCTGCCGGGCACCCGTTTACCGTCACTGCGCCAGCAGGTGGCGCAGCAGGGCGTCAGCCTGATGACGGTGCTGCATGCCTATGAATTGCTGGAGAGCCAGGGCTGGATCGTCTCCCGTCCACAATCGGGCTACTACGTGGCGCCGCGTGCCTTAGCCCCTGCACCGCTGAGTGTGGCAATTAGCGAACAGGTGGATATCAACGACTTTGTGTTCGATGTGCTGCCGGCAACGCGCGATCCGGCGATAGTGCCGTTTGGCTCCGCCTTTCCCGACCCCGCGCTGTTTCCGCAGCGTCAGCTGATGCGCTCGCTGGCGAATGTCTCCCAT
>Ga0157359_1000364_pt1 | contig 16046 bp, 14 predicted proteins | sample AttcapACBM3_FD_111482 | JGI IMG/M metagenome (GOLD analysis project Ga0157359, IMG submission 111482) | Fungus gardens microbial communities from leaf cutter ant in Botucatu, State of São Paulo, Brazil - Atta capiguara ACBM3 | ecosystem: Host-associated > Fungi > Mycelium > Unclassified ...
AAATCGAGGCGTGTTGGCTGTTTAAACGCTTCCTGAATGGCATTTTTAGTAATCTCGTTAAAGACCACACGGTGGTAACGGCTGTCATCCCCACCAATCACTTCTCTTAAATGCCAAGCAATCGCTTCCCCCTCTCTATCCAAATCCGTTGCGAGATAGATTGCATCGGCATCTTTGGCGAGTTTTTTTAGTTCGGCAACCACATGTTCTTTGCCAGGCAGCACTTCATAATGGGCAATCCAGTCATGTTCCGGATCAACACCCATACGGTTAATCAGTGCAGACTGGGCTTTTTCCGCTTTTTGCTGTTCAGTCAGTTTGACACGCGTTGCCGGCTTCTTTTCAGTAGACTTCGCTCCGCCTCCTGTCGGTAAATCACGCACATGACCGACCGATGACTTCACCACAAACTGTGAACCTAAATATTTATTAATTGTTTTCGCTTTTGCAGGCGACTCCACAATCACTAAGGCACGTTTCTTTGCAGCAGATGCGGAAGCTGCTGTGCTTTCTGAAGCAGAGCGTGGAGTATTCGCCATAATAAATCGTTTTTCCTGTGTTCAATCAATAAATTAGCGCTGAGCTAATTCATGTAAATAAGTTTTTATCTGTTCAAGCTGTGTGGCTCTTAAGTCAGTTTCTTCATCCCAATATAGCCCAACACAGTTTGCCTGCATATCAATAGCATAAACTCCTTTTAATGCAATGGTTAAATCATTAAATTTCTGATCACCTTGCACCACCTGAAGCTTGCCATCCACTACTCGTGCACGCATAAGCGGCAAACGGGCATCTGGAATCAGGACACTATAATAGGCCACCATACTGGCACGCTTTTCCGATGCCATTGGAATTTTTGTCCATTCTGGCGCTGCGATTAAACGTGGATGCAAGCCCATTTTTCGTGCCTGATCACGCATCATGCCCAATGCTTTTTCTCGTGGACTAACACGTAAGCCAAAAATCGAGCCAAGTACAAACAGTACAATCGCAACTGTGATCCAAATTCCAATATTACTCATAAAGTTGCCCAAAACATCCTTTTACTAGCGTTACATAAGTTGAATCAAAAAGGCAAGTTTTCCTTACAGTCTATATTCAGGACATTGATTTATCATTCAAACTTGAATATATCGCAGTCATCAAACCTTATTATTCTCAAGTTTAAAATATGATTGATGTCGGAAATATACAATAAATACATGACTCAGTTTTGACTGTAAATATGAATGACTTATTTTATCGTGGCGAATAGCTTAATAATGCGGCGGTTTATCATTCACAGGATCAAAAGCTGCAATACCTTCCGATAAATCAGAAGATTCAACCCGACGATATAAAAGTTGCATCTGTTTTTTTAAATCGGCAATTTCTTGCGTCTGAATTGCCAGTTGTTGATTTAATTGTTCAACTAAATCATCTAAAAATGCAATTCGGACTTGCAAATCTTCAATGGGTGCGGAAAATGACGCGTGATCATCAAAATTTTGTGGTTTAGTCATTTCAGACCTCATCTGAACTTTTAGGAAACATTATGGCCTATATTACTTTAAGGGATGTCCATCTCGCATTTGGCGGACCTGCCTTACTCGACGGCGCGAACTTTAACCTGGAACGTGGCGAACGAGTCTGTTTAATTGGTCGTAATGGCGAAGGTAAGTCTACTTTATTAAAACTGATTGAGGGAAGCCTGTTGCCTGATAACGGCGAAGTTTCCATTCAAAACGGTTTAACTGTTTCAATGTTAGCCCAAGATGTCCCAATGGACTCTGGTAAAGTTGCTGATATCGTTGCCGAGGGTGCAGGCGAAGCAGCCAATGTCTTAAAAGAATATCATGAAGCCAGCGATGCTTGCGTGCTGGGCGATATGGAAGCCTGTGATCGTATGGGCATGCTTCAGCACAAACTCGATCAACTCGATGGCTGGGCACTCGAAAACAAGGTCAACTCGATTCTCAGTAAAATGGGACTTGATCCGAATGCAGATCTGGCAGATTTATCAGGTGGACGTAAACGTCGCGTATTATTGGCGCGTGCTTTACTGACTCAACCTGATGTCCTGTTACTAGACGAGCCAACTAACCATCTCGATGTTGAAAGTATCGAATGGCTCGAAAAGTTTTTAATGGATCAGAATAACCTGACCCTGCTCTTTATCTCGCATGACCGTTCATTTGTTGACAGCATCGCAACCCGTATTGTCGAGCTGGATCGTGGTATTTTGCGTAGCTACGAAGGTAACTATTCACGTTATCTCGACCTCAAAGCACAGCAAATGGAAGCAGAAGAAAAGCAAAATGCTTTATTTGATAAAAAGTTAGCTGAAGAAGAAGCATGGATTCGTCAAGGTATTAAAGCACGTCGTACCCGTAATGAAGGTCGTGTCCGTGCCTTGAAAGACTTGCGTGAACAGTCTAAGGCCCGTCGTTCACAACAAGGCAAGGTCAGCATGGCAACCCAAGAGGCGAATCGCTCTGGTAAGCTGGTGTTTGAAATTGAAAACTTAAGCGTGAGCTACGACAGCAAAGCACTGATTAAAGATTTCTCTGCAATCGTGTTGCGTGGCGACCGTATCGGTTTAGTGGGTGATAACGGTGTCGGTAAAACCACCTTGATCAAAGCTATTCTGGGTGAAATCGAGCATGGCGGTTCAGTCAAGACTGGTACTCAACTTGAAATCGCCTATTTTGACCAGTTACGCAATGCGCTCGATCTGGAAAAGACCGTGATGGCGAACGTTTCAGAAGGCTCAGACTTTGTCGATGTGAATGGTAACCGCCGTCATATCTATAGCTATTTACAAGACTTTTTATTCTCTCCAGAACGTGCGCGTACACCGGTAAAAGCGCTTTCTGGTGGTGAACGAAACCGTATTCTCCTCGCAAAATTGTTACTTAAGCCATCGAACCTGATTGTGATGGATGAGCCAACCAATGACTTGGATATGGTGACGCTTGAGTTGCTTGAAGAAATGTTATCTGAATACAAAGGGACCTTGTTACTGATCTCGCATGACCGTGCCTTTATGGATAACGTTGTGACCTCAACGTGGGTGTTTGATGGCAAAGGGAATATTGATGAATACATCGGTGGCTATCAGGACTATCTAGAACAACGCCCAGACCAGAAAGTCGTTGATCAAAAAAGTGATGTCAAAAAAGCGCAGGCAAAAGCTGAAGCGGCTGCCGCAGCTGCTCTCGCTCCTGCACCGAAAAAAGTGAAGTTGAGCTATAAAGATCAGCGTGCACTTGAACAGCTGCCTGCTGAAATTGAAGCATTAGAAACTGAACAAGCCACATTATCAGCGAAACTGGCTGATGGTTCATGGTTTGTCAGCGATGCCAATGCAGCGACTCAAGCCAGCCAACGTCTCGCAGAAATTGACGAATTATTGCTAGAAAAGTTAGAGCGCTGGGATGAGCTAGAAAATCTAAGCAAAGGTAATTAAATCTTATATGAGCATCTATCTCTTGAGGATAGATGCTCTATTCCAACTCAAATCGCAGATTAAATCTTAAAATTATCTTTTAATGACTGATAAATATTAAAATTCTCATCATCAAAACATACAAAAATGACTTCCGTTATAAACTGACTCTGTTTTAATTGCTCAGCAATTGTTTTTAACGCAATTTGAGCTGCAAGCTGTTTAGGAAAACGATAAATTCCTGTAGAAATATTCGGAAATGCCACACTTTGTAGTTTCAAATTTTCAGCCAGTTTAAAACTGTTGCGATAAGCATTTTCCAATAATAAAACTTCATCGTGCTGTCCATCAACCCAAGTAGGTCCAACGGTATGAATGACATATTTCGCAGGTAAATTTCCAGCCGTCGTCACCACCGCCTCACCAACAGCACAACCACCCTGTTTTGCTCTTATTTTTTGACAATCTGCCAAAATCGCTGCGCCGCCTTTTCGGTGAATTGCACCATCTACACCGCCTCCACCGAGTAACGAGGTGTTCGCAGCATTCACAATTGCATCGGCCGTAATCTGAGTAATATCTCCCTGAATGATGTTTATCGTTTTCACCATGATCTCCTGATCGAAATAATGATTGCTCTATCGACAAAAAGCATGCGCTTTATCTTTTAGATTTAAAAGTGTACGCACAACTTGATCTAAGTTCCAATTCACAAAAGATAAATCATCACAAAGAGTTGGGTTATTCAAAGCCAAGCGAACTTTGATGATCGCGTTGCAGAATAAAAAAATAGGGCTGGACTTGCTGTTTTAAATCCATCCAGCCCAATACGGTATTTTCATCTATTTTTCGAAACACATCATGAATGGGCTTTTCATCGTAAATCATCGTCGCAGATATTTTCCCTCGAAACTCAGTCATTCTTAAGCGGGCTTTACTGTCTTTGGTTTTTAATAGTTTCAAACCACCTGCCAAATACTTACTGTTATTTTTCAAAAGGCTAAAATCAAGATTTAGAGGCAACCATTTTGGATTAAGGAAAAATAACGCTGTTTTCTTCGAATTGAGGAGCACTAACGGATATACCGTTTCCTGATCAATAAATAATTTCCCATACCAGTTCGCCTGCTCCAATAGACCATTCATTGGATGACCTGTTACTACCTCAGCCCCTTTCCAGCGACCATACATAAATGCACATTCAACCTCATCCAATTGATCATAAAACTCGATCATTTCCTGAGCGTCGATTTTCTTCCCTTGTGATATTTCCTGAATATTCATCATCCCTTCCCTTTTTTGTTTTATTGATCCTCAACTCAATCTGGATTGAGTCAGGTATGACCTGCATTGTATTACAGCTAAAGTAGAAGCAAAAAATTTCTCATTCAATTTCCGCCGAGTAGCAGCCGAACAAAAGCGTGTTGGCATATTCTCAGGCTCACTTCATGTTACACTGCTCCAAAATTCAACATTATTCACTCTACTAAGTTTATGAGTCAAAAGCAGTCTTATATACCTGGCGAATTTCAATGGGAATTTCTATTACCCAAATATTGGAAAATTTGGATCGCCATTTTTTTTCTTATGTTATTGGCCATTCTCCCATGGGCAATTCAGTGGCGCTTGGCACATGGCTTAGCGGGATTATTCTGGCATCTACTCAAGTCACGCCGAAAAACCACACTTCGAAATCTGGAACTGTGTTTTCCAGAATGGTCACCTACGGAAGTCGAAGCCCAAGCAAAACAAGTTTTTGTCGATATGATGCTGGGTGTTTTTGAAACCCTGAATGCATGGTATTGCCCACAATGGTTTAAAGATCGTCATAGCATTGAAGGCCTAGAACATATTCGTGAGGCCAAAGCTCAAGGCAAAGGCATCTTATTACTCGGCACACATAGTACCTTGCTAGATGCGGGCGGTTATATCTGCGCCCAGTATTTCGAGCCAGATGTCGTATATCGACCGCAGAATAATCCGATGCTGGATATGCTGATTTATCGTTGCCGTGCAACCATTTATCAGCACCAGATTGATCATGATGATATGCGTGGTTTGATTCGTCGCCTAAAAGACGGTGGCGCAATCTGGTATAGCCCTGATCAGGATTTCGGTCTCAAACAAGGCGTGATGGCCCCTTTCTTTGGTGTTCCCGCAGCGACGGTCACGGCACATCGTCGTTTATTAAAAATCTCGAAAGCTGTCGCGATTCCGCTGTATTTCTATCGGTACGGAGATGTGCGTAATCCACAATACAAAGTCCTGATTGAACCGATTGTGGACAATATGCCAAGCGAAGATGAAGTGAGTGATGCGATCCGAGTGAATCAGATTATTGAAGCGCAATTACGTATCGCACCGACGCAATGGATGTGGTTCCACCGCCGTTTTAAAACCAGAGCCGAAGGCTACGAAAAAATCTATTGATACGCAAAGAGCCGATCCATTGTAATGAATCGGCTCTTTTTTCAATGAGGAAAAGATAAATATTAGTTCGGGAAAATCACGCCTGAGCTTAAATCATAATAAGTTGGATTATTACTATAAACTGATCCTAATTTCACATTAATAAACCAGCCTAAATTACCCTGATCTTGTAAGCGGTTTTGAACTTCGCTTGGTAGATCCAGTTTATAAATCGCATCTTCCTTAAAGACCTTAGATTCAATATTGGCTGTGCTCGTACTATCACGTTCAAATAAATAGCCTTTGGTATTAAAGAACACAATTGCATTGTCCTTATCAATCAGGTGATAGCCTTCTGCAGCCTGCTGCTTGAGTAACAGGTCTAGTTTGGTAGGATTATCATCATAGAATCCTGCTTCTGTTTTTGGCATTTCAAAATAGCGATATGCATAGGTTCCATTATGGGTACTACTGTTCACACAGGTTGGTACATAAAACGTACCATTGGTTGTGCCGTTATTGGTAAAGGTACTGCCTGCAAAAATTAACTTACAACCCTGTGCCCCCAGCTCATTAAATGCTGCCAGAATATTAGCGCGACTGGTATCGCTTAAGAAGCGGTTGTCATAAGTATAAGTTGCTGGTTTTTTATCATTTTTAACAAATAAATATTTATAAGTATTGTTTGGTGACTCACCCAATGATGACTTATACGCAAAGCCAGCCTCACCTTGTTTTTTAATCTCAGCCAACCAGAACAGATAAACATTGGCAAGCACATTGGTTTTGACATCAACAATTTTATAGCTGTATGTATCCGTCGAAGTATTATTTTTCACATATAAGTTTTTAGGTTCTGGAAAATCACTATTGGCTTTTTTTACATCCAAAGAATTACTAGCTAAAGCAAAGCCCTGACGCCCTTGCTCATTGGCTTGCGCCAAAAAATTCTCAAAAGAGCTTTGGTTATCTAATAAGCGATAACTTGCAGTTGCATTTTTTACAGTCGGTTTGAATAAGCTATAACCCTCAACATTGGTACGGGTATAGCAAGTGACTGTCTTCGATGGATCAATAGCATCCATATAAGCTTGAATATCCTTGATCGAGGCCGTTGCTGGTACATCACACATACCCTCACCTTTAAACCCATAAGCAGCGGCAATACCATTCTGACGATATCGATCAATATATTTCACCCGATTCGCTGTGGTCGTCCCACTGGTTTCAGTCGCTGCAATCTCAGTAATCAACGCATCATCAGAAGCTACATCGTAAGTTTTAATCACGGCTCCTGTGCAATCTTCTTTTTCAAACTGACGTGTTTCTTCGGTAAAACGAACGCTGTTATCTGAAGTCTTATGCACAGTTAAGTTTGTTCGTGCACCTTTATAGCAAAAGCCGCCTAGCCAAGAGCCGACAAAGCGATCGGCCACGACTGGGGTCGGTGTTGGAGTTGGAGTCGGCGTAGGTGTTGGGGTCGGTGTAGGCGTTGGAGTCGGTGTAGGTGTTGGAGTCGGTGTAGGTGTTGGTGTTGGTTTGGAATCAGAATCATTATCCGAGCCACACCCGACCAGTACAGCACATGTCACGCTTAGTGCCAGTTGTGTCCATATTTTTTTCATTATTTTACCCTCTGTGTGATTTTTTCACATAAACTACGTGTGAAAATTTAACACTTTTATGCTTGAGTGCAAATATATTTCTGCGTAAATTAATAACGAAAGGTCAAAAATATTTTTACTCATGGTCAGAATGTATGGACGCACAAGAGAACTTAGCCAGACAATTCAGTGCCTTACCAAAGGAATGGCAGATCTGGCTAGAAGAAAATTTAGAACGTGGCTGTCGTCCCACTGATTTAGTCAATATTTTGCTACGTGAAGGCTTAATTAATCTTGATCAAAACTTCGCAGCTCAAGTACCGCTAGAACCACAGCACGATCATCAACAAGAACAAAATGCACTAGAAAAACAGGCGCAGCTCAGCATTACGTTCAATCAGCAACAGCAAAAATGGCTTGCGCAGGCCGTTTTGAATGGAACAGATCAGGCCTATATTTATCAAACGTTGCAACAACAAGGCTTAAGTGAAATTGATATCACACTGGAATTGGCTCAGCTAAGACAACATCCCTATTTTCAAATCGCCCAAGAACAGCATTTTTTAGTGCGGAAACGAAACTGGTTGCTCAATACTCTCGATTGTTTTGCCCGTTTGAATCCCCAATATCAGCATATTAACCGCATCACACTCCCCTCATTCGAGCAATTTATTCAACAATATTACAGTCGAAATTTACCTGTCATTCTCACAGATTCAGTCGCCCATTGGCCTGCCTTACAGAAATGGTCACCTCAATATTTCAAAAAAATAGTCGGGAATCAGGAAGTTGAGGTGCAGTTCAATCGTGAACAAGATCCAATGTTTGAACGCAACTCGATTCAACATAAAACCAAGATGCTGATGAGTGAGTTTGTCAAGTTAATTGAACAAACCCCTCACTCTAATAATTTTTATATGACGGCTAATAACGCCAAAGCCAGTCAGTCAAGTTTAGCCACATTATTTCAAGATATTGATCATTTTCATGGCTATACAGATCATGCACAGGTCTATGATCGCAGCTTTATCTGGTTTGGACCGAAAGGTTCCTTTACGCCACTGCATCATGACTTGACCAATAACATCCTTGTTCAAATCTATGGACGTAAAAAGGTCACCTTAATTCCCGCACTACAAGTGCCAAATTTATATAATGATGTCGCAGTTTTTAGCCAAATTGCTGACCCTTATCAAATAGATATAGAAAAATCATTTCCAGACTTTGCACTGAGCAGCAAAATCGAATGTATTCTCGAACCGGGTGATGCTTTATTTATTCCTCTCGGCTGGTGGCATTGTGTCGAAAGTCTGGATATTTCCATGAGTGTTTCATTTACTCATTTTAATATCGACAATGGTGGTGCTGAATCATTTCCAACAACCAACTATTGTTAAAATCAGATCAACCCATAATTAATCACGCTTTAACTCTTCAGGTGCTTTAATGGTAAAACCAACAAATCAGGTCATGACCGAAAACGAATTAACAGCGAATGATACGCAAGGTGTTATTGCTCAAGAAGCAGAAACAACCTTGGAAAGTATTTTTCCAATGATGCAGCACATTGCGCGCTGGTTGATTCATTCTGGCGTAGGTTATACCGACTTTGTTGCCGCATTGAAGCCAATTTTTTATGAACAGGCACTCTCAGAATTAGATCGGATTCAACAAAATAAAACAGATTCAGCCGTGAGTTTATTATCAGGATTACACCGTAAAGATGTCAGTGCTTTTCGGCAACAAGCCACCCAAACTACGACCGAGGCTCCCAACTTTGCCATTAGTGTTCCTGCACGTGTCATTGCACGCTGGATAGCACTTGATCTTCCTCATCAGATTCCAGTTTCTGGTGAAGAGAACAGTTTTGAAGCTTTGGTGAAACACATCTCGACAGAAAAACATCCCCGTTCAATTCTATTTGAATTACAACGTTTAGGCGTGGTTGAACAACAAGGACAACAGGTGATCTTGCAGCAAAATAGCTTTACACCAGATAATCAAATGCAGGAAAGTAAAGCCCTATTTTCTGCCAACCTCACAGATCATCTGGCAGCTGGAATTGATAACTTTATTAGCGAAAAACCTTTTACTCATCTCGAACAGGCAGTCCATGCCGAGAAATTAACACCGCAGTCGGTTGAGGCACTTCGACAACTCAGTATCGAACTTTGGCAAGATATGGCAAAACAATTATTAAATGCTGCTATTCATCATTGCGAACAAGACCAGAACAAAGCAGATGCAACTTATCAATTTCGATTTGGGGTCTACCAGTACGATACACAGATAAAACTACAAGTGCCTTATATATTTAAGGATAAATAAAAATGAAAACAATATTTTTCCCGAGCATTATTTTAGTTTCAGCGATTGCTTTAACCGCCTGTGGAGAAAATTTTTCTGCGGCCAATGTCAGCTTGGGAGGCAGTGGTTCTGGTACCCAGAAACCCTTACCTGGTGGGGGAAATGGTGGAGGCTCGCATCCCTCTACGGGAGATAAAGGTGAATTTTATGAATATGTCGTCGTAATCCCGCAAGAGACCCAAAGCAGTTGTATGGGGGTGCAACGCAACATGCGTTTTATTGATGCTGAAACCAAAAAACCTTTAACTATAAACTCCCTTCAGAGCTTAGCCACATCCCCCCTGCAAATTGAAATTAGCAACACCACCCCAAATTATGTTTATCAGCTCGTACCGCTGTGCCGTCCGATTGAGTTTCAAGTCGGTGGAACTGTCATGTTTCATGGACAATCATTAAGATGCGCTACAGATCAAGATGAAATACAAGTATTGCGCCCTTATGAAACACGGACTTATGAGCTCGATCTCAGCTTTGCGGAGACTGAACTTCCCTTAATCGTAAATTATAAAGCTTTTTATCGTACAGACTTGCCTAGTATCGGGACAGCATGGGAAAAATGTGACGCAGCCCAGATCACTGTGCCTATTTATAAGAAACGTATTCCTAAAGAGCCTAAAATTATAGAACCACCGATCACGGTTCCTGAACTACCTGTCGGCGAAAAGCCAGAATAATGCTAATCATGAAAAAATTAAAACCCGAGTCCTGCATCCTGCAAAACTCGGGCAAATGAGGTTGTGCTTTCACGTTATTTTTATTATCTTGCGTCCATCGCATGCATCATATCCATGATGACTGTTCCATCTCAGCGCTGCTTATCCTTAATCGGAAATCCATTCCTGCGTCCTTGTGCTGATGTATTTAGAATAAATCTTTTGCGGCTGTAGGACTATTCGTTACAAACTTAAATCTATGTACGAAATAACGTACATTAATTAGCTAAAGTTTAAAATCACGCAATTCCTCAAATCACTGAAATCTAAATAAATCACGTAATTTAATCTTATACAACCCACTATTTATGAGGTTGAGCCAAAGGATCAATGACCTCTTTCTCCTCTTCCTCAGCCTTCTCTATGCCTTCCTGTATCGCCTTTTGAGCTTCCTGTTCATCTTCAGCTGTCTGTTCCAGTGATTCCTGCTGTTGTTCAAATAGACGATCTGTTTGTAACACCACATAAATCGGAAAATGATCTGAACCGATATGCGACAAGCGTTTCATTTTGACTAAACCAAAATCCGTACTATGAAACAGATGATCCAGTGACCAGCGCAGTAAAGGATAATCAGCATGGAAAGTATTCATGAAATAGCGCCCAACCCGTGGGTCAAGCAAGCCGCTAATACGCTGGAATAAGCGCGTTGTTCTCGACCATGCCACATCATTCAGATCTCCCATCACGATACAGCTCTGATCTAGGTCTTTAATTTGGTCACCCACAATCAAGAGTTCGGCATCTCTTAAAGTTGAGTCTTTCGCCTCAGTTGGACTTGGAGGCTTAGGATGTAAACAGTACAACTTGACCTGTACACCCGACGCTAACGTCAGACAAGTGTGAATCGAAGGAATCTCGTCACTTAAGATAAATTTCACTTCGGTGCCATTTAACGGCAAACGACTATACAGATGCATGCCATATAGATTGTCTAAAGGCACAGGCACACGGAAAGGATAATCTGCTTCGATTTTGCTCAGCGCTTGTTGCCATGCAGCATCCGACTCAAGGGTCAGTACCACATCAGGTTTTAGATTTTCAATATGCGCTAGCAAAAGATGATATTTATCGTTTGGGGTCAGAACATTCGCAACCAGTAATGAAACTTGCTGTTCAGGTTTTAACTGCACCTTCTTTACTTTTTGAACCTGCTTTTTCCATAACGGCGTATAGGGCAAAACCATTTTGAGCTGATAGGCAATCGCAGCCATTAAACCAAGAAAAAATAGCTCCGTGCTCAAAGTCCAGTCCGATACACCAAATAACATTGCACAAGCGGTCAAAATCCCCAATGCCAAAATTTGTAATCTGGGAAAATCCGCCCCTCGAAACCACCACTCATCTCGAGGGATCAAAGACCAAAATGAAAGCCATATCACTACTGCTGCGCAAATCTGAATCCACATCATGTTCATTTTTCTCTTTGGGATAGCATAGATTTACAATAAAGCTGTAGCTTTATCAATTTTCTATCTAATATAAACAAGATATTCCACTCAATAAACAGGCTGTTTTAGCGAGGTAACGCTTGCAGTTGTGGACGCTTTTGATACACTCAAACCCCTTTTAATTTTTTTACATACCGAGGCACAATGACATGAAAGTAGGTCTGGTCGGTTGGCGTGGGATGGTTGGTTCTGTCCTTATGCAACGTATGGTTGAAGAGAATGATTTTGCTCATATTGAGCCATTCTATTTCTCTACCAGTAATGCAGGTGGTGAAGCGCCTGCATTTGGTGGTAAGACTGCCCCAGCACTTATGGATGCAACGGACATTAAGAGTCTGAAGCAAATGGATGTCATTTTAACCTGTCAAGGTGGTGATTACACATCTGAAGTTTTCCCGAAACTTAAAGCTGAAGGTTGGGATGGCTATTGGATTGATGCAGCTTCTACCTTGCGTATGGCTGATGATGCAATCATCGTACTTGATCCAGTGAACTTGAACGTGATCAAAGATGGTTTAGTGAATGGCACTAAAACTTTCGTTGGCGGTAACTGTACTGTTTCACTGATGCTGATGGGCTTGGGTTCATTGTTCCAGAACAATCTGGTTGAGTGGGCTACATCAATGACTTATCAGGCAGCATCGGGTGCAGGCGCGCAAAATATGCGTGAACTGATCACAGGGATGGGCTATCTGTATAACAATACCAAAGACTTACTGGATGATCCTAAATCTGCGATTCTTGATATTGATCGTCAAATTGCAGACTTGCAACGTGGCGAAGGTTTCCCGAAAGCAAACTTCGGCGTGCCATTGGCAGGTTCATTGATTCCATATATCGACAAACAGCTCGAAAGTGGTCAATCAAAAGAAGAATGGAAAGGTCAGGTTGAAACCAATAAGATCCTCGGTAACCAGCAAATTGTTCCAATCGATGGACACTGTGTCCGTATCGGTGCGATGCGTTGTCACTCTCAAGCGATTACATTGAAATTGAAAAAAGATGTGGCGCTGGACGAGATCGAAGACATGATTCGCAACTCTAGCCAATGGGCAAAAGTAGTTCCGAATACACGTGAAGCATCAATGACTGATCTTACCCCAGTTGCAGTAACAGGAACTTTAACTGTTCCAGTGGGCCGTTTACGCAAACTGAATATGGGTAAAGAATATCTAGGCGCATTTACAGTTGGTGACCAGTTGCTTTGGGGCGCTGCTGAACCATTGCGTCGTATGCTTCGTATTCTGGTTGAATACAAGAACGCTTAAGCAAAAATCCCGAAAAATCAAAAGCCGATCACATTTGATCGGCTTTTTTATGTGGATGCAAAATGAAGAATTTACAATTCATTTACATCACGGTAATGTATACTTTTTTCTGACCATAACATCACTTTTTCATGGATCGAGATGACTATTTATAACAAATTAAAAATTGCCATTTTCACCATTATGTCTTCGCCTTCTGTTTATGCGATTACATTAGATCCTATTCAAATTCAATCTGCGCCTGGTGAGCTGCTTTACGCTGAAATGAATTTCCAGCAAGCCGATCCTAATACTCCATTACAAGTCAGTTTAGCTACTCAAGATGATCTAAATAGTTTAGGCGTAACACATCAACCTCCTGGTAACTTAAATTTCTATACACGACAAAATGGTCAGGGGACGGGTGTTATTGTGATTACTTCATCTCGTCCTATTATTGATCCTGAACTGAACATTGTCGTAAAAGTAAGTGAAGGAAACGCAACTCATCTTCAGCACATTAAAACCGTTATAAAGCCATCATCTATAAAAAAGACTGCTCCTAATGAGAGTCCACTTTCACCACGATTTATTGTGAATGAAAAAGATATTGCATTAAATTTACCAGAAAGCACTCAATATACTTCTGCTGAGCCTTCAACACCTGTAACTGAGGCTAAAACGAGTGAACACAATCTAAATATTAGCGCTGGAACAGCTCCAGCTTTAAATAGCTCTACTCCTACAACTCCAGTTACGGCAACAACGTCCTCTCAGACAGCACAATCAACAACAGCAATTACCTCTGTACCACCTTCGGAAAAACAACCATCGAGCGACACTCAACAAAACAGAGAAAATGAAATAGCGACAGCTAAAAAAGTCGCTCAACCTAAGCCTGTCCAACCAAAAAATGTATTAAGTAAAAATACACCGAAAAAGCAAAAAATAAGTAGTTATAAAGGCCCAGCTCCTACCGGCAAATATGTTGTACAACGTAATGAGTCTTTATGGAGTATTGCCAACCGTATCGCAGCACAGACCAAACAACCTGTTGCTAAAGTCATGCGAGATATACAGTCTCAAAATCAACATGCATTTATTCAAGGTAATGTAAACCGTTTACGTCAGGGAATTGCACTAAACTTAACACCTACCCACTCAGCTAAAACTTCACATACAAAACCTAAATCAGGGGATGTGAGTACAGCCAAAACTGCTTCTGGCAAAGCAAAATATCGTTTACAACAAGCTGAAATGAGTATCGTGGCAGAGAATAGCCAAAATTCTACTCATGGAAGTGCAAAAAAGAGCACACAACAAGGTCAAAACAATACTGAGTTAGCAGTAAAAGTTATGACAACGCGAGAAAAAACCGTTACATTACAAAGGAATGTAACCAAACTAAATCAAACTTTAAGTTTAAAAGACCAACGTATTCAACTTTTGAATGCACGTTTGGCAGAGTTACAACAGCAGTTACAAGCACAGCAACAAACTCACAAGCAAAAACATTAAGTTAAAACCAGAGTTAGCTCGCTTTATATTGCAAATATTTTATTTTTAAGGGGAAAGTAATGTTATATGTGATTCCGTTTATCATATTACTCGTGGTCGCCGTTATTCTAAAAAAACGTGAGAATAGCCAGAAACAAGAGGCCACCTCCCCAAAGAGTATCAATAGAAAGTCCAACAAAAAAACAAGCTCTAAAGCTAGCAAAAGCTCACGCGAAAAAAGTAAAGCCAATGCAGTTGAAGAAGTTGCACCCGTTATTCCCCAAAGCACCTCTGTTCCAGAAGCGTTACGTCAAAAAATTCAACAGCTCACTCAAGAGAAACAATTTTCAGCAGCCGAAGCTCAAGTCAATCAGGCGCTTAAAAAAGATAATACCCAACACGAACTGTATTTATTACTTCTCGACATTCATATTGCTCAAAAAGACGAATTTGCGATTCAACAGCTGATTAGCCATATTCGTAGCTTAGCATTAAATGAAATAGTCATTCAGGCAGAAGCCAAACAAAAAGAATACGAGTCATCAAGACAACCTGATGCTATTGATTTTCCACAAGCGCCCACCTATGAAGAGCCAAAAAATACTCCTGATACCACTGCTCAATTTGATCAGCTAACAACAAGTTCTTCTGACGCATCTTTTGATGACTTGCAGAAAGACTATCCCCCTGTAAAACAAGAGCCTGCTGTTGAAGTTGAACCGTTAGAATTTAACTTTTCATTCGAAAAAACTGCGGCTACAGAAAATACCAGCCAACCTGTACATGAACCAGAAGTATCGTCATCTCAGGAAACAAATGAGCTAGCTGATTTAGAGTTTTCTTTTGACTTAGCACCTCTGCATAAAACTGAGGAAAAAACTCAAACAGTAGAGGTAAAAACAGATCAAGAGAGTAGCTTCAATACATTAGATTTCAACCTTGAGTTAAACCCTCCAAGTTCAGAGACGAAATCTGGTGAACAAGCTCCATCATTAGATGAAATTAAACTCGTAGAACAAGCGCCATTAGAAGCGACTTCTATCGCACCTCTTGAGTTTTCGTTAGATGAACCTGAGATTGAAGCTCAAAGTCATATAGATGTAATAAGTAAAGAAGTTACGCAACCTCAAATAGAAGATCCACTTCTAGAAGCTTTTCCAGAATTAAAACAAGTCAATGAAAATGAGCTCGATTTGAAATTGGCTGAGCAATACATTAAGTTTGGAGCGAACCAAGCGGCGCGCAATTTACTACAGCGTGATGAGCAAAAATTCAACACAGAACAACAACAACATGCGAAAAACCTACTGAATCGCATAGCTTCTTAGAAC
>Ga0157359_1000365_pt1 | contig 16044 bp, 13 predicted proteins | sample AttcapACBM3_FD_111482 | JGI IMG/M metagenome (GOLD analysis project Ga0157359, IMG submission 111482) | Fungus gardens microbial communities from leaf cutter ant in Botucatu, State of São Paulo, Brazil - Atta capiguara ACBM3 | ecosystem: Host-associated > Fungi > Mycelium > Unclassified ...
TGAAAGTGTTGGTAAATTTGTGATATTTAGAAGAGACATTGGAAAGGTCAGGAGTCTCTTCAAGTTTTGCAGAGTTGGTCTAAATGTTATGATGCATGTGAGGACTAACATTTTTCTTTTTCTTTTATCTATTTTTCTTGATTTTATATTTCTCTTCTTTTAAATTTCTTTTTTTTATTGACAATGAAGGAGTACATGACTGCAGTCACATGACTTGTCACATGATGTGAGGTCATAGGCCTAGAGTAGACTAGAGCAGGCTGAAAGAGTCTAGATAAATAACATTAAGGAGTATGTTAACTGCATGGCTACCTTATAGTGTACACATGGACTTTAGGGTAGGGTAAATATTAAGTAGCATGGACCATGTGTAACTTATATAAATAGGGTAGCAATTTAACAGAGACTCCTTGTTGAGTTCTCTTGTAATCTCTATATTGATAGTCTACTAAGAGCTTTACTTGCTTGTATAATTATTAGACTTTGTATCTAGTGGTTGCCACAACAACTGGTGAAGAATATTATAGGCAGATTAGCAATTTTGGAGATGGTGCTGTTTGATGAACCATCAAACAAGTGAAGGGCAACTGAATGAGTTGCAGATATCTTTAGGTAGTGAATATCCACAAATCTCGAGTCTATAAAGCAATGAGTAGACCTGGAGTCAACAAGAGCTCAGAATGGGATTTTATTAAGGTAATTCTGACAAAGTATCAAAGAAGAAGTGAGAGAAACAAAGAGAGAATGTGGATTAGAAAGAGCAAATGTATTGAGTTAGATAAAACTCATTGTTGTACAATAAAGTTCAATATGGCTCTTAGTCTGTGTAGAGTTCTGGAGGTCACCCTCTATTTTTCTGAGAGTTTCTTGGAAGCAGTTGCTACAGCACTATAGTCTTTGGGGGTAACTGTGGTCTGTTTCTTGGAACAAAAGTCTAACTTGTAGTCTCCTACACCACAATAGAGGTATAGATTGTTTTCAAGCTGCTTCTTGTGCTCATCACTGGTCAACTTACTATTTCTGGCCAGCTTGGAAGAGAGATTCACTTGCAGAGAATTGGGTTGTTTCTTGAAAGTAGAAGATAGAGATAGTTTGGAAGATAATTTGGCAGATAAGGCCACTGGAGATGGGTTTGTCTTATTTTGGGGAGCTACTGCATTACTAGCAGAGAAAGCTTTATCTTGCTTCCAGGAGTGAGACTCAAGAGCCTCCTTTTCTGCTTGTCTTGCTTAGTGGTGTTCACAGTCACATTTGTAGTAGTGGTAATTAACAGTTATTGCTAAAGCATATATATTCTGAAATAAGGTAGGTTTTATCTGTTCTTGGATGGAGATGGGGTCCTGGATCTGATTGGGGAGATCATGGTAATAGTGGTGGCACAGAATACTATTCCTCCAACCTAATTGGGAGGTATAATGTATAAAATCCATATTGTATATAGAAATCTTGTTACTGGATTTCATGTGAAAATTATCCAGTATATTGGCTGCTTCACTAATGGGATTTGAGAAACCAAAATGTTGATGTAGCTCATCAACAAAAAGGTTCCAATTAGAGAGCTAATCTTACAGAATGCCCTAGTCTTCCTAGTTGAGGCCCACCTCAAACTAGTCCTAGGCTACTCTAGTGAGATAGGTCATTACAAAGTTGATTTTCAAAATGTCCATGTTGAATTGCATAGGGTTGGTATGGAAATAGAAATGACATTGGAATAGGAAATTATTGAGCTTGTTAGACTTAGTACTACTGAAAGTGTCAGAAACATGGGCTTTAGTTCCTCTTGAATTAGTATTAGAACCAGGGGTCTGATTAGTATTAAGGATGTTTGCAAGTCAACCACATACATTAGCTAACTGCTCATTAGTACCATTGCTCCAATAGGATTTTAACTGTGAGTGAGTAGAAGAAGTAGGTCTATTAGATGTTAGATTAGTGGTAGGATTAGTAGTAGAAGCATCCTCCCAATTAGGATCATTGTTTGCAGGGATAATACTTGGGCCAGGGACAGGTGAAACTGTCTGGCCAGGTTGAATAGTACAAGAAAGAGACCTCAGAGATAATTATCTCTTTGGTAGATATATCTTGAACATTATGGGACATTTGGTGGATAAACAAGATTATCACTGAAACACAAAATGGTGTTGAAGAGTGTTCCAAGTGGTAGGACTGGAATTGACATTGAAGAGTTACAGTAAGAGAAAGCCATTTAGACTTGAAGTGTAAAAAGATTATTTTGTAGGTGGGACTGTGATAGAGAATTTAGTAGATGGAACTGCTCAGAAGTGACAGCAGACTTGGAAGTCTGATAATACTGTCAGGCATACTTCATACTAAGGGTGAAAGTCTGCAAGATAAACTTGTAGAACAATCTTGGCTTCAGCTTATGTACTGCACTGTCTATCTGCCACATGGTTGCAACTTCAGATGGAAGAAAGAAGTCTAAAATAGAAGTGAGTGCTGATTGGTGTGTTGCTATTAAAGTTTTATATACAAGGAGATAGTATAGGAGATGCTTGGAGTTTCAGTTGTATAGCTCTTATTACCCCAAGCAGAGGTTTTAGTGTTGAGACACTAACAGAAGTATGACTCTGTTATAGAAGATAGAATCTCTGGATTGTTACATCACTACTGTGAGAGCATGTTATAAGAAAGATAGCCACTATAAAAGGTAGACTTGTAGATTAGATGTTGATTAAGCAGTATTACTGTGGTGATATATACTCCAGTCAGGTAGACTTGGTATATAACAATGTTATAAATTGTTACACATCAGTTACAGTCACATAATCATATACTACAAGGGAACATAGTAGAAGCTTCTAGAAAATGATGTCACTACAATGTGCTTGACACATATTGACCTTTAGAATAACATATAGCCCTTTAGAGTAGGTTAATGGTACTGTAATATAGACCAGTAGCTTAGCATATATAAGATTGATAAGTTTGTACTAAGAACTTTATTGAGTTCTTTTGTATTACCCAATACAAGATTCTTTCTCTTTGATCAACTCTAAGGTCTTTGAGTTATAATATTAGAACTCAATTCCACTACTTGGGAACATCTAGTACCAGACTTTTCTATGCTTTACTCTTTCATTATCCTCAACTGAGAGACAGCTTAGTCTCTTAGTCATGAAGATATAGCTGGACTCTAGGCTTAAGAGACATACTAGCTAAGCAGAGGATGCTTAGCTATTTAATTGTATCAAAGCCTACTGGTATAGTTTGATATATTATCTTTTGTGAATGTATTAGTAGTCTTTTTGCATAGTAGCCTTGTGCTGCTGGTCTACTTGTAATCAGTCTATACAGAAGAATAGTGGAGTTTCTTATAGTCCTATCTAGAGTAGACATTTCCTCCTTAGAGAAATTAGAATACAAATTTGATTAAGGTAGTAGCTAGTAGAAGTAAATAGTAAGTAAACAGTGTAAGGCAGGATTTGAAGAGGGCCTACTAGCACTTACAAAGATTAAGTCAAGTAGTAAATACAAATCAGAAGAGGAAACTAGCACTGGTTCCACCCTTTTTCTATATACATCATTATCTCCAACACCATCTTCTTTTTCACCTATTCCAATTGATTCACCTCCAATATATCTCAACATGGATTAACATGACTTACACTAAATAATCTGGCAGCAACAGGACTAGTTTGCAGCAATGTAGACACAGATTCAAGTGACTCCCAACCTAACACTGGGTTAAATGTAGAAGTGGCTAAGCTATAAACATTCAATAGGGAGGCAGAGAAAGTTTCCAGGTTTCTTATAGCATATAAGTTATTCATTAGGATAAGGATGAGAGAAGCAGTAGTAAAGGAGCAAATTCAGTAGGTGTTGTCTTATGTATAAGGGGGCTCAGTAGATATAGAATATCTTAGAGGATTTAGAGGTAGGAATACTGGAATATACAATGGTAGAAGAGTTTTTGGTAGATCTGAAAAAAGAGTTTGAAGGAGGAGATAATGAAGCAATGAAGATAGTGGAATTGAAGAAAGTAGAACAGAGGAATAAAACAATGGAGGAGTTTGTATATGAATTTAGGAGAGTAGTAAGGGGGAGTAGTTATGAAGAGAGACCATTAGTAGAAGAGTTTAGGAAGGGCATAAATAGTACCATCTGGCAAAGACTTATAGAGTCAGAATGCTAACCAGGTACCATTAATCAGTGGTATGAGAAAGCAATAAATTTAGATAGGAATTGGAAAGAGAGTAAAAAAGATGAGGAAAGATTGAGAGGAAGAAAAGACAATGGGGCTCAAGCTCCAAGGCAAAATAACAACAAGGCACAATGGCAACAACTGTCACAGCCTCAAGTTTGGCCAAGGAGACAGTAGGTTTCATAACAGTAGGTACTAGCAGAGCTTGCTCTAATAGAGGGAGTTGAAAGGATGAATGCAGTTGTTGTAAACCTAAATTAACAGGCAAGGTTAGTACCAAGTATACAATAGACATAGATTGTAGAAGGAATTGCTATAGCTATAGAGAGTTTGGATATTTAGCAAGAAATTACAGAAATTAGAGAATAGTAGGACAAGAGAGAAGGTTGGAATATGAGAACAATGAACAAAATAGTAATTTAAATGGGGATGAGAATCTAATAGTATAAATAGATTTGCAATATTCTCTAGAGTAATGGACAATACATCCTGCTATAATCTGGATAATAGGGATATACTAAGAGAAGTTACAGTGAAGATTGGCTTGGAGAGAATTGATACTCAGAAAGGAGTGACAGTAAAGACACTGTTGGATAGTGGAGCAACAGGATTAGTAATGAGTTTGGAGTTTGTTAGAAAACAAGGGTTTAAGCTAAAGAAAATTGAAAGACCTATATATATGAGGAATGTGAATGGTTTCTTCAGCAAGAAGAGGCCTATTGAGTATATGGTAGAAGTCAATATTTATTACCAGAGGCACAGAGAAAAAACAAAGATTGATATGATTAAAGGTCAGAAGTGGAGTGTGATTTTGGAAATGCCATGGCTTGCTCACCACAATCCTGAAATTGACTAGAGGACAGAGGAGGTAAAAATAATGAGGTGTCTAAACAGATGTGGAAAAAAGTGGAGGCAAAAGCAGGAAAAATCAGGGTGGAAAAAACAAAAAGAAGAAGGAAAGAAATGAGAGAAGAAAGAGCAGAAGAAGAAAAAAGAGAGAAAAAAGAAGAGAAAACCAAAGAATGAGAGAACAATGGAAGTGAAGAAGGTAGCAGAAGAGTGGGAGATCTGGGATGAGGAAGAAGAAGTGGCTAAGTCAGAAGAAGAAGCAAAGAGGCTAGTACCAGAGAGATTTCATAAGTGGATTCACATATTTGGGAAAAAGACAAGTGAGAGGATACCAGTAAAGAAGATGTGGGATCATGTAATGGGGACAAAAAAAAGATTTGTACTAAAGAAGGAGAAGGAGTATCTGCTATCAAGAGAAGAGAGGAAAGAGGTGTGCAAGTTCATTTAAGAACAATTAAGAAAGGGGTACATCAGATCTTCAAAAGTCTTCTCAAACAGCACCTGTGTTTTTCATAGGAAAAAAGGATAGTAAGAAGAGAATGGTATAGGACTATAGATATTTAAATAAATGGACCATAAAAAACAATTACCCTTTACTCTTAATTTTGGACATAGTAGAAAATATAGGTATGAAAAAAGTATTTACAAAGTTAGACTTAAGATAGAATTATAATAATGTATGAATAAAGGAAGAAAACAAGTGGAAGACAGTGTTTATAACTCCAGAGGGGTCATTTGAACCTACAGTAATGTTATTTGAACTCATGAACTCACCAGCAATATTCTAGACTATGATGAACAAGATTCTTTGAGATCTAATTAATACTGGAGAAGTAGCAAGTTTTATTGATGATGTGATAGTAGGAATAGAGGATGAAGAAGGTCATGATGAAGTGGTAGAAGAGGTAGTAAGGAGGTTGGTGGAAAATGATGATAAAGATTAAGTAGAAAAGAAATTATGCTAGGGTATAACAAGAACTATGTAACACTAGCCCTTAACTGCACACTAAAGAATTCAAAGAGAGCATTATTAGTGTTAGGAACCAATAGAAGATATAAAAACAATAATATAGAGAATGATTAGAACACATAAAAGAGCTTTCATGAATGTGAAAGAATGAAAGTAGGAAGGATATTAAAAGGAATATACAAGTATCATCTGCTCACAAATGCTTTTCCTGGCTAACACACTTCTAAATAGTGAACCCTACACTGTGTAACAAGTTTCTTTGGAAAATCTAATAAATAGATTGCAAAGCTCCTTAAGAGCCTCCAACAACACTATTCATCCTAGGTGATGTACCCCAAAGACATCTCTCAAGTTGAACCTTACAACTAAAGATACCAACTGATACTCACCTTGCCAGCCTTTCCCAGACTGCTAGAACTCTGAAACTCATCTAAAAGTGATAGCAGGTACTAATGATGCTCACTTGATAAAATAGAAGTTAAAACTGCTCTTGAGTGGGGATATTCAGATAGAAGTTCTCTTTTTTACTTCCCTCCACTTGTGGCTTATGTATTAGTCTAAAAATACAAAGAATAAAACTGGAGAATGAAGTCTGAAACCATCATGAAGCTTTATAAGGCCTTACAAGCATATTGCTCTTTCTTCATCTACAACCCAACATCAATTCAATAAACAATCTTTGCTCACTCAAGCCCATTCTATTCTCCCTGTTTCCATTTTCATAGCTACTTCTTCCTATTCCTTCAATCTAAACTCTATCAGCTTCTGATTTAATAGAGACCTATTTTATTTAATTACCCAAACATGTGTAACTTGATAAAACTCTCTCAATGAATGCCTGTAGTTTGTAGCTAGTTGTGTATGAGTGGTGTTCCTTGTCTCTAAAGACTCCTCCTACTCAAGATCTTGTTTGGTTAATGGCTACCATACTATTTCTCAGCTGCTGTTTGCTCAAGAGAACCTGAGGCATCATATAAGAGTATAAGATTTTCTCACTAATATCTTTAAAGAGATCTTATATGCTCAAAACCTTAGGAGATTACATGTTTTTGCAAAAAAGTGTTTTCTAGTGTAACAATAATCTATATGTAAAACCTGAAAATGCAAGTGGAAGGTCAGGGAAGTAAGGTTTTTAGGAGTGGTAATTGGACTAGAAGAAATTAAGATGGAGAAGGAAAAGATGAAGGTATTATAACTTAGACCCTGTATTGAGTAAAAGATACACTCTTGTATTGAGTAACACAAGAGAACTCAATAGAGTTCCTAAGTACAAGACATCTACCTTATATACAAACTACTGATGGTCTATGCTACACTCCTTTAGCCCTATTCTAATGACCATGTGTTTATCTTGAGGTTAATATGTATTAACCATGCTATATAACATTATGTTCTCTAAAACTTTCTACATTGTTCCATCATGTCACATGAGTATGTTACTGTAACATGTGACCTGTGATGGTGTTACATCTTGCCTTCTTTGTCTTTGATCAATCAAATAAAAAATAAAATAAAATAAAAAGAGAAAATAAAAGTGTACAGAAGTTCTTAGGACTTGCTAATTATTATCAGTGATTTATTAAAGACTTCACAGTGATAGCCAGACCACTGCACAATCTAGTTAAAAAAGATAAAAAATAAGATTGGACAGAAAAGCAAGAGAAGACATTTCAAGAGTTGAAAAAAAGGTTTACAAAAGAACCAGTATTAGTAGCACCAGATTTAGATAATAAAAAATAAGAATGGAAGTAGATACATCAGACTATGTGACAAAAGGGGTTTTATCTATGGAGTGCATAGATGAAAGATGGAGACTGGTGGTATTCCTTTCAAAATCTCTCAATAAGATAGAAAGGAATTATGAGATTCATGACAAGGAGATATTGATAGTTATAAAGGTATTGGAAAACTGAAGACATCTTTTGAAGGGTGCAAAATTCAAGTTTGAGATCTGGACAGATTATAAGAATTTGGAGTACTTTATGAAAGCATAGAAGTTGAACTGAAGACAAGCTTATTGAGTATTGTATCTGTTGAGGTTTGATTTTACTCTGAAGCATGTGCTAGGCACAAAAATAGAAAAAGTAGATAGACTTGGTAAAAGACCAGATTGGAAAGTAGGAACTGAAAATGACAATAATAATCAGACTTTAATTAAAGAACAATGAATTTGTAGTTTAACAGAAGTTGTAATAGAAGAATCTAAGATAGATATACTAGATAAAATAAAAATAGCAAGGAGTAAAGATAAAGAGGTAGTTAGAGTAGTAGAGAAAATGAAGAATACACAGGTTAAGATATTGCAAGAAGATGAATGGCAGATAGAGAGAAATTTAGTGTTGAAGAAAGAGAAAGTGTACATTCCAAAGAATGAGGAATTGAGAGTAGAAATCATCTGGTTATATTATGATGTACTAGTAGCAGAACATGGAGAAAGATAGAAGACAATAGAACTGGTGATAATAAATTATTAGTGACCAGAAGTAACAATAGATATAGGGAGATATGTAGATGGTTGTAATATATGTCAGAGAATAAAAAATAGAATGGAAGCACAAGTAAGAAAGCTAAAGTTGAGTAAGGTACCAGAGAAACTATGGACACACTTGATAGTAGACTTTATAACTAAATTGCCATTAGTAGTTAGAAAAGATATGATCCTAGTAGTCCATGATAGGTTGTCCAAGATGACACATTTTGTGGTAACAACAAAACAAACATCAGCAGAGAGATTAGTGAGATTGTTTAGAAATAATATGTGGAAGTTGCATAGGCTACCAGAAAGTGTGGTGTCAGATAGGGGACCACAGTTTGCAGTGAGGGAAATAAGATAATGCTGAGTATGAAAGACTTAGTATTCAAGGAACATTTGGTGAGAAAATTGGTGAAACACTATGTGGGTCTATACATCATTAATGAAGTAGTTTATACCAATGTAGTCAAATTAGAACTGCCCATGTCAATGAGAATTCACCTAGTCATGAGTGTTAGTTGAATAGTATGATACAAAGAACAAGTAGGAGAATAGAAATTTGAGGAAGTAAAACCAGTAGAGGTAGAAGGAGTTAAATAGTGGGAAGTTGATAAATATTAAATAAAAGAAAAGTAAGGGAAGTAGTAAAGTATTTAGTTTGATGGAAAGGGTTTATGATAAAGTATGATAGTTGGAAAAAAAAGAAAGATTTAGAAAATACAAAGGAGATAATAACAAAATTTGAAGGGAGATTGAATACAGAAGTATGGTAACAGAAAATGTTGGAGATGGCAGAAGAAAGAGATTTTAAGAGGAGGAAGATGCCAAGGTAAATATACAGTGAAGATGTTATATAGATGGAATAATGGAAAGTTTGAAGTGAAATATTTAAAGAAGTTGGAGAGGAACTGGCAAAAATAGAAGTCAGTTTCTCTAGAGAAAAAATCTTGAAGAGGGAGTAATGTCAGAGTTATAAATGATGGACTTTATTTTATTTTAGAGATTTAAAATTAGGGTTAGCATAACATTACAAGTTATTGTTACAAATTGTCACACATTGGTCATAGTCACACAGGCACATGATCACATGCTACAAGAAAACATAGTGAAAGCTTTTAGAAAATGATATCATTACAACATGTTTGATATATGTTGACTTTAAGGATAATATATAGTCTTTTAAAGTAGGTTAATGGTACTATAGCATGGACCAGTAGTCTAGCATATATAAGATGAATAAGTTTGTACTAGAAACTTCATTAGTTCTCCTTTGTTACCTAATATAAGGTTTCTTCTCTTTAACCCACTCTAAGGTTCTTGAATTATAACAACTAGTGTTTTTTGTAGAAAAAAAGAATAGTAAAAAGATATTGTAGAAAATATTAGTACTAAAAAAGTATTTGCTAAATTGGACTTATAATGAGATTACAATAATATATGGATAAAGGAGAGAGATGAGTGGAAGATAGCATTCAGAGCTCTAGAAAGGTCATTCAAACTAACTGTAATATTCTTTGGACTTACAAATCCTCTAGTAACATTTTATAGTAGGAACAGAGAAAGAAAAAGAGTATGATGAGATAGTAGAGAAAGTAGTAAAATGATTTGTAGAAAATGATTTATATGTAAAACTGGAAAAATATAAGTAAAAAGTGAGAAAAGTAGGATTTCTGGAAGTAGTGATAGGATCAAAGAGGATTAAAATGAAAAAAGAAAAGATAAAAGGAGTATTGAACTAGCTGACTTCAAAAGAAGTTAAAAATATACAAAAGTTTTTGAAACTAGCCAATTATTATCAGTGGTTTATTAAGGACTTTGTAGTAATAGTCAAAATATTACATAACCTGGTGAAGAAAGATCAGAAGTGGGACTGGACAGAGAAGTAGAAGAGTATGTTTAGAGAATTAAATGAGAAATTTACAAAAAACCAGTGTTAGCAATACCAAACTTAGACAAAAAAATAAGGATAGAAGTTAACATTTCTTAAGATAAGTTTATTAGGCACTCTGCCTGTCCAGATTCAATTTCATCTTAAAATATATACCAGAAAAAAAAAAGGGAAGGATAGATAAACAATATATTCATAGTTTAATAGCAGTAGTAATAGAAGAATCTGAGGTAGATATAGTAGAAAAAATAAAAATAGCTAGAAGAAAGAACAAAGAAGTAGTGAAAGTAGTAGAAGAGATAAAAAAAGTAAGTAGAAGTTAAGATGTTGAGAGAGAATGAATGGCAGATGGAAGAAGATTTGGTGTTGAAGAAGAGAAAGGTGTATATACTAAAGGATGAAGAGTTGAGAGTAAAGATAATCTAGTTATACTATAATGTGCTAGCAGCAGAATATATAAGAAGGTGAAAGACAATGGAGTTAGTAATGAGGAACTACTGGTAGCCAGGAGTAACAAGAGATGTAGGAAAATATATAGATGACTGTGATATGTGTTAAAGAATAAAGAATAGAACAGAAACACTAGTGGAGAAGTTAAAGTTGAGTAAGATACCAGAGAAACTGTGAACATATCTGACAGTAGATTTTATCACAAAGTTACTATTAGTAGTTGGGAAAGATACAATCCTAGTGGCCTATGACAGGTTGTTCAAGATGACACATTTTGTGGCAACAACAGAAGGAATATCAGTAGAAGGGTTAGCATGATTGTTCAGAGATAATGTATAGAAATTGCATGGGTTGCCAGAGAGAGTGATCTCAGATAAGAGACCACAGTTTGTAGTAGAGTTAATGAAGGAGCTGAACAAAATGTTGGAAATTGAAACAAAGTTATCAATATCATTTTATCCACAAACCAATGGTCAAACAGAAAGAATGAATTAAAAACTGGAACAATACTTATAGTTCTTTGTTGATCATAGGCAAAAGAATTGGCTAGAATGGCTAGCAATAGCTTAGTTTGCAGTTAACAACATGACATATTCAGTGACCAAAGTATCTCTGTTTATGGTGAATTATGGAAGGAAGTTAAGAATAAAAGTAAATATCAGGAAAAAAGGAAAAGTAGAAAAAGCAACAGAATTTGCAGAGAGAATAGAAAAAATTCAGGAGAAAGCTGGAGTGGTGTTAAGAAAGGCATAGGAGGAAATGAAGTGACAAGCAGACAAGAGGAGAGAGGGGGTTGAAGAATGGAAAAAAGTGATAAAGTGATGTTGAGTATGAAAAACTTGGTGTTCAAGAAAAGGCTGTCAAGAAAGCTAGTAGATTGATATGTTGGTCCATATATCATTGACAAGGTAGTTTTTAATTGCTGACTTCAATAAGGGTTCATCCAGTTGTGAATGTCAGTTGAGTAGTAAGATATAGAAAGTAAGTGAAGGGACAAAAAGCAGAAGAAATAAAACCAGTAGAAATAAATGGAGTTGAAGAATGGGAGATAGAAAAAATTCTCAATAAAAGAAAAATAAGAGGAGTAGTAAAGTATTTGGTGTAATAAAAGAGATTTACAGCAGAAAGTGATACATGAGAAAATGTGAAGAAAGTAGTAGCAGAGTTTGAGGAAAGACTGAGTGTAGAAGTAAGACAACAAGAGAAGTTGGATATAGTAGAGAAAGAAAACTTTAGGAGAAAGATATAAGATAAAAAACTATAAATATGAACTTTTGTTATTAAACTTCTAGAGTTTATGAGGTTTGATGTAGTAATAATAGTGATCAATTCAGTATCTAAAAGAACTCATTTTATTCCAATATATATGACTGTTACCATAAAAGATACTGTAAGGCTCTTTTTATATCATATTTGAAAATTATATAGTCTATCTATATATATAGTCTTAGATTGAGGACTACAGATTGTTATCTACTTTACCAAGAAACTATAATACATGCTGGATATTGAGATCACTTTATTCATAGCTTAGCATTCCAAATTGGATAAACAGACAGAGTATATCAATCAGAAACTAGATCAATACTTCTGACTATTTGTGAATAAGAAACAAAGTGACTAGTACAACCTCCTACTTATGGTATTATGACTTAAGACTTAGTGACTGATCAAAAAAAATCTTATATAGAGTTTATACAAGAGAACTTGATAGAGTTTCTAAGTACAATATATTCTATATTAACATATAATATGATATTATTATTCTAGAACCTTCTATGCTCTTCTATAACACATTATCATGTGACCATGACTTGTGACCAATGTGTGACAGTTTGTAACAGTCATGTATGATGTCATGCTAAACCTAATCTTAAGTTAAAAGTAAAATAAAATAAAGTAAAATAAAATAAAATAAAAAAATAAAATAAAATTCATTGTTTACAACTCTGACATATAGCAGAGTTCTAATATGATAATTATATTCATACTCTTACTCAACAATATATTATAATATATCTCTGAACTCTAATATTTTAATATAGTTTTATTTTATTTTATTTAGTAATGGAGGATCACATGACAATGGTATATAACTATGTTATATAGAATAATATCATAGGTATAGAAGGTAGTAAAAATTCTAGTATAATGATATCAAGAAGAATAACTATGGTATATTTGTCTTATCAAGATAAAGTGGGCTCATGAACAATGTATGAACTTTAGGATAGATAGTTCTACTTTAAGTTTGTGTACATCTTTACCATTATAATGTTGGTTACTATAACATAATATCTATTTCTTCTAAACACAAATCACTTCTATAGAATAAACTTTGAACTATAAAAGCTAGAAAACATTCTAAAATTCACTATAACTAAAGACAAATTCTAGCTTTAGTCTTTTAGTCTGGTAACAAGATATATCTTGACTTCATAAATATTTATACTATATCTATCAGCCAAACTATTATATAAACATCTTGGACCTTATGTAATAGAAAAGTGAGTAGGATCTATTATCTGAAACTTCTGCCTATAATAAAAAGACTATATCTGGTACTCAATACTATCAAGCTGACTGCTGCATTTAAGAACTCAATACCTAGCAGATATTTGAACTCTTCTCTAGACACTATTATCATAGACAGATAAGAAAAATAAGAAGTTGAGAAGATTCTGGTAAGCTACTAGCTGTTAGGGCAATTGAGCAAAGTTTGCAGAGTTATGCAGAGTTCACAATCTTCAGAAAAATCTAAGTTATATTGCAGTAACTAATAACTAAGTACTACTCATCTTTAGAGAATAGAATAAGGTTTCTTGAGATGGCTAATATCCTAAATACTTTTACTGTCCATTGTAATCTAGTCAAACAATACTGAGGTAACATTAGAATGATAGTATACAAATGGTTAAAAACTTGAGTTGAAGTATCTAGAATATTACTGGAAAAGGCAGGGAATATTTAAAGTGATAGAGAGTAATAAATCAAAGGTTGTAGAAGGTTTCTAAAAGAGCAAAGTATAAGTGTAGGATTTTAGATCTATAATAGTAAAGTCTGCAGATCTCATGGTAGTATTTAGGGATACAGAGTTGTAGCAAAATCCATAGCAAAGCCTTCATAGTATTTGGGAAAACCATGAAAAAGTCTGTCATGGTTAAGGGAACTTGCTTGGCTAAGCATAATGAACAGTCAGATAAAAAGCTTGGTCTCCTTATACTAACACTATAGACAGTATTAATATCTAGTCAAGTGAAAAAGCTTTAGCTTAGAAAAAAAAACTCTTGGAAGAATGTTTCAGATATATTCATGTTAGATAGAGTAGCAGAACTGAATTCCAAGCTTTGTGGTTTATTTGAGCAGTTGAGTTTTTAACTATCAAGTTTTGCCTAGTTACTATTTGTTAAGACAACTGAACAAAGTCTATGAAATTATACAAAGTTTATAATCTTTAGAAAATTATATTTTAGTAGCTAATGACCAAATACTACTTATCTTCAGGGAAACCTAAAAGAATAGAATTGTTAAAACTTAAGTCTTTGAGTAAAAATATAAGACTAATTTTATATTGAGCAACACAAAAGAACTTGATAGAGTTTTAAGTACAAACTAGTTTATCTTATATACTACAGACTGTGGTCTGTGTGCACATTACAACTATCCTACCCTAAAGTACATATACTTGCCATAAGGTCAACATGTTGTGCCATGCTATATAATATCATTTGTTCCAGAACCTTCTACAATCTTTTCTATATTATCTGATTATATGACCATGACCATGATATATGTGACAACCATGTAACAGGTTTCACACTTTGTGACTTGTGTGACTATAACATGTGATGTCACATCACTCTTTCATCTTAAGTCAAAAATAAAACAAAAAGAAAAGAAACTTCAACAGATAATAAAATAAAAGAAATCAAGTCTATTGTTCTCAACTCTGATAAGAATAAGATCTCCTGGAGATGGCTAATGTTCCAAATACTCTACTGTCTATTGCAATCTAGCAGAACAATGCTAAGCTAATCATCAGAATAATGGTATGCAGATGGTTAGAAACTTAAGTTGAAATATCTAGAACATTATCTAAAAAAGCAGAGAATATTTGAAGTAATAAAGAGTGATGAATTGGAGGTCTAGAGAGAAACAAGATGTAAACACAGGATTTTAGATCTATGGCAGCAAAGTTTGTAAATCTGATGGTGGTGTTTGAGAATGTGAGATTGTAACAGAGTTTGGGAAGCTATAGAAAAGCCTATGAGATATACAGTTAAAAGGGCTTGTTTAGCTAAGCACAATAAATAGTTGGATGAAAAGCTTGATCCTTTTATATCATTGCTTTAAGTTGCAGCAATCTAAAAGAGAGAGTGAATGTAAGAAGATTAGCCCTCATATAAAATTTTAGTATACAAACATTACAGATATCTATACTAAACTACACAGAGTCTCCACTTCTCATTAGTTAGTGATCTTTGAACACCACCAAACCTTATAGACCTTATAATACTGCTGCTTCTTATCATTAAACCTCATTGAGTATTGCCTAGTGTTCTAATATGGTCCTATTCCATGTGTTGCTTCTAAGAACCTTTTTTCTCTCTTAGCTGACCTTCTAGATGCTTTTATTAGAGTTTCTAATCATCTGAATGCAATCATTTTTTGGTTATGTGAGCATTGCACTACCAGATTGGAATGTAGTCTAGTAGTACTTAGAATAGCTGTTGCCTTTAGGAGTTCTTATTCTGTTCTCTTAGGATTCTCCTGGAGATTATAAACTCTGCATATCTCATGGACTTTGCTCAGTTGCCCTAACAGTCATCACAGACTTGTGGTCACCACAACAGTTATCAGCCATGAAATGGAGCCTGATTAATCCAGACAAGAAGAGATTATGCAGATCAGAAGTGGGACAGGGCTGTTATTCACTCCAGAAGTGAGTTGGAAGGGAAGTAAGCAGTTATCTGTGATAGGAGTTAAATAATCCTGGACCAGTATATGACATAGGATTTTCGTAGCTGATTAGCAAGACATCTTTGTTTACTCTAAAAGAGAAAGAAAGTTGAGTTAGATTGAAAATTTACTTATAAACTGTTCTATTCTACTAGCAATTGAACAAAAATAGAGATAGCTCCTACAATGCCAGTTACATAACTCACCTCCAAGGAGAACAGAACCAAGTTCATGGAGACAACAGCTACCCTATGGATATTCCAACCTATGAGTGGAATGAGAACTATCGAAAA
>Ga0157359_1000366_pt1 | contig 16028 bp, 7 predicted proteins | sample AttcapACBM3_FD_111482 | JGI IMG/M metagenome (GOLD analysis project Ga0157359, IMG submission 111482) | Fungus gardens microbial communities from leaf cutter ant in Botucatu, State of São Paulo, Brazil - Atta capiguara ACBM3 | ecosystem: Host-associated > Fungi > Mycelium > Unclassified ...
GTAGTTAGCCATGCAGTATGGAGATTACCGAAAGAAGCCCATTTGGATAAGAGTTAGCAGGTGCTAATATGAGTCCTAGACAGAAAGACAGAGCTACCTTCCTATAACTTCTCTTACGTGCCCTATGCCTTAACAGAAGATCAGGCCGAGGCGAAGACAGACGGATAAGCTGTTGAAAGGCATTCTTATCCTTCTTTCTGATGAAATGCCCTGGGATGAAATTCAACAAGGAAAGCACCACGACCTGATATTGATAATGTCTTCAAGGGGAGCTCAGTCTACTAGTAAGTTACCAGCTGATGATCTAAAGCTGGAAATAAGAGAACTCAGAAGCTGCGAAGAAGTGTCTTTTTGCTTTCGTGCAAGAAAGTAAGGATTACGCTAAGCCCGAGATAAAATAACAATTGAGATTTACTTAGTAAAGCACGACCAGAGAGAAGACGGAAGTAGGAAAGAGAAGACGTCTTTTAAGGTCAGATTCTCCCTTTGTTTCTAAAGGATCCGTGGGCTCTGCCTCTTTCGCTTCACCCGGGGAAGTCACACTGAACTACGAAATAGGAAATAGATAAATAGATGGGGAAGTGCTTTAGTACTTTCCAGAGATTCAGAGTTTAGTTGCAATACCGACCGGTGAAATAGGACTGCAGTTGGAGGATCAGCCCTTAGATGGCGTAGTTCTAACTTAGCGCAAAAGATCACTAATATTGCTATGGAGCTAAGCCCGCCTAATCCATTATTAAACCCCGGGAATAACTTCCAAAACGCCTAAAGGAAGCTCGAAGCGCATCTAAAGAACCAGGGGGGCCATCTCCATTGAGATAGCTTCCAGAAACAATTAATATAATAGGACGAAGCGGAAATCAAAGAACCTTTGGCCGCTGAGCGCCTTCTATCTTTAATTCTATCGGACAACCGGGGACTAATTATCGTACGTAGACAGAGAAATCCGATACTACTAATCTTTAGAGTTTCGTTTCGAGATTGATCAAGATGTTTAAACCTCCGGAAATGATTGAGAAAATGGTCTTGAAAATGTTCTAGAAAGTGTTCCTGGGAGGGAAGTCTAGTTTCGTTTGGTGGGTTAGTGCGTAGTTACCGGTAACTAAGAAAAGATCAATTGGGCACCCATCTCCCATTTCATCTCATCCTACGGATCAAAAAACACTACGTAGAACCCCTGGACTTTACCCTGTGATGAAAGGGCAATTCTCTTCTCTGCCAACTACCGCATATGATCATCCCCTAATGCCAGGTTAGATGATATTCCAACCCAGTTCATCTCTCCCCAAAGCTAGGGCTTCTATTTCAATTCCTTGGGATGTGCCCGTTAGTATAACACTTCCCCCGCCCTTAAGCCTAAGAGAACAGTAACTCAGGCTGCAAGCCTGTTTTATTAGAATATAGAATACAATCCCTACTTGGAACAAGAAGACATGGAAGACTGAGTTCCTTGAGGAGACAGAGATGATGCTTTGAGAGCTACAACTCAGATTTCCTTTTTATCATTTCCCCTCGGGGACTATATAACCCAACTTCTCTCGCTTCATCAAGATAAGCTGAGCGTCGTAGTAGCATTAATCCAAGGGGGTGTAGTAACCGATTCAATGGGTGGGGACTTAACCCGACTATTACCACTATACTCTGACCTCTGGGAAGACTAAGCGAATCTGGAATGAGACTACGTCCAGGTAAGGTAATTTAATCTATTCTACAGAATTTCCTCGGATTTAGATCTCTACACACGAAATTTCTACAGTGAAGTCAGACTCCCGTGGTAAGATCCTTAGTAGCTGCTCACGGATCAAGAACAATAGAATGATTCATACTAGCTGTCCAGGCATTTCCTCCGTCCGAGCCTACAAATAGAGCAGAGGCAGGTTTAGCTTAATAGCTAGATGTTGTTCCATTGGCCTCGTTAGGCCTAAGGCCGAATCAGATCAGAATTTTGAGGTATAATCACAATCACCCACGTGACGTTCTAAACTTGAGTTTTGGACTAAAGACATCGCTGTTTGACCCTTTGCTTCTCTTTCCTTCCAATTGGTTGTAGGGTAATAGAATCAGGATTTGATTCTTTAGTCAGTTCCGGTAAATACGCCCTGGAACTAGGAGATGAATCGAAGCCAACTCCGGCTCCTCCTTCATCGTCGTTGGTCCTTTCAGACAAAAATTAGCCTGATATTCTAATACACAAGGGATTCATTGAAGCAATTTACCTCCGAGGAACGGAGCCTTTGAGCCTAAGGTGCAAATCCAGACCAAAAGATTCAAGTCGGACCAAAGTCAGGTAAAGAAAGCAAGTCTAACGGCTAAGGCCTTAGGTCCTAAATTCAATATATATATATTACATATATGAGAATCTCATCCCCAATTCCCTGTGATTCTCATAATATTCACTGCCAAAGATTTTAGGCAGAAGCCCGAGATTCAATATCCCTTATCTTCACGGAGGACTAAATCAAAGGAAAAAGGAGATGTATGGCACTTTCTATACTAGGAAGGATCAAAGGCAAGCAGCAAGGCAAGTCAGACAGACCGAGCTAGCAGCCTAAGACTATATCCATGCAATCCTAGAGGAAGGTCAGGAAGAATCAATCAAATCAGCCTTTACCTAAGGATAAAGAAGGCAACCTATTCATAGACTCCTGACCGGAAAAAGAGTAATTCGAAGGCGAGAACATTACAAGAAATTCCTCGAAGTCTCTCTCAAGCCCGGACTAACTGTAAGAGGAGCGAAGTTCAAACTTCCTCTAAGTGAGCTGGTAAACTAGTAATGGATAGGTTTTTTGTATCGGCAAGAGATCTCCGCACTGAATGCTTTGTAAGAATCTCTATCCTACTTCCTGTAGATAGTTGCTTAATCGCTCCTTTGCTTACAGCACCCAGAGAGAGGGTCAACCTTTGATCGGCGCTAAGATTGAATGGAACTCTCTGTGATTGGTTGAGAGTACTCAGTCCCACTCAGTGAACAAAGGTTCTTGCTTCTTTTGACTTCCGGCTTGAGTTAATGCCCTATAACTTCAGACTATAGCTTCAAGCACGAACCAGACTTAACTAGTTCCATTGAATCCCTGGGACTTTGGCCTAAAGGCGTCAAGACTGCTTTATTCTCAATCATCACAGTAAGGTAGACTGACTGAAGTCCCTCCTGTCTGCACAAACAAGAGCAATATCAGATGGCGGTAAGATCCTATTGATCTCATAGCAACTTTTGAAGAAGGAAAAGTTAGGCTTGTCAGTCGAGCGAGTAGGATACGAAGTGAAGCTACAGGGCTTAATAGCATGGAAAGATTGCTATAGTACCGTTCTCAACGGTTCTCTATCCCAGCCATATTCTGACTTCTAAAGTCACGTTTTACTTCTCATATGGAGAATCCCCACATTCAGATAAGAAAAGGCATTCTAATGCAGCCCGTCTAAATGATCTATAGCTCGAAAGACTTCTTACGGATTACGAGGCATGCATTCAATAGAACAATTACCTGATAGTCAGGCCTTACTCTAAAAAGTAATCAAGCAAGAAGCTACCTCATATTAATGCCATATGACTGACTTCGTACCTTATTTATCTTGGGAATAGCCTCCTTTGAATAGGAAGCCAAAGCTGAGAAGCTCCGGAACCTCATTTACGGGGGCTTAAAACTATAGCACTTCCTATTAATATAAAGTATGGATCACCACGGGAAAGACCTAATACAACATAAGATGAAAAAGGGGTGCCTTTGGATCCGTACGTAAAGGTTTTCCTTTTGCTTGGCACGTTGTCGGAATAGGCTGTGATGCCAGATAGTGAAGTTCGAAGGGCTTTCTTTACAAGGATTCCTGGGATATCCGGGATAAGGTGAGGCTTGATTTTCTAGTCATCCATCTCCATAGGTAACAGTTGGTCCTAAGCTAAGGTTTAATAACATAGGTAATAACCATAACATTTGAAAGCCCCTTTTTCTTTTAGGATTCTTCGATTTGCATGTGTGAAGCATATAGTTCCTTCTGAGTGGATGGATTCCAATTAGTTTTTGATTCCTTCTTTACAGTGGTAGAACCTGGTCTAGCCTATACATGTCAGTTCATCAGGAGGCTTTGACGACATGCTTCTCCCCAGCATTCCAAGAAGCTTCCTCGACATTGATTGGTAATTCTCTCAATCTGAGTGAGACAGAGGCCCAGATTGCGCCTTGTCACGAGGAAATGTGCTTGTCAGGTGCACATTCAAAAGGGAGTGTAATGTAAGTGCTTGAAACAAATAAGGGCGCTCTCCTTTGTTAGCAAGAAGCGGTTAGCGGGACTCAGTTCGAGGCACGCTTGCCTGATTCGTGAACAGATGGGACTCTTTCTTTTGGCTTTCTTCGGTAGTAAGACTTAAACTTGGTGAACTTTTCTTTTAATCTCTTTCCCCTGGGAAGGTTTTGGAGGGGAAGGAAATTGACTTTGGTTTGGAAGAGTCGTGCTATTCGTAACTAAATAAGCAGTAGAACGCACTATCCTCAAGTCAGTGCCACAGATGATGAAATAGCTGCTGTTAGTAATAGTAATTCAATTTAAAACACGGGTTATAAAAGGCTATTTGAACACGCAAAGAGATCATCAGATGAAATAGCATCTTCTTCTATTCCTCCAACTGCTCTTAGCCCACCTACCTTCTTTCTTGGCTTACCGAGAGTACACCTGCTGCATTCATTATCTTTGCTAGTTCAGTGCACTTTGAAAAAGAAGCGACAGAAAAGCAGCCCCTTGGTGTTGAGCACTACTGAAAGAAGCTATCAAACTAGAGGTTAGGGCGATGCTGTCACTTTCCCCAATCTGTTAATCGATGCTAACCAACCCTAATCTCTTAATCGCTTAGCCGAGACCAGAACCAGATCCGTGTACTGAGCAGATCACCGTTGACTCCTTCTTTGCTTTGAGGGCTCTTAACCCTACTAAGCCGAAGCGCAAGACTGCACTATTTCATGCTTCTTCTCTTGAAAGACTAAGTCCTCCTTCAGTTAAAAAGTAAGGGCTACTTCCTTCCGTACCTACTCCGCGAGGTCTCGCTCCTTTCACCTCCTCTTCAACACTTGGCTATCGGACCGTACTTAGGAGCTTCAGTTGAATCATTTTCAACGGGCCTTTCACACCCGAAAAAAAGAGTCAAACCTATCCTCTCGTCCATAACTGAGCCCCTGTAAAAGGGCCTCAAATGCGCATTTTGACCTTGAAGCTTATATCGAAAAGGATCTTTGCAAATGAAGGTGTGGGATCAGACACGCATCGTTTAAGACTCGGAGGCAAAGGAGGTAACCCTAAAGCGGAGGCGGACCCTCTCATATACGATGGATGGAGTGGCTGGATCTGCAACAACCCCATTGAGATGCACCATAGCAATAGCATAAGAAGAATTCGCATATTAGTAGGGAAAGAGCCTAACTCCTAGCCTCTAGACGGAAACTTCACCTGAAAGCAAGGCTTGAGAGCAAAGGAACCCGCGCATTACACTACCAATCCTTGGGCTTTACTTATTCTTATTTACTTAAAAGGAAAAGCCCAGCCAAGTTCTTCTAAAGTCATTCTTTCTTCCAAGGAGCGATTGCTTGTTGGGAAGCGAGCTCAACCTTAAGTTCTGAAAGAGGAGCCTAAGGTTAAGCTCACGAGACAAAGCGAGTGCTCTTTACATAATGTACGTAATGAGAGCGTCTTTGCCCCCGAAGTTCGACTTCTTTTCTTCGATCAGATTGGGACTGAAGACCAAGACTTCATATTGAGACAAGATAAGGGGAAGCTTAAGCTAGAACTTCGCAGGCTGGGAATCGGTGCCCCTAGGCTCATGAAAGAAGAGGTTCCTGCTGCTGGGGATAGAAGATGATTCCGAAAGCGATTAAAGGAGATAAAGATGCTTCTATAAAGCTAAATAGGTTTAGCCTAGGAGACGTGAAAGCTTGAAAATAACTCCATTAAGAGCTAAGAGCGGCTGATTCTGTAAGAGCTTCTTCTTCCTCCACTGACCCACTCCCTTTGGGAAAGAAGAACCGAGGACCTATTCACAGCTTCTTCGAAGCCTCTATATAAAAGTTCATTTCTGATTCAACAAAGCGTATTCGTCACTTCAAGCTTTGACGCAGTCAAGCAGCAAAGACCTAGACCTCTTGCCTTCGCCCCTTTCATCCCTTGTTGCTCCTTGATAACACCTTCTTCCTGAAATGAAAACATCTGCAGAGCATATTCTCGTCATCCCATCTCGGAAGAAGAAGGCCAGTCTCCTCCCACGGGCACATCTTTACTATGAAAAACAGAGAGCGCTACGCACCGGTACTTAGCATTGAATGATTTGATTCTCACCCTCAGGGCACGACTTTAGTGATGGGGGAAGACTAACTACTAACTACGGAATTTCCCTATTCGAGTGATTCTGGAAGACCTCAAGGCACGTATCCCAGCCCGAGCTTACAGGGAAAGGTATAGAAGCCTAGCGCTTACAGCTCTAGGATGAGCAAATCTCAGCAGGATCGTTAAGCTCACGGGTGAAAGGTGAAAAGTTTGCAGGCTTTGGGTGAATATCATTAAGTGGAGGAGGAGAGCGGGTAAGAGGGCTCCATCCCCCCTTTCTATGACGAAAGACCTAGGTTGATTGATGCCGTGGATGGTCTAAACTCTGCTTTACATTTGCTAACAGTGAGATAATGTCCAATAATTAGAAAGGAAAGGGCTTCTGTCGTGTCTTTCTCCTCGAAGAATGCCCGCTAAAGCTCAAATAGCTGCCATTGAAAGAAAGGTGAAAGAAGTGGAGCTTTATCCGCATCCACAGGTTAGCTTGAGAGTGAACTTTGCTTTCTTAACCAGTCGTGAGATTAGGCGTTTAGAGATCGACACTTAGTTAGTAAAGAACTTTGAATCACTAAAGTGCTGCTTTCTTCTTTTCCAGAGGATTTGAATACCCCTTGAATTGAGTTCTCCTTTTGAAAAGAGAAGTGAACGCCCTTCCTTATAGTAGTATATTCTGCCCTGCTGTTCCTTCCTTCCCGGCCTCCAAAAGCCCTTAGCTGAGAAGCTGCTTAAATGAAAGTATCACACGTGGATATCTAAAAGAATGCGATAGAACACCTTTCTGCCTGGGAGATTCAAAGGCTACTACGTATTGATTGAAGATAGAAAACCGGGACTTCGTTTAGTTGGTGCCGAATCTGTTTCTTTGACTGGGTTGGTAGTGCTGCAGTGCTGCGATGCTTCTTTATGGATCATAGTTCTTCGTGAAGCGGCATACCTTGATATAATTCCTTTTGATCCTTGCCCGTAACCTGTTCTCGGTGCGGACGCGGACAAATTGCTTTCAATTGCAAATGGATCGGCAGAAATAGGTCGTTCTACCGTCCAAAGGAAGAAGGTAGTGTAGCTTGCGGCTCGTGAAGCTGATGATATCCTAGCATTTTGAATTCCTAAAGATGGGAAAGAGAACACAGCCTTTCTAGTACCTGAGATACATGCTGATTCAATCAGTCGTGGATTCTTTATTGACTCCGTTCGTAGCGCGTTGATCTCGAAATAGAAGTCGTGTGAATGGATTGGTTGTTTTGGTTCTTTCTGCTTGGTAGATGAACTAAGTGTCGTGCTTTAGCCGAGCCGTTTCAGTAGGTTCCACAATTGAGCTATTAGGTGATGCCTCCCTCCTACTCCTAAGTAAGGGGGAGTTACGCACAAGAGAAGAGGCACATAAAACCTTACCAAGTACTGATCGATGCCAAGTCGAATAAAGTGATCACTAGTTAGCGAAGCTACTAAGAACCGATCGGCTGCTCTTTCTGCGATGAAACCCGTCGTAGCAACAGAGGAAGAACTAGTACTATACCCATTATCTATTCCCCCTCTCCATTGAATGAAATGACGTAGATAGAGAAAGAAGCTTCCAATGAACCACTTCCCTATTCTATTTTCCCATCCCCAACATGCTAAGGGGAGGCTCGAAAGAAACTTTTTATGAAAACCGGGCGTGACCATGACAAACAATCAATTCCCAATGCCCAGTGCTTTCTCTGAGTGAGAAGGTATGCAAGTCTAAATCAGACGTATGTGAGATTCCAATCCTTTAGAAGCTAACTGAGCTTACTAGTGTCCTCCCCTATAGTTGAGTTCAGGCTTCTCTGCCTTCTTCGTTACGGTAGTTTTGATCCCTTAAGGGACTAGTAACTGCTTTTCCGGGCGATTCACCATCAGGAAAGAGAGAACAAGATAGACTGCAACTTCGTCCTTCTTCCTTGCTCTCGCTACTCTCACATTCGTTCGATCTTCTTCGTAAGCAAGGTTTTTCTTCCTAATCCTAATCTCGTAGTAGACAGAGGCTTCTTCTTTAATAGCGGCACATACAATACGTGTAAGAAGCCTTAAATGTGATTTACCCCGGTCACTAACTGAAAGCGGCTCTTCGTTAGCGGTCGTCGCTTGAAGGAATCAAAGAATTTCTACGCTTCGTCTTTCACGCCGGAGGGAACGATTGACACTACTTCTTATTCCTTCTTACCGGAGCTAGACTCAATGGTTTTCACTTGTCTTACCCATAGACTTTCCCTGACTCTATCTACTGGGACTGACTTCTTGGCTTACTGCACGCTTACTGTCTCTTTCACTGAAACTTCTTTCAATTTCTTTTCAAGAGATGAATAGAAATATCGTATGAGAAGCAAAGTTCACAGAAGGAAGGTTGATTCAAAGGATCTCCCTTAGCCCTTCAAGAAAGCTGGCACACACGGAAAGAGACAAGGATTGAACATTAGTACTGGATTCTTGATCCCCTGATCTTGATATATGAATAGGACGGACGAAGTCAAAGACGAAGAGAGATCATAACAGGCACAAAAGGCCAATTAAGCAAGAGTAGGGATCTCTTCTCTTCAGACGGGGAGGGCTCTTCCAGCACTCTTTCCAGCTAGAAGAAAGCAACCAACAAAGCCAGACAGCAATCAAGAGATCTAGGGGAGAATGTGAGAGATATGATGGAGTATACTGCTCTAAGGGCCTGGGTGAAACAGCGGCTCACTTACTTTTACTTGAGGTGGTATCACCTTAGTGCGTGGTCCCCAGATATGTCCCTCCAAGACTTCTTTGAAGCACCAGTCGTAAACCGGAAATGGAACACTGAGTCTACTGACCCTACGTTAGTTAGATTCGGTTTACTATGGAAAGTCTATGATTGGTTAGCAGATAAAGGTCTTGATTACAAGGTACCTATACTTGATACCACACCTTCACTTAATTGTGTTAAGGTGTGTGTTGGGAGGGATAGACGGACAGGCCTTTCTACTATTCGCTACCGAGGTCGTCCAGCCTCGGGCGAAGAGGGGTTGTGCCTCAAAAAGATAGGGAATGCAATAAAGCACCCGACATCCAATACAACCAAACCTCCGTCAAGCTCGTGGATTACGCAATCAAAAGGGAGCCAACTGGATTAGTAAGGAAAAATGGGGAGTGGTTTACTTCCTTCCTTTAAAAAGTCAGCTTTACAATCCTTCCTTACTTTAACAAGTCAGATCTACAAACCTTTCACAAGTCAGTTCTAAAGACCTTCGGCACCCTAGGATTTTATTTAAGTCTAGTTAGAACTTTCCTTTCAAATGTAGCTGGGCCCCTTTACCTTTCTCGCGGAGAGTCTTACGCTCGTTCTCTATCTCGTTCCAAGTATGGTATTGAACTCGTACCCTGTAGGTCTAGCTACCTGCGCTACGTACCTAAACCTATTAGTACTTTATTTTCTTCGAGTGCCAGCTCTCTTAGGTGACGCCTACTTCCGTGCCTACATTTATCAGTAGAAATTAGACATCGACCTTCGAATCCAACGTAGCTATGCCTATGCCCCTTGAAAGCGATCGCTTCTAGAATAGAACTCAAAGCCCCTTAGTAGAAAGACTTCGGTTTCACATTGCTAGTTGCGTGTACTTGGAACTTCGATTGGCTTAGGCGAGCATGGGCAATATCCTAAACGACCTCTCGCGGATCTAACTCTAACCAATCACTGTCAGTCCTTCTGTCGTTCCCTTCTCGTTCTTACTTAGATTGGGTTGGTCTTCGTAATGGGTAATCAGACCGGACCCCCTTATGAAAGAAGCCATCCCGGCAGTAAAAGCTCTTCGAAACCTTGGATTCTTATATTAGTCCTACCTTGCCTAATGCCCTTTCTAAAGGCCCCTCAAGCACGTAGCCCCAAGCGTCATGCCCTCAAACCGTTGGTTGAGACGATCTTTCTTATCTGTTAGCAGGATGAAAGCCAAAAAGAACTGGAATTATAACACTGGCACGCTCCCTAAAGCAAATTAAAGAACAACTGAGTTCAAAAGTCCTCAGCCCGCTATTCACTGAGAATAATGTCATGTTGCCACCTGGTAGAAGAGCATATGACGTGATCAACACATTAGTACCTGGGGATGATGTAGAATTGCTAGCTTCCATATATCGTGATTTGGCTCAGCTCGGCGTTGGCAGTGATTATTACATACTAGTACTCCAAACTGTCAATACGTGGTGGTGGGGATTCTGTCCACTTTCGGAATCATGGACAGAGCAATAATGAAAATGACCTCAGGGGAGGACACCGTAAACCCAGGGCCGCACAGGGGTGATGCCGGCCCCTCGGAATCGTCGAGTAGTTGGCGAAAATACCTCAACTTCTCATCGGATAAGGAGGAAAAGGCCGAGTCCGAAGCATCCACAGCCCTGGTCCCACAGCCATCAACCTCATCCTCGTGGAGTGGGTCGTGGATTGAGAAATGGTTTTATCCGGAGGTATCATCAGCGGCCCAAAACGAGCGGCAGCAAGGGGAAGGTGCTCTCTTTCAGCCAACCCCGCCCGTAGACCTTCCTCAACCACCCCTGTCAACTTCGCACAAGCCAACACTGGCTCCTGCCCTATACATACATTAGGGGAGTCGATAATCCCGGTAGATCCTCTGCATGAATGGGCGCGTTCTCCTGTAATAACCAAAGCTACCGTGGCTACTATGGAGCTATCGTGCTGACTATGATGCTCTGTGAGGCCAGTTCCCTGCGGTGAAGTTTCTTCCTTCCCATAAGGGAAAGGCAGGCTTATGTCACTCTCAAATGGAGCGATAGACCAGATGATGCGCAATAACCTGATCTTTCTATATGAAATTTGACGATCATAGCTTGATTATTGTCTGGATCCCATTATCCTTCTAGAGGAAGAATGGAGTCCAGGTTAAAGGACGAGGGAAGATTGATTCTTTCAATAGGCGTGGCAGCGCCGGAAGAGCAGCTTCGGATTTGACAGAACTTGACTGAAGAAAAAGGGAGAAACCAACTCTTCTTATTACGATTACGTGAGTTTTGACTATTTGGATTGGGGAAATAGCGCACTTCTCGCATTTAAGGTGCCGGAGCGTCCCAAACAGTTGAAGTTGAGGAAAGGTTTAGCGGTAGCCCATGTCTTCTAAATCCCCAGATTTGGATAGAGGAATAGGGAAGAAAGTACCTGGGAAAGAGGAGAGAGAAAATCGAATTTAAGACCTCCCTCCATTCCCGGAAGGAAGGATGGGACTAATTGAACTCAGTCTGACTTGCTTTTTCCCTGGGATTGGATGTCTTTTGCCAAGTGAATTAGAGAGGCGGATCTTCTTGGTACGCTATTTGCCGATCTTTCTCTTCAAGCTCTAACTCTTTCTTCTATTTCCAATAGAGGATGCTTTAACTACACTACCTCAGACAACTTTCCCATCTATATTCCAGCTAGCTAACCGCTTGACTACTTGCTAGCTTCTGCCTTTTAGGCCTACCTAATTTAGACTTGGAAGAAAGAAAGACTTCACGCTTGAACTACAGGACAGACTAGCGGAATAAAACTCACATCCATATGGGAATAACCCCTGTTCGTAAACCCTGTTGTCTTAGGCTGTATGAGTCTTCCTTAAACGAGTGAAACGCTCTAAAGAGTAGCCTACGGGAGATAGCTATATCTTTTCTATCTTCTTAATAACAAGCACAGAAGCAGGAAAGCTAGCCACCCCGATTCCTTCTTACTAAACTTTAGGCAGTGTCCATACGTTCCGGCGTGGTGCAAGAGAAAGAAAGTCTTGTTTAACTGTATTCCCTTTCATGAGATCAGTAGTTGGTGGAATTCTTCAAAGTCTTTCCGCGGAGAGCACAAAAGCTGATTAATTAGGAAAGAGCTGCTAAGAGGGATGACTCGCCCTTAGCCCTCGTCTAAAACCTAGCAAACAGACCGTTGTAAGCCAGGTGAACTAGAGGATAGGCAGCCCTCGCTTCTCCTCGAATTGCATAAAAAGATGGTTCTGGAGAGAAATCCTACCCGCAAGCATTTGCTTATAGAATGGTGGAGGGAGGAAGGGGTAGCAATACATTCCGCCTGATGCTTGATCACTGCATTCGTGATATATCAAATGAGCTCTCCGATCTATGATGAATAGTTCTTTTCTATAGTGACTTTGGTCAGGAAAGGGAATAGGGCACTCTTGAAGAAGGGCCCACTTCCGTAGGGGTGAAGAAACCTCCTTCTCTTATAGGAGAGGTATGGAATCGCTCGAGCAAAGCGAGAGGGGCCACTGGCGAAGGCTTGATAACTAGGGTAAATAAACGAGTCCGGTTGTGGAAGGGAATGGGGCGCATTGAGCGTTCCTCTCCTTAAACTAGGGTCCCCTTTGCAAACTGACTCAGCCTTAGGTGTCATCCCTGAAAACTGGTATAGGGGGGCCCATATAGAGAGTAGACAGCGAAAACAGGAGCTTCCAACAGTAGATCCGCAATCTAGGAATATGCATAAACTGTAGCTCAAAAGAGCTTATCTCCCCACTGCCCTCCATTCCCCTGGCACACACACGTCTCCATAAGACGAGCGACGGGGTTCGGGAGCTTCCGTCCTTAAACCAGCCTATTTATTTTTATTATTTTTGTACACGAGATCCATAGATAGGAACATAGTAAAGAAAGGCAGAGACCATAAACTAATAGTAGGATCTGTTGCTGGTTCTGATCCAACTGACTCTAAAGGGGGGTTAGTGAGGTTAATAGGTCCAGAGGGAGGAAAACCCGAAGTTTCCAATGAATCTAAACATCTAATCGTGGAATGTGAGAGGTCTGGGTAACCGGGAGAGGAGATTCGTGTTGAAGAGCTTAGTTAATAAATGTAAAGCGTCTATAGTGATTCTTTAGGAAAGCAAGCGTCATTCTTTTGACAGGAGGACTGCTAGAGATCTTTGGGGTGGCAGGGATAGAATTCGGCATGCCTTGCACGCGCGGAGGGCAGTGCTGTGCTGGGGTATTGTGATGTTGTGTGGGATAAAAAGACCATTGATGTCAAGGAGGAAATGGCAGGGTCGTTCTCTGTCACCATTAGATGTAGCTTTGTCGGCGGGGATCACCAGTGGGTTGTCACAGAGTTGTACGCCCAAAGATTATGCTTTGAGAGATCATCTATGGGACGAGTTAGAGGATGTGGCCGGGTTGGAAGTTTGGCTTTTCATTCCGTTCCGTCAGGGGTTCTTTCGTTAACGATTCGTAACCATTGGTTTCTGGGAAAGAGGGATCACTAGCGGAGGTTGGCTTTTCTTTGTTTTTTCTTTCCCTCTTCTGCCTTACAGAGAGTGAAATGGTGGATTGAGAATGAACGATATATTCTTCCTTGCTTTTTAGCAAAAAGGGATGTATTGCTAGCCCGGAAAGCGGTCTGTGTGGTCTATCAGTTGCAGTACGTCACACTAGGATGATTCTGAACTGGAGGGGGGTACTGGGTCTACAGGTCTAGCATCTGCTACTCTTGGTTGGCTTTGTGGTTGTGGATCTGTGTCCCCGGGTGGTAGAAGGAGGGTTTGTTCCTTGAGCGTGCAGCCAGGGTATTTCCGATGGCTACCTGCGAGGTTAATTGTGCTAGCATCCGGGAAATCTCAGCTAGTTGACGGCTAACCGCCTCGTTAGAAAGTTGCTGATTTGCCGGGGCTGTAGGGTTCAGCTGGTGGTTAGAGCCAGTGGACTCTTCATTGTCCCCATCATAGAGAGGGTCCCTGGTGCCTCGGTGACTGGCGTTGTAGGCCATGATCTCTGGGTCTGATTTACCAAGGCGTTCTAGGTTCTCTATTTTGACTAACTTCCTGGACGGGCCTCTAGTAGATGACTGTCTAATAGGGAAAGCTCTTTTACTCTTAGCTCTCGCCTTACCATGTCAGATAGAATCTAAAGCCCCAAGATCAATTGATTCTATTATATTATCCCTTATACGACTTACAATCTAGTTAGACTTACCAGTAGAATCTATCTCTTAGCGTTAACCTATAGTCGTCCTTCTTATCCATATTACTAGCCTTCTTATAGCTATTTTACCTCCTTTCTGACGAACTGAAGTAATTCTTAACTGATGTCATGTACTGACTCGGAATTACTTCGTATACGAACCGAACTTCCTTCTTTCGGACTAAAGTATACTTTAGCTGTAGCTGCTGTCTCATTCTACTTTGTTAGTACCTTTACAGGAGGTACTTCGTACTCGAGTGATTTCATACCATAGCTACTAACTAGTATTCTATTTTTTATCTGAGACTATCTCCGTAGGACCAATAAGAATGCTGTCTCTGATCGCATCGCTCGGGACCCTATCTATGGCTGAGCGAGAGCTCAAAGAAGTCAATAATCCGCTTACAGAAGTTCATCAGCTAAAGGGTTTGAAAATAGTGAACAATCTGATGGATAACGAGAAGATACCCTATGAAAGGGTGATTCAAAGGGCACCCATGTCGAAGCGAGCTATCTTTCGCTCCCCCGATATGGGCCTTGGCGATATAATCCGTGAAGGAGCTCCTCTACCCGGAGTGCAGATGAGAAGTCTGCCGGTACGTTTATACAAGATAGAACCTCTTCGTTCAGAACCTTTCAACCCAATAACAAATAAAATAGGCCAGGGGCAGCACATCATGAATGCTCTTACTTACTGGTATAGAAGAAGCTGCACATTAATCTTCCTCTATTCTATCAATTCCATTTTATAACAATAAAAAATTAATCAGTGGATGGTCTTTAGATAAGTTTGAAAAAACATAGAGGTCCATTGTTTCCAACTCCTGATCAATTGGGAGTTCCACCTATAACTGTTAGACTAGGCCAGTCTGTGGAGGGGGGAGGAAAGCGACGGATATTCGCCATTGGTAATTAAATTAATCAAAGGCTTCTGCAACCAGTTCATACATGGTTAATGAAGGTCTTGCGGCAAATACCGCAAGATGGTACTTTGCCAACAGGAAGCCCTTTTGCTTAATCTAACTGGCAAGGACGTGTGTTTCGATTTGAAGAGTGCCACTGACCGGTGGCCACTGTTACTTCTCTTCGAAATTATGGCTTACTGCTTCGATGGGCTTTACTTTCTTCAAAAAACCAACAAACGAACAAGTCAACTTTAGGGAAAAGAGATCCTAATTGGCCAGTTCCATTCTAGATCGGAAAGCAGTGGATTGACCTAAGGCGTCGCGTCGTATGCCCGGAAGGAGGACTTTGTCGTAGATAAGCGCTTCTACTTTTCCAGCAGAGCAGATAAGATTTCGGAATCATCAAATCAAGTTATGCCGGAAATCATATAGTTTTTTCGAAAACTATAAGTAATTTAAATTTCTTGTTGAGCACCAGTCAATCTCCCAAAAGGGGTATGAATCACTCAAAAGTCGTATAATAGAGGGCGATTGACTTCTTCTTGAATGCATACCGGAGGAGTTAGCAAGAAAGAAATTACATAGAATAGAGCCTTGGGAAGTATCTGAATTAACGGATTTCATTCCTTTCTGTCTTTCGATTGAGAGCCTTACTTCAGTCTTTTATTCTAATACTAGGCCGACCTTAGATTGATCAGGCGAAGATTCCTTCAAAAGATCAGCCGGAGAATCCTATTTTGATTTAGTTCCCGGGAAAATAGTTAACAAGGCAAGCTAGGCATCTTACTTCCTTCGTGCCCTATGCCCAATTGAAGATAATCTAAATCCGATAGTAGCTAGAGGCAAAGCCTGATAAGAGATTAGGATCCTTGATCCGCTAAGAGATCTATTTGATCTTCCCTGGTA